>LDZT01007458.1_pt1 | contig 24279 bp, 26 predicted proteins | sample 615521 | NCBI WGS metagenome assembly LDZT01 (sample SAMN03408292, study PRJNA278302) | terrestrial metagenome | isolation source: oil reservoir sample SB1 | place: USA: Alaska, North Slope, Schrader Bluff formation | collected 2011-09
CCCTTTCATTTTAGAGAACAAGCAATTCTTTTGTCACCGAGTTCAATGAAACACCCACATCATTTTCCACTACAACAATATCTTCTATTCGTATTCCAATAGAAGCCTCTTTCGTATTAGCCTCCAGCTAATAGATGATGTATTTTAACATCATCGTTTTCGTTTAGAATAGTAGCATTGTATTCGGATTTTTGAATCAGTCTGCCATTAACCTTGACTACCAATCTGGGATATGTGAAACGCATGACCTCAATGACATCCCCAATTGTCATATCATCCTTGTAATGCTCAAATATTCTGTCGTTCAGCAGCATGTCTTACCTCCAAAAAATAAGTAGAGAATTACTTCCCCACTTATAATACAACTAATTTGGCAATATATCAATTAAAGATAGGGTTTTATTACCTCTAAAAGCTCCGGTAATTCCATACCGAGATCCTTCAATTTCTCTGGAGTTGGAACACCATTCATCGTCCACCCTCTTCTTTTATACACAGCGTCCGTCAATTGTTCATACTGGTTTTCCCTGTGTCTTCTAAGCATAGCGATTTTTTCTTTTACCGTTTTACCAGTCAGATCAAAACCCAGTTCGTTCATCTGCTTTTCATAGTTTGATTCTCTGGATAGGTATTCTTCTTTTGTTACCGGTCCCATTGTCCTATAAGGTGTCTTATCATTTTTTCTCAGGCCTTTACCCATCCTGATATTGAATATCCTTTGGAAATTGTATACCCGCTCGGATTGTCTTATCATTTCAGCCGAATCGATCTTTGTTCCGGTGATACCGTAGTATAGCTTATGATAATTGTCAACATGTTCCTGAATCTTCGCCGGTTCTTCCGTTTCCGAATTATTGGCAGGTACTATGTCATTCCAAGGTAACTTGCACAGTCCCAACAAACCAAACCAGGTTCTGAACATCGGAAAATAGTGCAATGCTTCTGCTTTATTCTCAAAGGTCGGTATCTGATTATTGATCATATCCATAAAAATCACCCATGCCTCGTCATGCTGAGGTCCTTTATTAGTCAGTCCATAACCACCCTGTTGTGCAAGAGATTCTTTTGACATGTACTGAGAGTATTCCAGTCCTTTTTGCTCCGCACCGATATCCTCCAGAAAATCCGCATCGGCATCATACTTCTCCACAAAGAGCTTCTTCATCCTATGGACCCCCTGACCCGCTATCAGACCAAAACCTTCCCCTTTTGCCATCTGATGAATCAGATCCAGACTTGCATCAGCGTTTCCAAATCTCAAATCCAGCCCTCCGGTAATCTCTTGGTTGATTATTCCGCGTTCGTAGCATTCCATTGCAAAGGCGGTTAGGGTACCATAAGAAATGGTATCTATACCGTAGGTATCGCAATAGAAATTCAATTCAAGCACAGCATGGGGATCAAATATACCGCAATTAGCACCAACACCTGCGGCATTTTCATATTCCGGCCCGTCCACCACAACCTTCTGTCCTCTATAGGGTCCGGTCTTAAGCTCGAAATTATCGGCTGCTTTCGAACAGGCCACTGAGCAACCATACCAGCAACCGTCCGGCATATTTTGTGTGCAATAATCTCTTATGAATACTTTTGATTCTATCTTTTTGGTGTCGGGGTGACTACCATATTGGAAATTATGTACCGGTAACAGGTCATAAGCGTCCATGACTTCTATTATATTGGCTGTGCCAATCTTTCTCATATTGTTTTGGAGATGGTCTAAGTGAGCCATTTCACGGTGAAGTTTGATACCCATTTCATTAATGATGCTCTGATCGAATGCGTTGTTCAGATTGCCTTTAACTTCCTCGGCGATAACAACAACCGCTTTGATTTTTTTATTTCTAAAAACCGTCCCTATACCACCTCTGCCTGCCTGTTTCATCCTTGCGGTTTTTCTTCTCAGATCATAGAAAGTGAAATTTAGAATTCCAATTCTTGTATGTTCAGCAGCTGTTCCTGCTGTTATTACTGAAACAAGACGCTTTGCAGATTCACTGTTGCCATACATATGGGTCAGTTGGTCACCTAAAATATGGCCATCGACAGCTTCAAGTGGTGCCTCTTCGATTCTAACCGTTTTTTCTTTGCCATCAATTATTATGACCACATCTCTTTCTGCTTTTCCCTGAATCTCCAATGCATCGAACCCACTAAACTTCAAATAAGGTCCGAAATAACCGCCCACATTTGAGTCTATAGGTATGTCCGTCATCGGTGAGATTGTGCAAACAAGGCTTTTCCCTGAACCTGGATATTGAGTGATGCCACCAACCGGACCTACCGCAACGATAATTTCATTTTCCACCGAGTCCCATCTAGTTTCAGGCGTCACAGCATCCCAAAGGTACCTCATACCATAACCCTTGCCACCTATGAATTTTTCTTTCATCTCTTCAGGAACATCTTTTTCTTTAATCTCATTGGTGCTTAAATTAATATATAAGGTTTTGTCGGTATATCCTCTGTATAGATCTTTTTTTTCATACTTGAATTCAAATAATAATTTCCGTTTGTTTCTAAGATTCTGCAAATCCATTATAATCACTCCCCTAAAACTCTCTAATTTTTATCGCACCCGTGGGACACACCTCGGTGCATAGTCCACAAGATATGCATTTGAAAGGCTCCAAGTAATCATCATGCTGCATCATAGCGTCTTCCGGACAGAACCCAACACATATGAAGCATCCGACACACTCTTTTTTATTTAATCGGACTACACCGGGAATATCTTTTTTAAGCGCCAGCGTTGGACATACCTCTGCACAGACTCCACATTGAGTGCATATGGTAAGTCTGCTCCAATGCTCCATTTTTTCTACCTTTATTCTGGATTTCTCTCGGTTGTTTACCTTAAAATATGTCGTTGAACATTTCTCTTCACAGGCACCACACCCTATACATAAACGCTCGTCTTTAACCAATCTTTTCATAAGTCACCTCCACATACTATTTAAATCTGAAACGGTATTTCAAATTCATTATAACACTAAACAACTGATGGCTCAAGGATTAAATTGTCTTCCTTAAACCTTCCTTAAACCTATTAAGTCCCAATAATGATACGTCCCCTATCGGTTTTTTTCTGAAATCATTTCCGCAATAATGATACCTGTCAATGGTCCAAACATGAATCCATGACCGCTGTAACCGATAGCCAGATAAAAACCAACTGAAATACACATGACATCTACATCAAGGGTTGTTTCAGTGGTTGCAATTGGTTGGAAATTCTGATCAACCTGGCAAATTACCGCTTTTTTAAGCTCGTAGGATGATTCTCTATTCTCATCTTTGCCTCCATGCTTTTATTCTCTTCAATTATTACTAGCAATTATTGTGTCATATTTATAATACTTAAAAAAGAGTATGGCTTGATATTATAAGCAATACTCTCATTGCACCATTTAACCAAACAGACACCGGTGTTTTGGAAATATTTCTACAGCGGTATGGTACTTATTACGTTAAAGGTACTCTCTCGAGGTCTATAGTAAATATTGAAGTATGATTTTCCCATATCTATCACTTTTGGCAATAGCGAATTGGGAAAAAAGGATCTGATATCTTTACCGATAATGTCCCTTTTTTGACATCAAAATAGGACTCTGACACCTTGTTGAAGAATATAGTCATGTAGTTTGTGCCAATCACTGTTATAGCATCAGGTATGCTATCCAATGTAAACTCGAATATTTCCTTTTCACTTTTATTGAGGTTTAAATCACGATTCATCATTTTTCATTTCTCTATCGTAGAATTCTTCTATGAAAACAGTTTTAAGGTTCCAGAATTTCTTGAAGTCGTTGTATTGCCGTGTTGAGCTTATTCTATCGTTATTTTTTTTGACCCCCCTCAGCATCAGGTTTTTAGGTGTATGCTCCATCGAGATGAATTCGAGAGTACTGACATCATAACCTTCCTTTTGCAGAAACAAAACACGAAGTGTATCAGTCACTAAAGAGGACAGCCTTTCTTTAATCAGGCCCTGATCCAGCATAGGTTGCATTGCTTTATTACGAATCTTATCAAACATTTCATGCTGACAGCATGGAACTGACAGAATATACTTCGCCTGCCATTTGATTGCTTTCACTAAGGCCGCATCTGTGGCAGTATCACATGCGTGCAGGGTAAGAACCATATCGACAGGGTCTTTGGTGCTATAATTTCTAATATCTTCCCTTCTAAAAGTTAGATTATCATAGCCCAATGTGGCTGTAGTGGTATTGCAAAAATCCACTACGTCTTCTTTTAAATCCAAGCCCATAATAAAAACATTCTTCCCCAAAACTTCCTTGAAATAGTAATAAACTGCAAACGTGAGATAGGCTTTCCCACATCCAAAATCAACTATTCTTATACAATCACCAATAGCCTCACTGGTTACGACGTGATCCATTATTTCCAGGAACTTATTTATTTGCCTGAATTTGTCGTATTTGCTTTTATAGACCTTGCCCTTGGCATCCATTACCCCGAGATGATACAAAAAGAGGCAGGGTTTATTATCCGGGATGATATATTCTTTTTTTCTATTATGAGATAGATTAAGATTGATTTGTTTATCCCATTCCATCATTTTAAAGGTAATTTTCTTTTTTTTGGAAACCAATCCATGTATATGTTTATCAGTTGTCACGACATTGAAGTTTCTAAAGCTATTTTCAAGCAAATCTCTAATCAAGTCGTAACCGATATCTGCCTTTAGGTTTTCATGTATGTCTTTGTTGTCTATGTTCTTGACAAACTGCAGCATGTAAAAATCACCTATCACGATGGGTCTGATGTCAATCCTGTTGTAATGATGATTCTTGTCTCTTATGCCCGAAAGTGTTATCGAGACAAGAGTATGTTCATTCAATGCCTTTTCTATTATTTCAAAAATAGTCATGTCAATTACTTCCAAGAGCTTTTTAGAGAAACAATCCTATTGAAAACCAACTTATCTTCTGATGAATCCTGATCAACTATAAAGAATCCATGCCTTAAAAACTGGTAACGATCATCTGGTTTGGAACTGACTAGGTTTTTCTCGATTTTACAGTTTCGAACCACCACTTTAGACTCGTTGTTTAATTTTTCAGTGAAATTGGACTTGTCAAAATCCTCATCTTCCATCATGTAATCATACAGTCTTACCTCTGCTTCCATACATTCTGTTGCAGACACCCAATGAAGTGTGCCTTTGACTTTTCTCGCATTAAAACCAGACCCGCTTTTTGTCTCGGGATCGTAGGTACATCTTAATTCAACAATTTGACCATCTACATCCTTGACCACTTCATTGCATTTAATAAAGTAGGCATGTCTCAATCTGACCTCATTGCCAGGAAACAGCCTAAAATATTTCTTAGGAGGGTCTTCCATAAAGTCCTCTCTTTCTATGTAGATTTCTCGTCCAAAAGGTATTTTTCTGATACCCATTTTGGGATTTTCGGGATTATTCTCAGCATCAAGATATTCCAGCTCATCCTCAGAATAATTGGTAATTGTAATCTTCAATGGATCCAATACTGCCATGGTTCTAGGAGCAGTCATTTTAAGATCCTCTCTGACAGCGTGCTCGAGCATTTGTATGTCCACAACACTTTGTGCTTTGGATACACCAATATCATCACAGAAGCGCCTAATGGACTCTGCTGTGTATCCCCTTCTTCTATAGCCGGATATAGTTGGCATGCGAGGGTCACTCCATCCGTCCACAAATTCTTCATCAACCAATTGCTTTAGGTATCTTTTACCCATCATTGTCTTTGTGAGGAATAATTTGGCGAATTCTATCTGCTTAGGCGGTTGGACCTGAAAGGTATCGATATTGTTCAGCACCCATTCGTAAAGCGGTCTGTGATCCTCAAATTCCAATGTGCAAATGGAGTGGGTAATCTCTTCTATGGCATCCTGCAAAGGGTGGGCATAATCATACATAGGATAGATGCACCAATCATCTCTGGTATTGTGATGTGTCGCTCTCAGTATTCTATACAAAACAGGATCTCTCATGTTAAGATTAGGGCTACTCATATCGATTTTAGCCCTCAAGACCCTTTTCCCATCCGGAAATTCGCCATTTTTCATGCCAATAAAAAGATTGGTATTCTCTGCAATTGATCTGGTTCTGTATGGGCTTTCCTTCCCAGGTTCGGTGAGTGTTCCCCGATTCTCACGTATCTCATCAGCTGTCAAATCATCCACATATGCAAGCCCCTTATTAATCAGCTCCAGTGCACATTCATACATGGTCTGAAAATAATTCGAGGCATAATATACAATTCCGTTCCATTCGGGGCAAAGCCATTTGACATCCTCAATGATAGCATCAATATACTCATCTTCCTCTTTGGTTGGGTTGGTGTCATCAAAGCGAAGATTAAAAATGCCATCATTGTTGATTGCCAAGCTGTAATTCAACCAGATAGATTTGGCATGGCCTATATGTAAGAATCCATTGGGTTCAGGTGGAAATCTTGTGTGAATCTTTCTGTCATAAACACCTTCCCTGATATCCTTGTCTATTATCTTTTGAATAAAATTGCTGTTATCATTATATGAATCTGTCATAAGATCCTCCCTTCAATCAAACTAAAAACCATATTTATCATAATTACCCTATAAATTTATCACAATGTCATGGTTAAATCAATTGAATGGTTTAAATAGTTGTGTTATTATTATTTAAATATTTAACAATGGAGAGTGTGAAATGGATAAAATAGGTTTTATAGGCGCCGGCAATGTTTCAAAAGCCATGATCACCGGTATGGTTAGAAAAAAATTTGATTTGGATAGAATATACATTAATTCCAAAACCAATGAAACCAAAGAACGACTAAGCATAGAACTGATGGTTAAGTGTGCTAAAAATAATATTGATCTGGTAAAAAAATGTAAATATATATTCTTTGCCATCAAGTCACAGCATTATAAACATGTTTTTGACGAAATAAAGGACTATCTTGACCCTGAAAGGCATGTGATCATCAGCCTGGCACCAGGCTACACCATTGAAGAAATCAGGCAATACACCGGTATAGAAAACTTGAAAATAATGCGTGCCATGCCCAATATTCCTTCATTGGTAGGTGAAGGAATGACAGGGGTCTTTTACGATAAGAATATATTCACCGATGAGGAAAAGTCAGATATCAACACAATTTTCCAAGGATTTGGAGAGGTTCAGGAGCTTGATGAAGAGGGCCATATGGATTCATTGGTTTCCATATCAGCCAGCTCACCCGCGTATGTTTATATTATGATAGAGGCCATGGGAGATGCAGGTGTGCTAACGGGTTTACCAAGAAAGATGGCTTATAAGCTGGCAGCCCAGGCTGTGATGGGGGCTGCAAAAATGGTGAAGGAATTGGATATGCACCCGGGAGAACTAAAGGATGCTGTCTGCTCCCCCGGTGGTACCACCATTGAAGCTGTAAAAGTCCTGGAAGACAGGGGTTTCAGGAGCGCACTGATTGAATCCATGCTGGCCTGTTACAACAAAGCCAAAAACCTTAAAAAATAATTTATTTATAAAGGCTGATCGCTATTCTCAGCCGTTTTGTATAAAAAAATCTGCCATCATACTTCTGATGGTAGATTAAGTCATTATATAACAATTATTTCAATTTCTCTAACCTAAATTATTTTTATTGATAGCCCGAAATCATTCAAAAGACGAGAAATTCTATCTCTTTTTCTACTTTCCGATTTCCCTTGATCTCCCATAAAAAAGATTCTTTCCAATAAATCCGCATCTTTCAATGCTTCTTCATAAGGGCCATCGATTTTTTTCTTTTTAGAATGTCTGGATACGCTATTTGATATGATTTCTATCTCATGCTCATCAAACAGACCTGAATCCGCCAGTAATTTCTGTACCATTATCGCTCCTGTCGGACCATGTCCTTCAGTGTAATCGTCATTCGAAATTCTTCCTAGATCATGCATAAGACCAATGATAAACCCCAACTCGGCATCTAGCCCTCTTCTATAGGCCGCTGCGGCGCAAAAATAAGCGACGCCATAGCAATGAATAGTATCGTCAAAGCTGCCGTCATCAAATACGTATCCTGTATCATTGACCATCATGAGATTCCTGTCAAGTATCTCCATTACAAACTTAACTCTTTCCATCAAACCTCCTACCACTTTAACTATTCTTCGCAACGAGTGCTCCGATCAACACAACTGCTATTATAACTACAATGACTATTAGCATTAAGGACAAATCTTTTACCTCTCATTCAAATTATAACATCTACCGGTTTTGAATTCCATATATGAATTCAGTTGCCCATTTGCCTGCCCCCTTACAATCCTTCAACCATTTTTAGTAGACTGTTAATGCTTATCGCTTGTTCACGAATGTTTCTTTCAGTCAGATCAAATGCTTTCAGTATTTCCTTTTGTGTTGCGGTCACGGCATGATCCAAACGGTAATTACCATCACTCTGACGAATCATCTCTGTTTTTTCAAGCATGTACTGTAGCTGCGACACATCTACTATGCTTCCGGATAAAAAATCAAGTATTTCTCGTTCGGAATCATCATCGTTGGATCGTCTTCACAGAGCTTTCCGATAGGTGTACTTTTAGGAATGCTATACTTTTTTTCCGGGTCATAAATGCGATCTGTTTGATAATAAATGTAGGTGGTTCCTCTGATTTTCTTCCTTGTAACTTTTCCTTTTTCATCAGGTATTTTCACTCTCACATCAGTGTACATATTGGCCTCCTTTGAGAGTTATTAACTCTCTATAATCATGCCATATTTCACTGGGAAAATCAACAGAAAATTGCTTGTTTTGTTGAAAAATGAACATTTTCAGGGCATCTAACAACACTTTTGAATTCCTGAGAGTTAAGTAGAACGGAAGTTCAGAAATATACTAGATTTGTTCAATAATTCACTTTTATTTGAAACCTTCTTTATCTCCAAACACTATCTTGGATTTTTTGCCTTTATATTTTAAATTTCTATCGAAGAGAGAAGATAGAACTTTTCTAATATTTCCGTTAGAATCATAATATTCGTGCTGGAATTTTAGTTCTCCAGAAGGATATTTAATTTTAATATCACCCATTTTTTGACGTTGACTATCCTCATCAAGAATAGTTAACGACTGTTTAAATTCAATTTTAGAGATATCATTATTGTGTATTTGAAAATTTTCTTTCTCTTCAGAAAGAATTTCTTCCGGAGTCATTTTATAGAATCTATCTCCAAAACTAGCCCAAAAACTCATCATATCGGCCGAACTTTTTAAAAAACCTGCTCCAGATTTCTTTAATTCTTTTTGGCGTTTTTTTATTTCTTCATTTTGACGGTCTTTTAAAAGTTTAAAAACTACAATCCTATCATTAAAAAACACAATATAACAGACTGTGCTTTTCAAAAAACCCTCTTTTAAGGAAGCGTTTAAAACCATTAAAGCTTTATCTTCTTCCTTGATAGATGAATCATTTAATTTTTTAGATTCCGAGATTTTTTCTTCCTTGATTTTCCCCTCAAAATTTAGCTTAGCTCCACAAAGAGAGCAAAATTTAGCATCTTCCTTTACTTTATTCCCACAATTTTGACAGTACATAATACCTCCTTAAAAAAATAATATTTATTTTAAATATTTTGAATATTCCGTTTGAAATGACCCATTGAATTCTTTTGTTTGACCCACCATATTCATGCAATTGACCCTCAGTAAGAATGTCAACGACTATTTTCTCGGTGCGGTAAGCACTTTTCCCTTTTGGTGGTAAGCAGATTTTTCTTTTGTCTCAAACAAAGAAATCTGGGTGTTTCAGTCGATAAGATTCACCTTTAAGTGAAAAGCATTTGGCACGATGAAGTATACGGTCCAGCAAAGCTGTTGTCAAAACCGGATCGCCCATCATTTCAGCCCAATCTGTGATTTCTTTGTTTGTAGTAAAAACGATTGATGAAGTTTCATAGGTATCGCTGATCAGGGTAAAGAATTAATTGCTTCTTTCGATTGCTACTATGAGTTCTTCTTTCTTCAATGTATCTCTTTTGTCCATAAGCTTCTTAAGCTCTTCAATCGCAACATCAAATTTCTTCTTTTGACTTAATAACTTTTTGCTGTGAAATTTCGATTTTCTTCTCTGATGGAATTGCAATTCTTGCCATTTTATTTTCCTCCTACAGTTGTCATCTCTTCAATTCACTACTTATTTCCGCTGCCTTGTATTTGATATACGTCGCATCCAAACCGAATGCTTTCAGTATTGCTTTTTGTGTTGCAGTTACTGCATGATCCAGGCGGTACACATTGTCCAATTGTCTTACCATTTCAATTTTTTCCAGCTCCTTAATAGCTGCTGGAACCGTCATAAAATTAGGTTTTTTATCAAGATTTTTCTTCTCTTCTTTTAGGTAAGTATATATCTTATTTCTTATAATAAGAGCAATAAATTCAATAAATATCTTGCCTGATGCCGATTCGTTCGAATGAACCCGAATGCTTTTGTTTCCAAGGTAAGATTTGTCTCCTTGGAATAACTTTTCTGATGCATCGCAACTCTTATACAGATTTATAGCTTCCTTCGCAGTCATCTTGCGGGATGTGATAATAACAAAATATCCACACAAATCTATCTCTCTTTCGATCGCACCAATCTGTTCAGTGGCGAATAGAAATCTCTCTTGATTTTCATCATAGTATAATTCGAAATATTTATTGAGAGAAGCCCCAAATTCTTTAATCTCGTTGGTATGATGGCTGAGATATCTGGTCATTTGTTGTATCTTTGCTTCAAGACCCGTTCTTTCAGAACTTTCCTTTGATATGCTGTGATATATATGGAAATACCTATCTGATTCATCCGTAACATACAGCTTTTTTTTTACGGTCATCCCTGATACGTTATATTCTGGAATATTGTGCACCCGTTTATTTTCAAATGTTCCCTTGTTATCGTGGATTAGTTGATTCACGAAGCTTGCCAATCCCTTTACCATGATCACAAACTCATAGCCACATCGATCCATGAACTCTATATTTCCCTTACTGAAATATCCTCTGTCCAATATAAAGCCGATTTTCTTATATCCATATCCTTGAACCTTATCGAGCAAAAACTGAAGTTGTGCGACATCATTGATACTACCAGGATACTTTTCATAAAAAAGAGGTTCATTATTATGTGTATCATAGGCAATAGCATAGTTGAAGATTGGAAGACCTTTCTCATCCTTGGCATGTCCGTATTCTGACATTTCAACTTCACCTGCCTGGCAGTTTTTATTGGTAGAATCATAGGAAATATATATCTTTTCTCGGTGATCTTTTGATTCATTCCAAACATTCAAGAAATAGTCCTTTACGATCTTCTTGATAACGATATATGTTCCAATCCGAAGGCAACTACTCCGGTAAGCTCTCTCTTTTTCTTCAGGCAGATCTGCCTCTGGAAAAAACTTCAGAAAGTTTTGATTTGGCTGCATCATCGTATCATCAGCTTTTGAGAGCTTTCCAATAGTTGACCGTTTTGGTGTCGTGTATTGTTTATCTCTATCGTAAATTCGATCATATTCATAGTCGATATAGATAGTATTTTTCTTTTTAACTCGAACCAATTTTCCGGGTGCATCTGGTATTTTGACAAGAAAATCTAAGTACATATGGCCTCCTTCTTTTAGATGTAATTCTATCTAAGACAATTATACCATAAAGCCCGAGTCAACACAATGGAAATCGCGTATAATTGGGATTCTAGAACATTTTTTTAGTCCAAAAATTCTTTGGATGAAAAAAAATCAGGAAGTTCAGACAGAAAATATTTTCCGGATGTTGTTCTTCCTGAAGAAGGCAACAAGACAGTTTTGCACAGTTCCTGCATACGAGTTGGTGCATTTTTAGTTATCAAGAAAATTATTGATGATTACAAACTTTCCAGTCAGCTTTCTACATGGGATGACAGAGGAAAGGGACTTTTACTTGATTTAGCCTCCTTTATCTGTGAACGCAATGCCGCTCAGTATTAAATGACCGAATTGATTTCCTAAATAGCTGGAATGAAAACAGGAACCATAAGTAACAAATATATTTGTCTTACGACTCGGCCAACAAAAATTGTAAAGCTGGAGATATCGAAAAAGCAGAGTATGGACATACCAAGGATGATGTCGGAGCTCCAATCATCAATTATGCTGTTGCCTATGATATAAATAATCAGGAACCTTTGTTATACGAGAGCTATCCTGGAAGTATTGTTGATGTTTCCCAGTTGCAGTATGTTTTAGAAAAAATCCAGAGGTATGGGTATAAGAATATTGGGTTTGTTCTTAATCGTGGATATTTCAACAGAGATAATCTGAACTATATAGGAGTATAAATTACTGGTAAAGCATTTAAAAAGCATAGTCAGATAATTAATTGTCCTATTAGCCAAAAAACAAAAACCTAGGATTAAATCACCTAGGTTTTTCAATGGTGCCGAAGGTCGGACTCGAACCGACACGTAGTTGCCTACACTGGATTTTGAGTCCAGCGCGTCTGCCAATTCCACCACTCCGGCGTAACTTGCAATTTAGATATTATCATATTAACAAGTGTAAATCAACTTTAATTTTTAGTTTAACTAACTTTTTTATTTGCTTTTTTACACGCCAATGCCTGCGGCAATACCTGCATCTGTTAAAATATGACCATTATCGGAAAATCTCTCTCTAGCACTGATTCAAGATAATCTCTATTTCCGCAGGTGGTCCAGGTCTTCCCAAATAGAAGCCTTGTGCCATATCGCAACCATTCTTCTTAACGAACTTAAGCTGATCTTCGATCTCGACTCCCTCAGCAATTACTTTCAAATTCAAATCATGTGCCAAATCGACAATCGATTTAAACATGAATTCCTCAGCATTTTCAGATAGGATATGCTTAATAAAATCCCTGTCTATTTTAATGGAATCAAGCGGTAGCTTTTGTAGATAGGTCAAGGAGGAGTACCCTGAACCAAAGTCATCAAGTGATATTTTAATACCGAGTTTTCTCAAGTTGTGCAATGCCTTAATGGCTTTATCAAAATCACTGATGACTGCTGTCTCGGTGATTTCAAACTCGATTTGACTAAACAATATATCACAGAATCCAACCGCTTTTTTGATGCTTTTCATGAAATTATCTCCTGTCAGCACACGACCCGAAAGATTTATAGCTACTCTAAAATCTTTAAATTTAAAAGTCTCCCATAAATTCAATTGTTCACATACCGATTGTAACACCCATTCACTAATAGCGTCAATCAGACCTGTTTCCTCCGCTAAAGGTATGAATTCACCTGGAAGAATAATGTTGCCTTCCCCATCTTTCCATCTAATCAATGCCTCTGCTCCGACAAATCCATGGTCAACAATATTATATATTGGTTGATAATCTAGATAGAATTCTTTTTTTTCAATAGCATTTCGTAACTTACTGATTTTCAGCATCCGCTGCCAGGTAATTGCGACCATACTTGGATGATAGATGGCATAACCGTCCTTTTCAGATTCCTTGATGTAAGTCATAGCTGTATCAGCATTTTTTGAGATTTCATCGAAGCTTTCACCGTGTTCTGGAAAGAAAGCAAGGCCTGCACTGATTGAAATGAAAATATCGATGTCATTTATTATCCAAGGTTTTCTAATTTCACTCAATATCTTATCAAGTAAGATAAGAACTTCTTCTCTATTTTGACTAACCAAAAGGATTACCGTAAACTCATCTCCACCTGTTCTGCTCAATACATGAGGTGGTTTTATTAAATCTGATAAAATATTCTTTACATGTAAAATCAGCTGATCCCCAGCTTTATGTCCCATTGTATCATTGATATGCTTGAAATTATCAATGTCCACTAAAATATAAGCGAATTCTTCGCCTAATTTATGATAATAATCAATTTTTTCTATGCAAATTTCTTCAATCATAAATCGATTTGGAAGCTCAGTCAGTTGGTCGTAATAAGCCAATCTGTTAACCTTTTCTTCCATCTGTTTTCTTTCGGTAATATCTGTATGGGATCCTATCATTCTCATTGGTGCGCCGTCCTTGTTCCGCATAAGCTTCCCTTTGCTCAGTATCCATCGGTAATCGCCATTTTTACACCTTAACCTATATATGTTTTCATAGAATACTTTCTCTGAATTTAAAAAATTCCTTATGTGAATCTCGGACTTCAACCAGTCCTGAGGATGGTAAATGCTTTCCCATGCTTCCACACTGTCTTCCAGATCATCATCTTCATATCCGAAAACTGGTTTTGATTTAATTGAAAATACAAAAGTGCCATTTATCAGATCCCAATCCCAGATTCCGTCATTAGATCCTTCGACGACCAGTCTATAACGCTGCTCACTAGCAGCCAATGATTGACTGTTATCCTCTAATTTTGTGTAGCTTTCATTGACTTCTTTGGCTGATTGTTCCAGCAAGTTTAGCTTGCTTCTGATAATCAGATAAAATATAATACCAGTCACTAAAACATAAAACCAACCCTTGTAGGTCTGAAATCTCATTATAAGTGTCATGTCATCAATCATCCAACCTAAAAAACTATCAGAAAATAAAATCCAGGCAAATCCTACAATAAGATAAACAAACAAAAACTTTAGAGAGTCCTTGTCGGGATTGATTTTAAATATTGAAACAACAGTTTTTTTTGATTTATCCTGGTTATCGTTATTCATTACTTTCTCCAGTTCTTGAACGCGTCATATCAGTAACATTATAACACAATCTAGAATGTTTGTTCAGTTCTGTTTATTGTTTCATTCTGTAATGCCCTATCCAGATTATTAAAGTGTTCCACCCGTTATACCGTTGTTCATTTTTGAAGCAGAATTGATGACAGCAGTCGGGCCATTGATATCAGCACCTTTCTCAGGAGATCTACCATCAGGCATCGGTTGGTAGGCCAGTCGTCCATTTACAGTCGCCCCAGCCACAGATCCAAAATAAATATGACAAGTTGTTGTCAACATATCAATTTTATAAGATTCACCATACACAGTTGGTCTGTTATTGACAAGATCATAAAATATATTAAAAGCCAGAATCATCAGATCATCTGCGTAGTCATCATCGTTCACGTATTTTGGTGTGTCCTTGGTGACAATTTTTCTTATCAGATCATATCCTTCAAAATTGTTGTCTGCAGCAGTCAACAATACATCAAGCATAAATCTTTTCTCGTCAAAAACATTAAATTTGATGGGTGTAACGAGTGTTGTATTTTGCTCCACCTGAATTATAGTCCTTTCCTTTTTTATCAAATATTTTCTTGATTATATCAAGCCTATCTTGTGTTGATGTTCTAAACAAATCATTGGAATAAATCATTACGCGTTTGGGATATTTGTGTTTTCCAATACTGTGATAGGGCAAAATGCTAACACGACTTATTTCTGCTTTATCTACTATCTCCAATATACCATCTATATCCTGGTCTGTGTCATCAATCCCTTCTGGGATAGGTAGTCTTAATATTAGTTTACCTTTTCTTTGTTTAACCTCATTATTTCCTTAACTAATTCTTCCATGGTATAGTCCTTACCCACCAATTGCTTTGCCAAGTTGATGCAATAAAGACTGCAGTTACCACAATATTCGCATAACTCATAATTGGTAATAAGCTGATTGTTGTCAAACGTTATTGCATCACATGGACATACTTCAACGCACTTCATGCATAATACACAGTTGGACTTGTCCCACAAGATTTCTTTATGATGATCTAAGCTTTCAGGGTTATAGCACCATTCGCATACCAATGGACAACCTTTCAAAAAAACGGTTGTTCTGATATTGGGACCGTCATGTACCGAAAACTTTGAATGTTAAATATTTTGACGTTCATATTAACCTCACTGCTATTTGTCTTAATCATGTATTGTTTTTTTTCAAGCCTGTTGTTATATGTTAGAATTTTTGATATATTGAATTAATTAGTCGTTTTAGTCATCAATGGAGGTAATAATGTTTAGATTTCAAAATGTCATGTATAAAGATATCATAAATATCAAATCACTGACAATACCCAGTCATAAAATAGTCTGTATAACCGGTGAAAGTGGTGGTGGAAAAACTACTCTGCTTAAGCTTTTAAATAAAATGATCAGCCCTGACTCCGGAGAAATTTTTTACTTAGATGTGCCACTTGAAGAGCTTGATTCAATAAATCTCAGAAGAAAGGTCATTATGCTTCCCCAGAATCCGGCAATCTATAATGGATCGATTAAGGATAACCTACTCATAGGGTTAAGATTTTCAGAAAAAACTTTGGAAAACGACGATTGTCTTTTGACAGTTCTCCAATCAGCTTGGCTCAGCAAAAGTTTGGATGAATCGGTCGATAATCTCTCTGGAGGCGAAAAGCAAAGACTGGCATTGGCCAGAGTATTGTTGTTAGATCCTGATGTTTTTCTGTTGGACGAGCCCTCTGCATCTCTGGATGAAGAAACAGAGAGGATTATTATAGAAAATCTTGTCACCCAATGTAAAAAGAACTCCAAGTCCATCATCATGGTCACCCATTCCAACAAGGTAGCGACTACCTATTCGGATATGATTATTAGAATAGACAAGGGAAGAGTTGTCAATAAGGAGGGTATGCTATGAATACCAATGTTATCGAGCTACAAATATGGCAATTGGCTACTGCATATATTTTTATTTTAATTCTATTGGCATTTGTCAAAATCAGGGGTATCAAACGCGAGAAAGAAATACTTATATCTTCCGTCAGAATGACCCTGCAACTGGTTCTCACAGGCTACATTTTAATGTATCTATTTGATAATGAAAGCTGGATATTGACTTTACTGGTTTTGACAGTTATGGAAATATTTGCCATCAATAATATCTACAGACGTGTAAATGTTAAAATCTCAAAGCAACTCAAGAAAATAATTGCATTTTCCATGGTGACAGGTACAGTGACCTGCCTTTTGTATTTTATTATAATGGTAATAGGTTTAAAACCTTGGTATAGTCCGAGATATTTTATTCCAATATCCGGAATGCTGATTGGAAACTCCATGACCGGAATCTCTTTGGGTGTCAGTCGATTGGTTAACGATATGAATACACAGAAGCACCTGGTGGAGTCTTCTCTAATGCTGGGTGCTACACCGAATATGGCCTCTAAAGAGATAGTTGATAATGCATTTGACTCTGCTATTCTTCCTACTATCAACTCAATGGTGGGTATGGGTATTGTATTTCTACCAGGAATGATGACCGGTCAGATCTTATCCGGAGTGTCTCCTGTAACAGCTATTGAATACCAGATAGCCATTATGCTTGGAATACTAGGAAGTGTTGCCTTTACTGTGATTCTCTTTCTTCAGTTGGGTTGCAAAACCTTCTTCAACAAAAAGGCACAGATGGTTTTTGAAATAACTGAATCCAAGTGATGATATATCAAAAGCAGATCGATGATCTGCTTTTGATATATCATATTCAATTATATATTTAACAATACGGTTGCAATGCCGAAATAGGTTATAAGAGCAACAGCGTCTACTATAGTTGTGATGAGTGGGCTAGCCATGATTGCTGGATCCAGCTTCATTTTCTTGGCTATAATAGGAAGAATCCCTCCTACAAGCTTAGCTGTAATGACTGTTATAAACAGACTTAAACATACAGTGATTGCAACGTAAAGGTCAGTCCTTTCAAGGTAGTAAATTCTTATAAAATTGACTCCTGCCAGGACAAAACCGACAACGATACTGACCCTGAATTCCTTCCATAGCACCTTCCATACATCCTTCAACTGTATCTCATCCAGTGCCAATCCTCTAATAACCAATGTTGCCGATTGTGAGCCGGAATTACCACCCGTATCCATCAGCATTGGAATAAATGCAGCAAGCAGAACGACTGATTGCAGTATATCATTATACTGTTTGATGATATTGCCTGTGATTGTTGCTGAGATCATCAAAACTAAAAGCCATATCACCCGATGCTTTGCAGAAGTGAATATTCCCGTTTTTAAATATTCTTCATCAGAAGGGTGCATGGCAGCCATCTTTTGGAAGTCTTCCGTATTTTCCTGTTCAATTATGTCAACCACGTCATCAATCGTGATGATTCCCACAAGCCTGTCTTCGGTGTCAACGACTGGGACAACAAGCAAATCATATTTTTTGATGATACTGGCGATTTCCTCTTGATCCATATGGGTGTTTATCGAAATGATGTTGGTCTGCATAATGTCTTTTATAACGATATCTTCTTCATTGATTATCAGCTTTCTGAGAGATACTATACCTTCCAGTTTGCGATTTTTGTTTATGACATAACAAGTGTTGATGGTCTCTTTATCAACCCCAACTTTTTTGATATTTGTCAAAGCTTCCCTGACAGTCATTTCCTTTTTTAGGTCAACATACTCGATAGTCATGATACTCCCTGCCGAGTTCTCAGGGTATTTCAGAAAATGATTGATCAGATCACGCTTATCTTTACTTGTATTCTTAAGTATCCTCTTAACAATATTAGCCGGCATTTCTTCAAGCAGATCTACCGTATCATCCAGAAACAATTCGTCGACAATCGTCTGTATTTCATTATCGGCTATTGCCTCTATAATGTATTCCTGTAAATCTGATGAGATGTAGGAAAAAACGTCAACTGCTGTTTCTTTTGGCAGCAACCGAAACATCACTAAAAGCTTTTCAGTGTCCAGTCCTTCGAATAAGTCAGCTATATCCACTGCATTCATCTCCAGAATCTCGCTTCTAGCCTCTGTGAATCTACCTTCTTCAATTAAATCAATTGCTCTTTTGATCATTATAGCCCTCCTTTAAGAGCTATACCCCCACAATATAAGGTGGCTTAGCTCTTGAATCGAATAATTTTTTGGTGTTGTATCTGTGTTGCATAAAGGACCCGAATCCATAGCATTACCACCTACCTTATTTTTAAATTAGAAAAGAGTCTTCAACAAATAAAAGACTCCTACAAGTACACAAAAAATAACTATGATATCTTTTACTCGTTGAGTTTTAGCTCTATATAGCGTAAGTTTTTAAAAACAGCTCCGTTAAGCTATACCTTAATCCGATAAAGCCTGTTGACCCATTGGCATCTCTCGATGTTTCCGGGCAGAAGCGTATTTCCATATAGTAGCCTCACCTAACAAAGATTTTCAGTTGTAAACAATTATAAACCTATAATTCTCTAATTTCAAGGGTTTTTAAAAAATCAGCTTTAAAAATATCGATAAATATTTATTGACATTCGAATTTATGTTAGAGGTTTATAAGATTTATACCTTCAATCCAGCGCCACAGAAAGGGATAATAAATGTCTCATTTCGGGTTTTGTCCGATTTATTATAGTATTCAAAAAAAGCCGCAAATGTCGCTGCTGTTGTCGGTTCAACATAAAAACCCTTCTTGGCTAGATATTTTCTTGTTTCTACAATTTTATTCTCTGGTGCCAATATGACATCTCCGTCTGTGTCTCTGATTGCTTCGAGGATTTGCTTGCCTCTCTTAGGGCACGAAATAGCGATTCCCTCTGCTAAAGTCCCAGCATTGACTATTGTTGCATCCACAGTTGTTTTATCCTCTTTAAATGCCTTATAAATTGGCGCGCAGTTTTCAGACTGAACTGCAATTATTTTTGGAATCCTATCTATCATATCCATGGCAAACAACTCTTTTAATCCGTAATATACACCCAAGAGCAAAGTACCGTTGCCTGTTGGAATAATCAATGTATCTGGCATATTGCCATTGAGTTGTTCAAATATCTCATAAACAAATGTCTTTGTGCCTTCATAAAAAAAAGGATTATACACATGACTCGCGTAAAATCCGTCCCCTCTCTCCACAGCTTCTAGAGCAGCCTCAGCTGTATCTTCCCGTGTCCCTTCTATCAGATGAACATTTGCTCCATGATAGGCTATCTGGTTGACTTTTTTAGCTGATGTGTTTTCAGGAACATAAATATCGCAAGTCATGCCTGCTCTTGCAGCATAAGCAGCAATAGATGTGCCCGCATTGCCGCTGCTGTCTTGAATCACTTTTTTAACACCAAGTTCTTTTGCCTTAGAGATCAGTACAGCCGCTCCCCTGTCTTTGAAGGATAATGTCGGCATCATATAATCCACCTTCACAATCAGATTGGGGAAATCTTTATCGAAAGTAACCAATGGGCTTAGGCCTTCTCCCATGGAGATATCTCTCCACATACCAAAATGCTCTTCAAATGGCAGCGCATTGATATATCTAAAAAGACTCCATTCAGAAGTCAATATATCTCTTTTTGAAAATTTGAAATTTGTTTTTGTGATATCTAGCAATCCGCCACAATTGCATCTAAATCTCGAGGTATCTGGATTGTATTGTTTTCCACAAGTATTGCATATATATTTGAATATCATTGAACCCTCCAAATCATTTATACAATAAACCCATCTTCTAATTCAAATTTTCTAGAGGGTTCTCCTCTGCAACTTTAGATAGATTGGCATTCTCAAATCCGGAACCCGAGACATTTTGCATTATAACTGTTTTAAGTTTACTGATAAATGCATTCTCGTCTGCTTTTTTGATATCAGTTACATTGATTGGTTTGGAAATCACGCATTTAACATGTGCCGGTTTTACCCATTCTCCATTTTTCCCAAAAGCTTTATAAGTGCCATCAATTGAAATCGGAACAATTGGAACGTCGCTTCTCGTTGCCAATTTCAGCCATCCCCGATTAAACTCATTGGGTTCAGCGCTGGCGCTTAATTTCCCTTCTGGAAACACCACCATCGAATGGCCTCTTTGGAGCAGTTGAATTGCTTGATTGATGCAAGCCAACGACTGGCGCAAATCCTTCCTATCCATAAAAACACTATCTATTTCTCTCATCCAGGTGCTAATAACCGGTACTTTCGATGCTTCTATTATTGAGATAAAACCCTTTGGTTTATTAATAAAACCATGAATCACCAAGCTATCGAAGTGTCCCTGGTGATTGCTGACAAAAAGTACAGCACCCTCCTTTGGAATATTCTCAAGACCCCTTATAGTAATTTCTGACCCCGACAAGTAAAATAACACTCTGCAAATTCTTGAAGAAATTTTATTAGTGAGATATAATTTTTGATCGTTTTTGCCAATCCGATCATAAAACCTTACCACCCACATCATTGGATAAGTCACTATGAGATAAACCCATCCCATCGAATACCAGTATGTTTTTCTTAGCATATTATTCTCCAAACTTTTTTATGATATCAACCTAACTCTGATTTTAGCACATTTTTGAGGTTTTGTTATATTTATTTTTCAACCCTCTTGTCTGAACATTCTTATGTGCATGTCACATTCATCAATCATACACATTTCGTTGGCGTTGTGAATGCATGTAACCACTCCGCAGGGTTGAAACTTTCTTTTGGGTCTGTTAGGTTTATTATTGCTATGTGTCTTGAGTTTGAATATCAAATATTCTTGTGTTTTATCAAATTTAGTAATGGCATCCTTGTAGCTGTTATAAAGCGGTATTTCATCGGGTGTTTTGTCTAGAGCTGGCAATTCCCAGTAGTCTAGAATGGAATTGATCGCATCCAGTCTGCGATGATTGTCGGAATAGTAGCTATACCCTGTTGATAGCAGGTCTATAATTCCATCATCAGACAAATCTAAATCGTTAAATGTCTTTTCATAAATCATACCAGTCACAGGACCATCTAAATTGTCTTCTGTATAATAGGTAAAGCCCAAACCGTATCCATCCGCTTGTCTGATTAGAATCTCCAATTCATATTTTCCCACAATGAACTCCTTTACTCAAATTATTCACACTTCCATTTTACCAAAATACACACTAGATAACAATGTATTAATCAGTGAATTAATAACACAGCAGATTAAATAGGTTTATTAGATTCCCAAAAAATCTTTCCATCTTGGCAAATCCCTTTTCCCCTGCTTGTAACCCATATTGTAACTTTCCAATAGTTTTGAATAATTCAATTCTTTATTGGAGACTGACATTTCATCAGGATAAACCAAAAATGCTTTACCTTGTCTTTCTAATTCTTCTAATTCTTCCAATGTTTCATTGTATATGATATGGCGTTTGAGCATAGCCTCAGCAGCATAAGGGTATTTTCTATAGTATGCTTTAATGAAGATTTTGAATCTTTCAGGATTTTTCCTGTATCCCTTTTCTTGACTCAATACAACAAAAAATTTCTCGTAGCCGTCTTTTTTAGCAATATCAAGTGCGATACCGCCCGTGACACCACCATCTATGTAATAATCACCCCGATAGTAGGTCGGCGGCATGAAAATAGGCAAAGAAGACGAGGAACGTACAATTTTCATCAGTTCCTGCATGCTTTGCATATCATTCTTTGTATAGTATACCATCAGTCCCTTATCCCTTTTATATGCACCGATTCTTAGTTGAGCTGGATTAGCGGAAAATGTCTGCCAATCAAAAGGTAATGAGGCTTCTGCTTTAGGCGTTTCTTCGTATATGTAATGGGACCGAAAGAATCCTTCCCCTTTAAGAAATGATTTCCATCCTCCAAATTCAGCATCAAGAACCAAGTCGACAAAAGACCGTTTGGTGCGAGTGATGTCTCTAGACAGGTAATTGACACTGTGGCTGGCACCCGCCGAAATTCCAGCAACATAATCAAAGTATATTTCATTTTCCAGCAAATTATTCACGAAACCGGCTGTATAGCTGGCACGCATTCCGCCACCCTCAAATATCAGTGCAACGCCTTTGATGTTATTGATCATATACATTTTACGCTCCCCTTTTCAGTTATATAATGGTGCTAGCACCATTATATAACTGAATCAGCGACTCTTCAAATAAGATTTTTCCTTTTTCCCAGCATTACCTTTTGAATAGCTGTTTTTTTTGGTGCTTCTGGCACGTGGTGGAATAGGTTTAGAAGTGTTAAACTGCAACTTTTCATTCCAGGGAAAAGGATTATCTCCCATAACCTCAATTGATTTTGATGTGAGCTTTTGAATATCGCGAAGCAACAGTTTCTCTTCCTGATCGCAAAATGCAATCGCAATACCGCCAAGACCCGCACGTCCGGTCCTTCCGATTCTGTGGACATATGTCTCTGGCACTTCAGGCAGATCAAAATTAAATACGTGTGACAGTTCCTCTATATCAATTCCCCGAGCCGCAATATCTGTCGCTACCAATATTCTTGTTTTTCTTTCCTTAAAATTGCTCAGGGCAAGTTGTCTGGCATTCTGTGATTTGTTGCCATGGATAGCCTGCGCTTGAAGACCAGCCTTTTCAAGGGCCTTTACAATTTTGTCCGCACCGTGTTTTGTTCTGGAAAAGACCAAAGCTGAAACAATTGCTTTGTTTTTCAGCAGATGGATCAACAGATTTATCTTGTTGCCCTTGTCAACCTGATAGACGGATTGCTCGATGACCTCTACGGTTGATGAAACAGGTGTTATTGAAACCGTCACCGGATTTTTCAATATCGAGCTGGACAGTTTCGCAATTTCATCAGGCATGGTCGCTGAGAAAAACATGGTCTGTCTGATTTCGGGTATTAATTTGATTATTCTTTTGACATCAGGAAGCATCCCCATATCAAGCATCATATCGGCTTCGTCCAGAACAAAATGCGTCACCTGATTCAATCGAATATATTTCTGGTTGACCAGATCCAGCAATCTGCCTGGAGTGGCCACCAGTATATCAACCCCGCTTGTCAGTGATCTGGTCTGTGGATGTTGTGAGACACCGCCATAAACCACTAGTGTCTTCAGATTCAAGTATTTGCCATATGCTTTAAAACTATCTCCGATTTGTATGGCCAATTCTCTAGTCGGAGCTAGAATAAGCGCTTTTATTTGCCTCTTACCCTTAATATTTCTATATTCCTCTGCCAAATCCTGCAATATGGGGATGGCAAATGCCGCTGTCTTGCCGGTTCCCGTCTGTGCGCATCCTAAAAGGTCTCTACCTTCCAACAGGGATGGGATGGCTTTTGTTTGTATTGGGGTTGGTTCTGTGTATCCTTCTGCCTTTAAAGCCTTCAGAATAGGCTCAATGATTTTTAAATTTCTAAATAACAATAGTTGTTCTCCTTTAATTCGTATTATGATTGCAAAATAAAGAACGCATCAAATGCGTTCTTTAAATATCAGACTTCAGAGTCTATTTATTTATCGAATACTCCACCAGTTTTTTTATTTTTAAACGCTTTCCACTGGCTTGACATTTTTTGATTTGGTTTTTCACCATTAAGACACTGCTGCGCACTCATTTTTTTCTT
>LDZT01010709.1_pt1 | contig 24244 bp, 25 predicted proteins | sample 615521 | NCBI WGS metagenome assembly LDZT01 (sample SAMN03408292, study PRJNA278302) | terrestrial metagenome | isolation source: oil reservoir sample SB1 | place: USA: Alaska, North Slope, Schrader Bluff formation | collected 2011-09
TAAATGGCTCAATTTTTTCCAGAACCCTGGCTCATCTTCACCCGGAGAGGTGGCTCATATTCTCCGGAACAGTGGCTCAAAACACTCCATATTATTCACCCCTTAAATCCCCCCTAAAACCCCCCTCTTATCCCCCTTCTTTTTATTATTGCTCCTTGGCTCAAAAGCTACGCTCGCGGGGACGCTTCTAAGCATAAATGTAAGAGAAGATTACGCTCTTATGCCCCGCTGTTGCTTCGCTTTATTCGCCACCGCAAAAAAATAAGGTTAGGCTATGATTCATTAGGGGGGAAGCATTAAGGGGGAAGGAAAAACTGCGGTCGATTCACCCTCTACTCTACAAGCATAATTGCGGGTATTATCGAGACCCTCTCTCCCTTGCCCCGCCCCTATTTGTGAACCTTTTAGTGATTTTGTTATCGTTTGTGATTTAGTCTTCTCCCCGTAAAAGAGAGATAAAAAATAAGTGAGAGAATAAGAGCAGGAATTTTTTATCTCCCTTTTCGGTGACTATATCTTTTTGATTCTTTGCATTTACGCGATAGGTAAAAAATCTCAGAACAAAAAAAGAAAATACCTTTTTCTGATCTGAGATTTTTTACCTATCGCGAGGGAAAGAGAAGGGAAAGAGAAAGAGAAGAGAGGAAAAACAAAGAAAGAGCAATACACTCACCAGGTAAATAGTAATTTACCTGGTGAGTGTATTGCCAGGGAGAAAGAGTATTACTTTTTATAAAACAGGGGGGAAACACCCCTAATTTATAAAAAGTAATACCAGAAATAGAAAAGCAGAAAGAGAAGCATAACACTCAAAACATAATTTTGAATTTAGGAAAAAGAAAAATTTGAAATTATGTTTATCGTGTAATGCTAAAGAGAAGACGAACGCTTAAAAGATATATAAGAAGGGAAAATCACCCCTCTTATATATTTTTATTCTGATATAGAATGTGTAGCAGTCAACGAACGGTGAATTAGTCTTATCCCCGTAAAAACAAGATAAAAAGCAAATGAGGGAATAATTGCGGGAGCTTTTTACCTTCTTTTTCGGTGGCTAATATCTTCGGATTCTTTGCGGTTAAGCGATAGGTAAAAACATCCATAAATAAAATATTAAAAGAAAAGAAACATTTTATTTATGTAGTTTTCACCTATCGCCTAGGGAAGGATCATTTTTTTTCTTCTCTTTGTAATTTTTCTCTTATATCCCATTAAATTTTTAACTATACTGGTGTTTTTTATTTTTATCCTTTTAATTCCTCTTATTATTTTATTACCTTATCCTAGCCTTTTTTTGTAAATTAAAATTTAATATTAAATTTACCATCTTTTATTATAATCTTTCTATCAATGGCTACAGTTGGAGCTAATATTAAGACATCGTTATGAGTCTTGCTCTTGTTATTTCCACCAAAATCTATATTCATCCCAAATCCTATATGAACGGTTCCAAGCATCTTCTCATCTTCTATCATTTTTCCTATTAGTCGTGATTCATTATTGGTTCCAATCCCAAGTTCGGCAACTATATATGCATTTGAATCGTCAACGGATCTTAAAAAATCATCAAATTTTCTAGCTTCTTTACCTCCAGATATTTTTGTAATTCTTCCTTTGTCTATTTCAATAATAACTTGCTCGCTTAAAAGACCAATGGGGGCTATTGTGCCATCAGCAACAAGCATTCCTGAAACAGAATTTTCAATAGGGGCTATATAAGCCTCACCTGCTGGAAGATTGCCCCATTGAGCTGGTTTTATGTATAGACCGTCATCTGGCGCACCTGGTTTTCTGTTGGCTATATCAAGTCTAAGGTTAGTCCCAACTGTACTATTTATCTCTACGACAGAACCAATCTCAAGATATTTAGAAAGCCTTCTCGTTCGTTTAGCAATAAGATCATAATCTGCGCTAAGACCATACTGAAACATATCCAGAGTAACAGAGCCCATACTAGCCATTCTAACTCCCTTTTTGGTAGCATTAAGTCGCGCATAAGTATGACTTAACGAAAATTTTGTAACTATAATGGCTACCTCACTATTTTCCATCATTAAGGCTACCCGAGCGGGGGGTTCTTCTCCACGAAACCTACTTGGAGCCATAACAATAAAATTTGGTTCAATTTTAAGATAGGTACAAGCCTTTCTAATTAACTCTGCTGTTTCTAACATTTCAGTATCAGTTATTATAGAAACAATTTCTCCACTCTTGACGCCGAGATTTTTCCTCAATATTCTAATTGCTATTTTAGTTGCATTCGAAATTTTCATAAAATTACGCTTAATTTTCCTTTACAATTAATGGTAGAATTCTTGTTCTTTCAGTATCTACAATCCCCAGATCAGATATTTTATAGTAAGGGCTTACGGAAAGTGAAAGAACTGATAAAAATGTTAAAGGACGTTTGTGAAGTACTCCCAATTCTCTAAGGGTTTTTTCAATTTTTTCTGTAACAAGTGCCACTTCCTTAACTGGGGCATCAGTTATAATTCCACCTATTGGAAGCCGTAAAAAAATCTCTTGACACCCATTCACTACAGCTATGCCACCACCTTCTTTTATAATTATATTTATGGCTTTGGTCATTGATACAGGATCTTTACCCACAACAAGTAAATTGTGACTATCATGAGCAAAAGAAGTAGCAAAAGCCCCGCGCTTCATACCTAATCCCTTTAAAAAACCTACACTACCGGTCGGTTTTTGTAGATTTCGTCTAAAAACATTAACCTGTACTAGATCCTTTTCGTTAATAAACGGAAATCCATTTTTAAATTTAATAATTTCTTTATCTAAAGTAGTAACTGTATTTTCAGAGTTCGCAACGATAACATTAACCAATTTTTCTTCTGTAAAATTGTCTCTTCTAACCTTAAAATCAATTTCTTTAAGCTTTCTAATACATAATGAATTATTAAAATTTTTTATACCTTTTGTTGAAAAAGTATTTTTTGTTGAAAAAACTTCTCCTTTAATAAAAACGCTCTCAGGTTTTAGAACTTCCAGAGTTTTAGAAATAAAAAAACTTGCAGTTTTGCCTGGAGCTATAACTCCAAGATCTTTTATGCCGAGATAGTTTGCTGGTCGTATACTGCTTGAAGCAATAGCATCGATTGAATTCCATCCATTTTTAATGGCCGTATTTACAATTTCATTAAGATGGCCTTTTAAGAGAACTGTTGGGGTTATATCATCTGTTATTAATAAAATCCTAGATCTATCTTTTAGGTTCATGATAAAGTTTATGTTTCCCTTGCTAAGAGATTTTTTTTGAAGCATAACATACATACCCTTCCTAAGTTGTTCTTTGGTTTTTTTTGGATTTGTTAGAGTATGATCCGACCTTATTCCGCAGCTAATATATTTTGATAGATTTACACCTTCTAAGGTTGGACAATGTCCTTCGATAGATAATCCCTTATCCATCGCAACCTGTATTATAGCCATAATTTCTTGGTTTTCTTCGATTACACCATTGTAATCCATAACTTCTCCCAAGGCTATAACTTCATTATTATTCGCTAAATTACGAACATCTTCCGAAGAAATTATTGCATTTTTAGTTTCTAGGTTTTTTCTAGTCGTTGGAACACAACTTGGTATTGCTATATATATTCTTAATGGTAGGAATTTAGAATTTTTTATCATAAAACTAACGCCATTTTTTCCAAATACATTAGCTAACTCATGAGGATCCTGAAGTATACAGATCGTACCATGTGGGATAACTGCTTCTGCAAATCTTGGCGGGGTAACAAGACTACTTTCAATATGCATATGAGCATCAATTAGTCCAGGGACAACATAACCTCCCTTTACATTTATTTTTTCGCCGCTAAGATCTTCTGGTGACCTTCCTTTTTCAACATATTCGAAAAAATGATTTACAACCGAAAACCAACCATTATAAACTTCAAGGTTTACAACATCTATTATCTTAGCATTCTTAAAAATTTTCCTATATTCCAAAAGTTAATATCTCTCCTTCTCTTTTGCAATAAGTATCTTTACTGCTTCTATGGCTACGTCTACCGCTTTCTTTTCTCCAATTTTGAATAAAGTTTCTTTTTCTGCTAAAGTAGGCTGTTTCTCTAACCATATGTTAGAATCAGTAACTAAAACAGACCCAACATGTAGTTTATAAATGCTGCCAAGAATAAAAGAAATAGAACATTCCTGTTCAGACGCAACTATACCATACTTAGTTAATAATTGATTAAGAAATTTATCTTGCACATAATACGCATCTCTTGTAAAAACTGTACCTATATAACTATCATATCCAAGGTGCTTTGTAGCTTCTATTAAAGCATTGGTCACCTTAAGACTTGCTACTGCTGGAAAGCCCAGAGGGATATAAGCTTGAGATGTCCCTTCTCCTCTAAAGGCAGAGGTAGCAACAACAATACTTCCTATAGGAATATTTTTCTGCCTTCCACCTGCAGAACCAACCCTAATAAAATATTTTCCTCCAACTTTCGCAAGCTCTTCAATTGCAATAGATGTTGAAGGCCCCCCAATGCCTGTAGAGCAAACACTAACAGGAACAGTATCAAGTCTCCCAGTATAAACAAAGTATCCACGATTAGCAGATACTTCTCTTACATTATCAAGTCTTTCAGATATTCTTTTTGCTCTTCCTTGATCACCAGGTGTTAATACATATTTTCCAATATCGCCATATTTACACCTTATATGTTTCTGTATTTCTTCCATTCTTTTCACCCTTCAAATTTAGTTTTATTTCCGTTCTGTTAATACCACTAACTCTTCTGGTTTTAATTTAACAAATACTGATTCGCCTTCTTCAAAACTGGCTTGTGTTTCCGATCGTAGAGCTGTCAACTCTCCCAAATCAGTTCTTAAAATATAGACTATCCTGTCGCCTTGAAAGATTTTAGAGATGACTACGCCTTGGAGTATATTCTCCTCACTTTCTCTAACAATTGCGAAAAGCTGAACAGATGAGGGTCGTATAGCCAGGGCAACTTCTGCCTTAGAAGAAAGAGTCTGTCCTTTATAGGAGGATGTTATTAAGTGATGTCCGGCAGCTTCAAAGTGGACGAACTGTTTGTCCTGGGAAACGATTATTGCTGGGAATCGATTACTTAACCCCATAAAATCTGCCACAAATACATTTATAGGCTCAAAGAAGAGTTCTTTTGGTGTTCCAATTTGTTCAATTCTTTCTTGGTTCATTAAGACAATTCTATCGGAAAAAGCCAATGCCTCTAATTGATCATGGGTAACATAAATAGTTGTGACACCTAACTCCTTTTGAAGTCTACGAAGCTCTACTCGCATATTTTCTCTTAGCTTAGCGTCAAGATTTGAAAGCGGTTCATCTAGTAATAAAAGTAACGGTTCTATAACCAATGCCCGTGCAAGAGCGACTCTTTGCGCTTGTCCTCCAGAGAGCTGTCGGGGAAATCTCCCCTCCAATTCCTCCAAGTTTACCATAGTAAGAGCGTCTCCGACCCTCCTCTTGATCTCTATAGAAGGTAAGTGCCTCATCCTAAGCCCAAAAGCTACATTTTCAAAAACTGTTAAATGCGGAAAAAGGGCGTAGGATTGGAAAACGATGCCGAAGTTACGATTATAGGAGGGTATATTAGTGAAATTCTTACCCTGCACCAAGATCTTGCCTGATATAGGTTGCAGAAAACCCATTATCGTTCTAAGTAAGGTTGTTTTTCCAGATCCTGAAGGTCCAAGGAGGGATATAAATTCCCCCTTGGAAACAGTAAGGTTGAATTTGTGTATAACCGGTTCGTTTCGTCTATACTCTACAGTGATATCTTTTACCTCAAGGAATACCATCTCTTCGCCTCTCTAAAAGTATTGGGATAGTCCCAGCGTTTTTTCTACAATTTGGACAATAACTACCGTTAGTAAGATAAGAAGGGTTGATAGGGCTGCTATGGTTGGGTCATAATAGTATTCCACATATGACAACATCTGAACGGGCAACATGGTAACCCCGGGTCCTGTAAGAAACATAGATACTGGAACATTATTAAAGGACGTGATGAATGCAAGAATAAAAGCTGCTATAATACCGGATCGGATATTTGGTAATACCACGCGAAAGAAAACCTTCCATGGAGTAGCTCCCAAACTTATTGCTGCCTCATCAATGGAAGGATCCAGATTTTTAAGACTCGCTAAGACCACCCGGATGGTGTAGGGAAATACAAGGACAACATGTCCTAGATAAAGTCCAATGAGTATTGGAAATCCACCGATCAGCACGAAGAATCGAAGAAGGGAGTAACCGATGACCAATCCGGGAACAATAGCAGGGGATAAAAAGATAAGTTTAACAAGTCCTTTCCCTCTAGAAGTAAAACGAGCGGTTGCATAAGCAGCCGGAACTCCAAACACCATTCCAGTGAGAGTAGAAGCGATTCCTATAAGCAAGCTTGTTTTCAACGCGTCTATAAACATACGCATTCCGAAAAGCTTACTGTACCAGGAAAGAGTGAAACCCTGTGGTGGGAACTGGAGCAAAGCTCTCTCTCCGAACGATGCAGCTAACAGAATTACATAAGGTCCCAGCAATAAGCAAAGAACCACGACCAACATCAGCATAGAGAATCCTGGAGTCTTCATAATGTTTCCTCCAGTCGCCTTCCCTTGAACACCTGGTTTATAAATATAACCATGATTACCATTATCACTGCGATTACAGTGGCACTTGACCACTGTAGTAAAACCAAGGATTTTTGCTGTAAGAGTGTGGATAACATCAACAGCTTCGTCCCCCCCAACATGGCTGGGGTAACGTAAGCAGTTGTGCTCCCGGTAAATACCAGGGTTCCCCCAAACACTAAGCCTTCCCTCGAGAGCGGAAACACAACCCGCCAGAAGGTTTGCAGTTTATTTGCTCCTAGGCTATAAGCTGCCTTCTCTACATCAGCAGGCATGTTCTCCAGAGCGCTAACTAGAGAAAGCACCATAAAAGGCAGGAAAAGCTGTAAAAGACCTATAATAACAGCAGATTCGGTATAAAGAATCTGTACTGGGTTTCGGGTGTTCCATAAAGACAACAATACACTATTGATGAGACCATGACGTCCCATTATTACCAACCAAGCATAAGTACGAGCTACAGCATTGGTCATAAGGGGAAGGATTATTAATGACATGAGAAGATTTCGCTTTTTTGATTTAATAATTGCAGAGGCTGCTGGGTAAGCTAACAGTGCAGCAAGAAAGGTTACGATGGTACTTATCTTTAATGTTCTAAGGAGTGCAGCAGTAAAGACTGGCTGGGAAAACACGTTTATATAGTTGTTGAAACCCCATCTTTTTTCAGCTTGAAAACTCTCCATAAAAATGAAAAAAAGTGGAGCAATAAAAAAGATGGTTAAGAAACAGAGTGCTGGAAAAGTCCAAAACCAAACTCCTTTTTTCATATGTTATCCTCCATTACATCAATATGCTACGCCTGAATAAAGGGACTGGGGACCAGACACCTCCAGTCCCTTTATCTCTTCTTACTTACAATTTCAATTTATCCCACTTTTCTACCCATTTATCTATATTTTCTCCTAGGTAGGTCGGGTCAAAGAAAACTAGACTATCGATAAGTTCTTCCCCGTAGACCAATTTACCTGCGATGTCAGCAGGAAGATCAACAAATGTGTTGACAGGTGAATCGACCAAATCCAACGCTTCGGCCATTTGCACCTCGTGTGAAAGCAAGAAATTTATGAACTCTTCAGCCCAATAGATATTTGGCGTTCCGTTGACGACGCCCACGACACTCGTCTCTCCAATAACTCCTTCCTCAGGGAGAACCCGTGCAAGGGGAAGATCAAGGGCTTCCACCCTCGCCCAAGCAAAACTTGGTATTGGGGCAAGCAAAACTTCTTCTTGTTGAAGTAACATGATCGCTTCCGAGGAACGCCGATAGATCGTAGGTGCTCTCTCGATTATATCTGACAGCTTTTGCCATCCAACATCCAGATCACGATCCGATTCACCCCAAACCCTGGAGGACATAAGTAGCATAGCAGGCCCATAGGTAGTGTTCATCTCCGACCAGGTAATGTAACCACTCAGTTCTGGTCTCCAAAAATCTTTCCAAGATGTAACGGGAGGTTCTATCTTGTCCTTTCTATAATAGATTCCCATACATTGAACTGTGTATGAAATAACATAGTGTCCACTCAAGGGATCCCGAGCCCAATCATAAATATAGGCAAGGTTTGGGATACGTTCGGGTCGATAAGGCTGTAAAACCCCTTCCTGTATTGCTCTGTAGGCAAAGGTAGGGGTAAAGCCTACAACATCAACAACTGGTTTATCTTTTTGTACCACCAACCGGGCTAAGCGAGCCGCATTGTTCCCAACGTCCCATTCAACCTTAATTCCATACTTCTGTTCGAAAGGTTCTGCGATATTCTTATTAAGAAGATCAAGGTTAAACCCCCACCATGATACTACAAGTTTGTCAGGTTTAGGTGGGACCGCTGCGTTTGTTTCTCCCTGTGCCAATACCAATGTTCCTAACATTATGCCTACTAGAACTACACCAATTATAATTACTTTCTTCATCTAAATTTTCTCCTTTCAAATATTTGATTGGTAGAATTTCTTGACCTAAATTTTCACTATAAATATCACCTCCTATTTTCTTGGTTAGAGGCGAAGCATGGCTGTAGCAAAGTGTATATCTCAACTGATTATGATTATAGTGGTCGGGATATGAGATCTCGTTAAGCGATGGCTCGACCAGAGATTGCGGTGAGAATTCGCAGATAGCCTGTTGGGTAAAACCTACCTCATGTCTACTCCTCCTCAACCCAGTAAGTATTCGATTCATGAGAGAATCTACACTTCTGAATTCAAATACTATACATCATCCTTTAACGATATGATAGCACGAATGTCCTCAATGTCAAGCAAACGAATTGCCTCGCCTGTTATTTAAAAATCAAAAATGCACTAATAAAAACAATAAAAATATGTAGACAGCTATTCTGTCTACCGTTTTGTACAAGGGAGAGATAGCAACTGGAGAAAGCATAATAAACTTACTGATGAAGTTGAACCACAATGGAAACAGGTACTTAATGATTATGGGGTAAAGGTAAAGTATGCTTTATCTCCACAGCCCAAAAGTAAGATTGAAAGACCTTATAGATGGATTCAGGGCAGATTAATAAGGACCTGTTATAGAGAAAATATTAGGGATATTAAAAAAGCCCAATTAATCTTGAATCACCTTATCCGAAAATATAATCACCAATGGATTCATTCTACTACCGGGGAATACCTTATATTAGGTTTCAAAAAGTAATAAGAAATAAAAAAGAAAAGATTCCTCTTTAGGATTTAGGATAAGGCCACCATTTAAGTTAGTAAAAGATATCTTTTTTAAAAGTAGATAGGATGGTAAATTCTTGCCGCAAAGTTTCCATAGATAAATTAGAATTAAGAGTACCCAAAGCACCACCATATGAGAGAATACAAATTCGGATAGTACCAGATAAAGAATCTGGTCTATCTGAAGTAAGATTCTGGCATGAAGATGATCTTTTAGGTATACAAAAAAATTAAAAATTCTAATCTTAATTTAGTGCAATTTTAACTTTTAACTAATAAGTTATTTGCATTTAGATGTTGTAAAAAAATAGTGTATTTTTAGCCTTTAAAAAGTGCACTTTTGAAATGTAACTAACACTCTTTGCAATTTCTTTTCTCGGCGTTTGCAGAAGCCAGTGCCGCAAAAATTCTCGTGCTTTTGCTTGCCTGCATTTTTTGCGGTGCTGAGTCTTCTATAAACGCCCTCGGTGTCACACATATAAACTCTTAGGATAGTTTTAGTTTTTTTTATCTGCTCTACCCGGAGTGTATACATACAGACAGATAAAAAATATTTAAACGTAGGAGTATAGTGATCAGGAACAGGGGGGGAGGGGAGTCATGCGATTATTAGGAATAGAGATTTAGCCCTACGATAAGAAGTATCTCATTTAGCCCGCCTTTATATTTTTAACCAGGCTAAAAAAGCTTTTAGCTGGTTAAAAATATAATGCTTTTTTTGCTATACATAACAAAGCTTTATCGGATAAGATATGCATGAGGTTATTTCTTGTAGAATGTCCGATAGAGTCTTGTTATGTATTGGCAGACTTTCAAATAGGCTTCTTAGCAAAAAAAGCTCTTGGCGGGCGGTCGTTGTGATGAGATAATCAGAAGTTATTTACCAGGAAGTCAATAAAAGCAGGTAACAGATTATTTTAATAAAATACCGGGGGAGAGAGAAAAAGAGGCCATATATAATCTATTTTAAGGAATTATTTTATTCTTTGTTTGTGTTTTATTTTTTTAACAGAGAGAAGCTTGGTCTTTATTACATATTTTAATATTCTAAAGTGCTCCCCATTTTATGATTTGGGCTTTGTAGATGTTATTCAGATATTCGATAGCATCTGTTTTATATTCCTTATATAAAGTTTTTAAGTTAACGTTCTCAAACTCCTTTTGTTCTTTTTCCTTGTTCCAAATCATAAGCTGAAAACCATTGTTTTGAATAGTTACTCTAGAGATAAAGCAGCGTTTAGTTCCAGTTTTATAGTTTTTCTCTATAGGATGGCCAACTATCAAGTTGCGATGATCTCTTATTTTTGTCCATGCTGAATCGGGCTTGGGGGATAATTTTCTTCCTAAAAATATTTGATAAATTTGGCGAATTGAATTCTGTTGCAGGAAAATTGCCTGAAGCAATCCATATAATTTAAGATATTTCTCACCATAGTCATTCCCGATCCCATAATCTTCATAATATTCTAGGGCTTGGCAAGTATCTCCTAGGGTATTCATCGAAACACAAAGAGTCATCCATTCATCATCAGGACGGCTATTAAAATACCTATCAAGAAGATTGGCATTGTTGACATAATCCCGAATCTTCTGTTCAAGGGCTGAAATTCGTCTCATTGTTTCACCTTAAAATCAGTGAATATTTTAATCTCTATTGCATATAACGGTTATCATGTTTGCGAAGTGCTGAGCGAAGCGGGGTATTTTGGCAGAGGCACGAAACATCGAAACTGCAAACATGTTGTTATGTGCAGAATCACGTTCTTCTTTTTTCCAAACAATTGATACCATAATTTGAAAACCAAATTAAAAATATTTGTATATCATTAGCAAGTTGTGGGATACTTACTGAAATGCAGTTGACTTTGCTTAGAGGCTTTTTTTCTTCGTCTCCCGCAGGCAAAACCACTACCAAACTAAGCTCATGGCCAATACCGGGAAATCCAAAAAACCTCATATGCTTTGGCCCCGCATGAACTAAATATTTATCCCTCACTATCTTCAATGGGATATCAAACCAATCGGTTTCTTCTCTGATACAGCGAGCATAATCCTCAAATTGTTCTAATTCTTCGTTATTCTCTTTTAGTTTTTTAAAAAATTTCTTATGATTATTAAAAGATGTAAAACTTGGGAGTTGATTATTTGTTATAAAGTATCGTGATAGTCCTATTGTTTTATCCATTAATATCCTAGAATGCAAAATACAATTAAAAAAATCATATGCCAAATATTTAGAAATTGCGTTGTACTTATTCGCCAACTTACGTTGTGATTCTGAATATTTACCCCTAGATTTTCGAACATAATATGGTCCATTGCTCCATCGTACAGCAATAGACATTTCAAGAAGGAATCTCGTAAGGCTTAAATAGAAAAAATTATATGCTTCACGATATCTATAAATATCATCTGCGAATAGAGTAAATTCTTGTTCTTTGTCCAAAAGCCTAAAAAATGGCTCCATAGGATCCTTTCTGAATTTTTTCAATTCTCGACTTATATTTAACTTTTTTTTAAGGGCTTTATATCCCTGAAACCACTTTTCATTATTCATATCTTCTTAAACCATAATTTTGTGAATAACTTAAAATAATCAAACTACTTTGTTTATGCACGACTATAGTTGGAGTTCCGAAAATTAATCACCAATTTTCCCTGTAGTATATCTTATAGATTCTTACGCTTATTATAACTAATTTTATTAATTTTACAAATAGTAGTTTATATATGGGTAAGTCAAGGGATCCTTTTTGTATCGGGGAGGTTCCCTTTATAGTTTTATAAAATAAGGAGCATTTATAAGGAAATCAAAGAAATAGGAAGCTTTATACATTATAAAGGGCTACAATGTTCTAATATTGACTAATATATGTGTATATGATAATATAAACATATAACGTTTAGCTTTGCTTGATTTAAAACCCGTCCTCGATCTGATCGGGGATTCAAAAAAAGGAGGTGAAAAATAATGGCAATAGTAGTAACCGTTCCTCGTGATTCATCCTTACAGTTTAGACTGGTAGTAGGTACTAATCCGGATACCGGAGCACCTATCATCAACAGCAAGACCTTTACTAAGATCAAATCAGCTGCTTTAGACCAAGATGTCTATGATACAGCTACTGCTTTAGTAGGTCTGCAGAAGTACACTGTAGATGAGATCAGACTGGAAAAAGAATCCCAACTTACTGAATAATCGCTAATAATTGTAAACCATAAACAAAGAAGGAGGTGAAAATATAATGGCAACCGAATTAGGGGAGGTAACCAGTTATAAAAGACTCTATATGCAATTCAGGGATAGTGCAGCAAAAACTATCAACATCACTTTGAATAATCCTAAAAATTTGGAGGATGGAGACTATGCCGATTTTGCGGCACAGGATGCAGCTATTGAAGGAGTTATGGACACTATTATCGCCAAGAACGTCTTCCATAATAATGGTAATGACTTAGTGGCTAAAGTCAATGCAAGAATCCTTGATTATAAGTCTACTGATGTTATGGATGTATAACTTTAATATATTGTAATATTTCTCCTTGGAAGGGCCGCGGACCTTCCCCGGGAGAGAGAAAGGAGTAATAAATGTTAGAAGTATTTATCACTAAATATCTATTAGATTTCGCTCTTGTTTTTCTTGTCGGTCTGCTCTCTAAATTTATGATCAATAAGTTTGGCCAGGACCGGACAGACAAGATAAAAGAGGCTATACTTTCTGCTATGCTCTGGGCTGAAGAAGAGCTGGGAATAGGGAATGGTGAGGAAAAATGGAAAATCGCCTGGGTGAAATTGATTGAGATATTAAGGAAACAAAAAGTTACATTAAAAGAGGGTGAAATTTCCTATGTAAAGGATCTTATGAAAGCTACGGTTCCGGAGGTGAACGAAATTATCTATAAGGCTATGCCGGATGTAGTAAGGAACGGCAGGACCTTAAAGTATAAATAAATATGGATATAATTAATGATATAGAATTAACTGAATATTTTTCTTTGCGTGAGTTTGAATGTCCCTGCTGTAAGCGGGTTATGTTATCACCGGACCTTCTGGCCAGATTGAATCATTTAAGGATGGTGATAAATAGGCCGATATATATCAATTCCGGATACCGTTGTAAAGAAGAAAACAAGAAGGTAGGGGGAGTTTCTGGCTCTTATCATCTCCTGGGTATGGCGGCAGATATCCATGTAAAGAATTTTTTACTTTTTGATCTCCTCCTTTTTGCCCAGGAAATAGGGTTTACCGGTATCGGATATTATGAAAAGGAAAATTTCTTACACCTTGATATTAGGCCTGGGGAAAAACGGGTTTGGAAAGGAAGTAAATTAATTGGATATTGAATATGTACTAAAATTAATAGCAAATAACGGCTTTCCCCTGGTGCTTTCTGTATACCTGGTGTGGAAATTAGAGTTTTTTATTAACGAAATAATCAAGAATCAAAAGGAATTTTCCCATAGTATTACTGCTGAAATCAAGGAAATCAAACAAACAATCAACGAATTACGGGTTGATTTTGCTAAAAATCAATGAAACCGTTGAAATATAAGGATTTCGGCGTTTTTCAAAAAAGCTTCTATTTTGGCGTATAAGAGGCGTATTTAAAAAATACGATGAATCATACCAGCCAACTTAAAATAGGGGCTTAAAACACGCTTAAATTAGATGTTATTTTTCGTGATTCCTGAAATTCCCCGCTTTTACCATTCTTTTCTCCTATATACTCTCTTTCACTACTATATACTCCTATTCTCTGTTATGCTTACCAGATTAACAAAGAAACCCTTAGGATTTTATGATAAAATTTAATACATTTACTATAATCAATTCATCAAAAAATCATTATTTATTTTGTTAATTTCATTAGTAAATAGGTATCACTATTTACCGAGAGTATTGAAATATACTTAGGGAAAAAATGTGAAGGTTTTTGAACTGGATCAGGGGAAGACTCAAAATTTGAAAATTGCAACTATGAAAAAGGCCGGTATTGAGTATGATTGGGTCACCTATATTCCGGTTGATTTTAAAAAGGAATCCTGGGTCGAAAAACTGACATAGAACGGTATTGATAGAACGAAAAGAACATTTTTCCCCTATATGTCATTTCCGCGAAAGCGGGAATCTATCTTCTCTTTTCCATCTGAATACTATTCACTAACAACTAATACACTTCGTAACTATTCTTTAGAAAAAGAAGGATTTTTTAATACCTGTGTCGTATTAATATTAATGTGTAGAAAAATTGAAAAGGACTAATTATTTTAAACGCTGGTGGCGATTCAATAAGGTAAATATATATTCTTGAAGTGTGACTAAAAAACCGCCTCCTGACACATTACATAACATAACACTTTTTTCAAAAGCTGTTAATGAAATTTACCGGAATTACGAATTCTTTGATTTTTATCTGTATTTTTGTTATTATAAATTCAAAAGAAGGAATTAATATGCACTTTATTCCGACAAAAGATGATTATTTTATTTCAATGGTTGTAAAATCATTAGATATTGAAAGAAATTTATCTGACAATTTTGCATATTACGAAATTAATAATTCTTACAACATTAACCCTATTCAAAAAAAATAATATCGAGTTTAGAGATAGCGAAGAAAAGAAATTAAATATTAAAATGAGTAGGAATAAATTATTTTCTGAAAATGTAATTGCACAACTAAAAAGCTTCTCAAAACTTGAAGATAATTGGGATTCTTATGGTGCAAGTAAAATAAGTTGGTCAACAATAGCAAATGCAATTGAATTTTTTATGAGGGTTGTTGATAGATATCCAAATTCTCCAATACCTTTTGTTTCACCATATCCGGATGGAAGAATACATGTTGAATGGCAAAAATTCTCAAAAGAATTACACCATTTGATTCCTAAGGATAACTCAAATTATTTTATTTATAGAATTATTAACAGAAAAGAAGGTGTATTAAAAGAGTATTATGATAAAGCAATTGGAATTGATGGTATGCTAAAAATATTTTCGATTTGGGATAGTTATGAATAAGCTTAAAAATAAATATATTGAAGAAGATGTTCCCGATAATGATTTTTTATATAGACGAGCTTCATTTAGAACATTTAATCAAAAAACAGGTAAATTTACTGCTTCAGCTTTTAAAATAAAGGCTTTTATAATAGAAAAAGAAAACAAAAAAGGTTTTTCTACAAATTGGAGTAGGTATTCCACTCCAGAAGAAACTTCTATCGATCCAATACATAAAAAACAATATTGCGTCGGTGAATTTAAAGCAATCATACCTCGTAAAGTTGACTTAGATGTAAATCATACCCCTCGTAATTACAATCGAGCTCATTGTACTATTTCTTTGGAAAAGATATTGGAAGATATTGAAATATATAAGGCAGAGTCTTTTATTGCTGAAAATTGTATCCCCAAATACTTTCCGAATGACACAATAAAAGATTAGTTTATCTATCTTATCAATTTATGTGTTATTTAATAACATTGTATCAATAAGTGATTACTTATTATTCTTACTTATAGATTATTATATCATTATAAATCTAGCAAATTATATGGTTAGAATAAGAGTAGGGAGTATAACTGTTGATAAATAAGGCATAATAAGCAGTTAAATTGGATTTAAAGCATTAACAGGAAGTCCAATTAACTTCTTTAGTTTAACTTGATTTTATACAGTTGCAGTTAGATTTTTTAGGTTATGATAAATATTATTGTTATCATTTAAACAAAAGTTGCGAAAATCGTCTAATAGCCTCCACCAAGTTTAACACTTTAGAACCCTTAACTCTTTACTAATAAAATTGTAAAGTTTTTATTTGTATATATTTTATAGATTATAGTTTTTGAAGATTACCTCTAACATTGAAGAATTAACTGATTTAATCTAACATTTTCAGTTGTAATATTTTCCTTAAAAGTTCTAAAGCTTTCCAATAGGGGGAGCCAGACAATTTCCAGCCCTTTGGCATTTGCTGAAGGGCTTTTTTATTTTTTGATATTTTTTTAAAAAAGAAGGATTCTCTGAACTTTGCTGAATATTAAAAGAAAGAGTATATGAAGCTCTCTAGCCTCTATACTCTAATAAATATCGATACTGTTAAATTAAATTAAAATATTTTTTAATTTAGAAACTTAATCTTCATATATCACACTTTACAAGTAAAAAAATAATTGAGGCAGTTAATTATTCTAATGCTGGAGATAAAGCGGCTTATATAGTGAAGGCAATAAGAGAAAATTGGCAATTCCCGAGGAATATTTAAGAGAGAAAAGAGAAGAACAACGGAAAGAAGAAGGGGAAAAAAATAGAATATATTAAAATATAAGGTACAAGAAGAGAAAAATAAAAAGAGGCGGGAAGAGAGTAAAAAGATAGAACAGATTTATAATCCACTTGAGCCGTTGCAACAGGAAGAAATAAAAAAAGAAATAGGAAATAGACTACCAGATTTTTGGAAAGAAAAGCTTAATAAGGTGAGAGCCAAAGGAGAAACTTCAAAAATGCTCGAGGATGTCCTGGAAGAAAAGAAGAGAGAAATGATAAAAGAGTGGAGTGATTCCGGAAGGATTGAAGCGTGCTAAAAAACCGTTAATCGTGCTCAGCAAATAAGTAACTTTTTTAACGAGGTAATCCGCACATTTGATTTTTTAAGAGAAACCAGATATAATTTATAATACAATGTTAAAAAATATTATTAAAAAACAATTAAAATTTATATTCAAATCACGTCAGTATTCCTTCGAATAGCCATGCCCGGCTACAACATTTTTTACTTATTTTATTAATCTTACGTTGTCACACTTAACCGCAGCGTCAATATTTATACTGTAATTAATTACAATATAATAAACGACAAACAAAAAATTAATCAAAACCCCCAGTAGTTATTTAGCAAAAAAACAAAAAAGGAGGTAATTAAATTCTTATAATTAAACACATTTTTTTCATGAATTATTTCATTAGAAATAGTCCATGAAACATTAAGTCTTTTAATATGAAGCATTTTTGCTTGGTAAAAATTAAAAAAGGAGTTGGTATTATCTTAGGAATTAAACAGCAAATAGAGCAGGATGAATGGCTCGAAGCTCTGGAAAGAACAAGAGAAAGATTGGAAGAAGATCCAGAGTATCGAAAAAGGATAATTTGTTTGAAGAATAAAACTCAAGAGGAGATCAAAAAGAAGATTGCGGGGAAGAAAGTGGCAGTATCCTGGAGTGGTGGTAAAGATTCTATTGTTTTAAAACATATGTGTCAGCAGATCGGCATCAATCGAGCCTTCTGGGTTAGAAGTAATCTTGAATATCCCGAAGTGCTTAACTGGGCTGATAAACATGGCCCGGATAACCTGGAAGTTGTTAATACCGGCCAGGACTTAAAATGGCTGGCAAAAAACCGGCATATGCTCTTTCCTCAGCATGGAAAAATAGCTTCTATCTGGTACAAGATTGTTCAGAATACCGGGCAGAAGTGGTATTTTGAAGAAAATGAAATTGATATGCTTCTGGTTGGCAGGCGGATAAAAGACGGAAATGACCCCGGTAAAGATGGTATGAATGTAAATAAACACGGAGTAGTCTATTATTCCCCCATCTATAATTGGAGTCACGAAGATGTAATGGCCTACGTAGAGCATTTTAATATCAAGCTGCCACCTTTATATAAATGGGCTAACGGCTTTCAAGTGGGGACCGGCCCCTGGGCTGCCCGAGAACATACCGGCTCTATACAAAAAGGCTGGGAAGAGGTTTACAGTATTAACCCCTCAATAGTCGAAAAGGCAGCAAGACATATAACCTCAGCAGCAAAGTTTTTGGAAAATTCAAAATAAATTAACTAAAAAAGATATTCAAAAAAAGTTGGAGAAAATTAAAAGCAGCTAAAATATAAAAGAGAGGAAGAACAAAACAAAGTGGAAATTTCTTTTATGGAATTCTTGGGCTATTACCAGGGAATAATTTTAAAAGAATTACTAAGACACTTGGAAATTATTGCTATTAGTATTCCAATATCAATTATTGTAAGTGTTCCATTAGGTTTCTATATTTCCCCCCGACCCAAGCTGGCCAAGTTGGTTATTTATATTACCAGTATTTTAATGACCATACCCAGTCTGGCTTTATTTGGTCTTATGGTTATTTTATTGGCACCATTTAATTTGGGATTGGGAATGGTTCCGGCAATTATTGCTATAGCTTTATATTCCCTTCTTCCTATTACCCGAAATACATATATAGCACTCAACCAAGTTTCCCAGGGAATGATAGAGGCAGCTAAGGGTATGGGGATGTCCAGTAAACAAATTTTGTGGAAAATAAAAATTCCTTTATCAATACCGGTAATTATGGCCGGTGTTCGCAATGCTATTGTATTGGGTGTCAGTGTTGCTACCTTTGCTTCTCTGGTAGCTGCCGGTGGATTGGGTTATTTTATTTTCGCTGGAATCGGTCGTTCTAATCTAAGAATGGTATTGGTTGGAGCCATCCTGGTTTCCGCTTTAGGAATTGGGGTAAATTACTTTTTGCTGATGGTAGAAGATTGGATTACCCCGAAAGGCTTAAAAATTAAAAGATAAAAGAAAAGGAGAATCCTCCTATGATTGAATTAACTAATGTAACCAAAAGATTTGGGGAAAAAGTAGCAGTTAATAATCTTAGTTTAAATATTGAAAAAGGGAAGCTAACTATGTTAATTGGTCCTTCCGGTTGCGGAAAAACTACAACTATGAGAATGATTAACCGGCTGACACCATACAATAAAGGAGATATTAAGTTAAACGGAGTTTCGATCAATAAAATAAACCCGGTGGAATTAAGAAGAAGTATTGGATATGTAATTCAAGAAATAGGTCTTTTCCCCCACTTCACTGTTTACGATAATATTGCTACTGTGCCACGTTTACTAAAATGGGATGAAAAGAAAATTAGAAAAAGAGTAGAAGAATTATTGGATATAGTAACTCTGGATTTTAATTATGCCTATAAATATCCCCTACAGCTTTCCGGGGGGGAAAGACAAAGGGTTGGTTTGGCCAGGTCTTTAGGCGCCGATCCGGAAGTTCTGCTAATGGATGAACCATTTGGAGCAATCGATCCGATAAATCGCTTGAAATTACAAGATTCATTTCTGGAAATTCAGGAAGAAATTAAAAAGACTATTGTTTTTGTAACTCATGATATCAACGAAGCTATCAAATTAGGCGATAAGATCGTTATTATGAAAGATGGTAATTTGGTCCAATGTGACGATGCAGCCGAGATACTGGCTAACCCTGCAAATAAATTTGTAGAAAATTTACTGGGGAAGGACCGAAGTATCAAAGCTCTTTCCCTAAAAAAAACAAAGGACTTTATTATTAAAGATAATTTGGTTACTGTCTCTAATGAAGAGACAGAGGGAGAAATTACTAAAAAACTTCAGAAAAAGAAAGCAAGAATTGCTTTTGTTCTGGATAAATACGATAAACTTATAGGCCGTTATTTTCTGGAGAAATCTAAAAAGAACGAACAAGTAGAAATTAATTTTGATGACAACCCCATTTTTACAGAAAGAAATAATACTTTAAAAGAGACCCTTTCTACAATGTTAGAAAGTGGTGAAAAATTATTACCTGTGGTTAATCGGAAAAAAATATTTGTAGGGATAATTAAATTAAACAATATATTTGAAGAAGTTAACAAATAAAAACATAATAACTGGAGACGCACATGACATTCCTTAATTATTTTCTCGAAAATTATAATAAAATAATTAGATTATCTCTTCAACATTTCTGGCTCTTTATAATATCACTTATAATAGCAATAATTATAGGTGTAACCTTAAGCATAATAGCTACAGAGGAAGGAAGAGAAAAGATGGGACAAGTAATTATTTCTATTACCGGGGCAGCCCAGGCAGTCCCGTCTATTGCCGTTATTGCTTTAGTATTTATTTATGTGGGTATTGGTGCTGTACCAGCAATTATTTCTCTAATCGTTTATAGTTTGGTACCTATTGTCTTTAATGCTACTTCGGGGATTCTGAGTGTTCCCAAAAGTATAATAGAAGCCGGTAAAGGCATGGGGTTTACCCGTAATCAGATTTTATGGAAAATAAAGATTCCCATTGCTATACCGGTTATTATAGGAGGTATCCGCAGTGCAGCCACTATTATTATAGGGACGACTGTTGTTGCCTCGGTCATAGGAGGAGGTGGATTAGGAGACCTAATTTTTATCGGGTTAAAACTTAATAAACCCGAAGCCCTTTTTGCAGGCGCATTTTGTTCTGCTTTAATGGCTATTATTATAGATACAATTTTAGCCCGGGTTGAAAAAATAATAACCCCAAAAGGGCTAAAAGCAAGAAAATAAAAAATAAAAGGAGAAAAGAAATGAAAAAATTTACAATTTTACTTGTCGTAATTTTTTTACTGGTTGGAACTATTACCAGCTTTGCTCTGGCAAAGAAGGAGATTACAGTTGGTGCTAAAAACTTTACCGAACAATATGTCTTAGGAAATATAATATCAATTTTATTAGAAAACAACGGTTTTGAAGTAACAGAGAAATTTGGAACCGGCAGTGCAATCACCCGACAAGGATTGACATCCGGACAGACTGATCTATATGCGGAATATACCGGAACTGCTTCTTTGGTCTACTTAAAACACGAAGAAGTAATTACCGACCCAGTCAAACTATATAATAAAGTAAAAAAAGAAGATTTAGAAAAGAATGGTATTGTATGGTTAGACCGTTCCGGCATTAATAATACCTATGCAATAGCTCTTACTAAAGAACAGGTAGCAGAAATTGGTACTACCTTATCTGATCTTGCTAAATATGTTAATCAAAATCATAACCTTATCTGGGGAATTGACCATGAATTTGCTGAAAGGGTGGATGGTTTACCAGGTTTGGCTGAACATTATGGCATGAATATTAACAAAGAAAATATTAAAACAATGGACCCAGGCTTAACCTATGAAGCATTAGATCGAGGACAAACTGATATAACCATGGTTTTTGCTACTGATGGTAAAATCAAAAAATATGGTCTTCAAGTATTAAAAGATGACCAACAATTTTTCCCGGTATACAACATCTGTGTCAATGTAAGAGAAGAAGTCCTGAATAAATACCCGGAAATCAGGGAAATTTTAAAACCAATTTCTGAACTGGATGATGAAACTATGACAGAATTAAATTATCAGGTCGACGCGACAGGGCTGCCAGCAAAATTGGTCGCTAAAAATTTCTTAAGAGAAAAAGGGTATATAAAATAATCAAACTTGGAATTTTCTAAACTAAGATTTAAAGTTAAAGCACTTCCTGGAAAATCCGGGAAGTGCTTTATTTAAAAAATAACTTTTTAAATAAAAAAACAAATATTAAAAATCTTAATAAAATTATATAGGGGAGTTTTTATGAGTGGTATTGTTGCTGCTTTTGGCAACCCAAAATTATCTGAAATTCAACAGATGCAAAAAACAATTAAATATAGGGGTAAATATATTTCCGGTATCTTTCAAGAAAAGGATGTTATTTTAGGACAAAATTATTTTGAAGTAGATAAGGGCAGAAAAGGTTTAATGGATATACCAGTCCATTCCTCGGAAGATTCGGAAACCAGAATCTGTTATGATGGGCAAATGGGAAATTGGGAAACCTTGGCTCAACAATTCGGAGTTAAAAATGAACCATTTATCGAAGAAAGAATTCTACTCACTTTATTTAAAAAATACGGAAAAGGCATGCTGGAATACCTTAAAGATACTATTTTTGCTTTTGTTATTTCTGATGGTAAAAAATTGCTGGTCTCCCGTGATATCCTGGGAATTAAAACCTTGTTCTATGGTTATAATAAAAATGCTGATACAATTTATTTCTCCACCGAACTAAAAAGTCTTATTCAAATTACCAGCGATGTCTACGAATTTCCCCCCGGTCATTACATGGATAATTCCGGTCAATTAAAAAAATATGGTAAATTGCCTGCACTTGCAACTGGTAATATGGAAAATGAAAAGATCGATAATATTACTCAAACCCTGGTCAATATGATTGAAGAAAGCTTTTATCGCCGAATAGATTTAAAATATAAAATAGGTTGTTTGTTAAGCGGGGGATTAGATAGCAGTATCATCGCCAGTGTTTTTAACAAATTTAATATAAAAAATAATGGTCCTGGAGCAAGAATTAAAACTTTTTCTGTAGGAGTAGGAGAAAACGAAGACTTAAAATATGCTCGACTGATGAGTAAATATATTAACTCGGAACACTATGAAATAAAAGCTGTAGTTTCAGAGATTATTAATATACTGCCTCAGGTAATTTATTATCTGGAATCATTTGATCCCTCTCTGGTACGTAGTGCTATATCTAATTTCCTTATTTCCCGTTATGCTCATTCCCAGGGAATTCAAATACTCCTTTCCGGAGAAGGAGGTGACGAACTGTTCTGTGGATATACACATTTTAAAGACTCGAGCGAGAAAAATATATTTAGACAACAGAAAGATACCTTAAAAGCTTTGCATGATAATGCAGCTCTAAGATTGGATAGGATGAACTCTTGTAATTCCATTAAGGTTATTACTCCTCTTGTATCCGAAGAATTATTAAATTTTGCCCTGGAAATACCAATAGAATGTAAAATTAAAAAAATGGATAATGGCAACATGATTGAAAAATGGATTTTAAGAAAAGCTTTTGAAGAACAATTACCAGTTTCTATTACCTGGAGAACAAAACAGGAATTCTCCAAAGGGTCTGGTTCAGCTAAGGTATTAAAAAATTATTTTAATGAAATTATTTCAGATAAAGAATTCCTAGAAGAAAAAAGAAAATATCCTCTTGTCCGAAATAAAGAAGAGCTCTACTATTTCCGTATATTTATTAAATATTTTGGAGACGGAAAATCAATTCAGACTGTGGGACAATGGGATCTTACTTAAAAATAAGGTGGCATGAATGTAAATAAACACGGAGTAGTCTATTATTCCCCCATCTATAATTGGAGTCACGAAGAGGTAATGGCCTACATAGAGCATTTTAATATCAAGTTGCCACCTTTATATAAATGGGCTAATGGTTTTCAAGTGGGAACCGGCCCCTGGGCTGCCCGAGAACATACCGGTTCTATACAAAAGGGCCGGGAAGAGGTTTACAATATTAACCCCTCAATAGTCAAAAGGGCAGCAAAATATATAGCCTCTGCAGCAGAATTTTTGGGAAATTCAAGATAAATTAACAAAACAGAAGGATTTAAAGAAATTAAAGGAAGTGGTTTAAAAAGATGAGGGTAAAGTTAAAGGCTTTAGAAGAAACAAGGTCTTTTTATAAGTGGGAATTGAAGAAGGAAGGCCTAACAGAAAAAAAGAGGAATGAATTTTTAAAGGCGTTAAAATCTATTGAGAAAATTATTAAGAAAAGAGAAGCCCGGCAAGGAAAAGAATAAATATTTTAACAAGGTTTTATTTTGGCTAAATTAACGAAAAAACTTTATATACCTTAACTTTCAATTATCTTTAAGATTTAAAGGTTATGAAAGGAGATGAAAGTATAGAATGGAGTCAATGGAAAGAATAAAAAAGATAATCGTAGATGGATTAGGAGTTGATGAAAGTAAAATTACGGAAGATTCTTCTTTTGTTGATGATTTGGGTTTAGATTCTTTAGATATAGTTGAACTGATAATGGCTTTTGAGGAAGAATTTGATATAGAAATTCCAGATAAAGATGCGGAAAAAATTAAGACTGTTGGAGATGCTATAAATGAAATAAGAAAAAGGGAAGGTATTCAGAAATGAGAAATATGAATCCTCCTGAGTTTGACACTTGCAAGCAAATTTTAGGCATTTAGTGCCCCTAAACCCTTACAAAATAAGCATTTTGTTTTTTGGCCTTAGAATATGTAGTGCA
>LDZT01007970.1_pt1 | contig 24222 bp, 23 predicted proteins | sample 615521 | NCBI WGS metagenome assembly LDZT01 (sample SAMN03408292, study PRJNA278302) | terrestrial metagenome | isolation source: oil reservoir sample SB1 | place: USA: Alaska, North Slope, Schrader Bluff formation | collected 2011-09
ATCAAAGGTCTTCTCTGCCCCTCGATGTGCTCCACCAATGCCACCTGTGACAAAAACCTCTATCCCAGCCAGATGAGCAGCCACCATAGTCGCCGCTACTGTGGTAGCAGCAGTAAGTTTTTTAGCTAAAACTATAGACAAATCACGACGACTCGCCTTTATTACTTTCTTATAAGTAGCCAACAACTCAAACTCTTCCTCATTCAAACCAATTTTAATCTTCCCTCCCATTACCGCAATTGTTGCTGGCACCACTCCATATCCCCGAATAATATTCTCTACTTCCCGGGCAACTTCTAAATTTTCAGGATAAGGCATACCATGGGCAATAATAGTAGATTCCAATGCCACTACTGGCCTATTTTCTTCCAGAGCCTCTTTTACATCATCTTTGAAATCAAGAAATCTTTCTGCAGCTCCACTTCCACACATAAATAATTCACACCAGCCTTTCTTCTTCTCCTTCTCCTTCTTCCTCTTTCTCCTCTTCTACCCTGCTTCTTAGCAATCCTTCCCTCAAATCTCTCCTTACTGCCTCTCTGCTTGAAATAGTGAGTGCTGCGGCCCTCAAACCAAATTTTGCTGCCATCTCCAGAGGGTATCCTTTATAAATTCCGTAGATTAAACCAGCCACCAGGGCATCTCCTGCCCCAGTTACATCTACTACCTCACCTCTATAGGGAACCATAAACTTATTCCAATCCTCTTTCCTTCCTTCTTCAGGCCCACCACTACCACTACTACTACCACTAGATGAGACATATATCCCTCTTTCTCCTAAAGTAACAATCACATTCTTTACTCCCTTATTTTTTAGCTCTTCTACAGCACCCAACATATCCTTATCATCACCACTTCCTATCCCGAAAATTGATTCTAACTCATTTCTGCTGGGAGTCATATAATCAATATTCCAGCTTCTTCCACTTCCACTTCCACTTCTACCTCTACTTCCACTTTTCTCAAATAATATATTTCTTAACTTCTTGATCTTTTCCACCGAAACTGGCTCAATCAAAAGCGGTACTTTAACCTTATTGCACAAATCCACCATATATTCAATACTCTCTTTCGGTATATTAGTATCCATAACCACTATCTTACTCTCTTTAATCAAATAGGCCTTCGACCTCAGATACTCCACCGTAATCTCCTCCAAAACCTTCATATCTGAGACTGCTACTTCCATTTCACCCTTCTCATCCAATATAGCCAGATATATTCCAGTAGGATATTTCCCCGAGATTATCATCTGATCCATCTTAACCCCAGCCTTCTCGGTCTCCTCCAAAATCCTGATCCCTTCTCCATCATCTCCCACTGCACTCAACAGGGTAACCGGCACATTAAGTAAAGCCAGATTGTGGGCAATATTCCTTCCTACTCCTCCCGAACCGACATTTATCTTCCCGGGATTAGAAGTATATCTTTTCAGCTCACCACTCGGCCTACCCCTTAAATCAATATTTGTCCCCCCTATTACCACTACACCACCGAACCTTCCCCAGTTATTATTCAATTGGGGAGAACTTAAATATTTTTCTCTGGTTCTAGTTAACACCATCTTACCAACCTTTCCTAAAAAAACCTAATTCCCAAATCCCTATAACATTTTTTTATTATACCACAAAACTCTTCTTCTAATGTAAACAAAGGTGCCTGGCACCTTTGTTTACATTTTAAGCATTCCTCTGTTCGGCCGGTAATTGGGCACCATCTCCTGCAGCTTTCTCACTATCCCTTCTGTGTCCATCTCCTTTGCCAATCTCTCCAATTCCTCAATACCCTTCCTCAACTTTTCTCCATCAACCTCTTCAACTTTGGCAATAAAAATCTTTTCGTGCCCACTATCTCCCAGTACCCGGCTCCTCTCTTCCTCAGTCATTATCTCCTCAAACAGTTTCTCTCCCGGCCTTAATCCTACAATCTTTATCTCTATATCCTCACCAACTTCAAGCCCACTCAAACGAATCAGTTCCTTTGCCAAATCCAGCACCTTTATTGGCTCTCCCATATCCAGCACAAACACTTCTCCGCCTTTTCCCAGCGCCCCGGCCTGAATCACTAACTGACTCGCCTCAGGCAAAGTCATAAAATATCTCTTTACCTCTCTATCAGTCACCGTAACCGGTCCGCCCTTAGCAATCTGCTGCTTAAACATAGGGATCACACTACCATTACTCTCCAGCACATTCCCAAAGCGAACCGCTACAAATTTAGTATTGTTTTTCCTGCTTCCCAGATCCTTCACCACCATCTCAGCCACTCTCTTACTTGCCCCCATCACACTGGTAGGATTAATAGCTTTATCAGTAGAAATCATTACCACTCTTTCTGCCCCATACTTCTCCGCCAACTCAGCCACGTTCTTGGTCCCGATAATATTGTTCATCACCGCTTCATCAGGATGGTATTCCATCATAGGGACATGCTTATGAGCTGCTGCATGAAAAACCACATCCGGCCTATACTTTTCAAATATCCTTTCCATTTTATCTCTATTTCTTATATCTGCCACCACCGGCACAATTTCCACATCCTCCCCCGCTCCTGTTCCTGCTTTTTCTCCTTTTCTTGCTCCATCTCCTTCTCCATCTCTTTTTCTATTTTCCGCTCCTTCTCCTGCCCCCGTCCATTTCCCTTCAAGCTCAAGATTGATATGGAAAAGACCATTCTCACTATGGTCTAATAAAATCAAACTCCTCGGCCCAAATCTACAAATCTGCCGGGCCAGCTCTCCCCCAATCGAGCCTCCTCCTCCAGTCACCATCACTCTTTTGCCCTTTAAATATCCGGAAATCTCCTCCAGATTTAAATCTATCGGCTCTCTCCCCAATAAATCCTCAATCCTGATATTCCTGATCCGGGAAACACTGACCTTACCATCTACCAGCTCATACAATCCGGGCAAGGTCTTTATCTTTACTTCCTTATTCTTTATATTATTAACGATTCTCTTAATCTGCTTACCGCTTGCCGTGGGGATAGCAATAATAACCGTATTGACCTGCTCTTTTTCCAAAATATCATTTATCTCCTCAACATTCCCCAATACCTTTTTATTATGAATTCTCTTCCCAATCTTCTCCTTATCATCATCCACAAAACCCACCAACCTGCCCAAATCCGGTCTCCTGATTATCTCCCGGGAAATAACCTCTCCCGCATCTCCTGCCCCCACAATTAATATTCTCTCCTGCCCTCTACTTAAATCACCCTTCCTCTCACAATATAATCTCCAGACCAATCGGCTTCCTCCCACCAAAGCCATACTAAAAAACCAGGTCAAAGCCACAACTGTGCGAGGAAAAGCAATACCTTTCACCCAATTCAAACATAAAACTGTAGCAAATATTCCGCCAGTAACAACTTCCGCTATCAGAAAAAGGTCACCGATACTCAAATATTTCCAGATTCTTCTATATAATTTTAAAATTACGGCAAATAAAAGAAAGAATCCAGTAAGATAAACAATTAATTCCCGGTAAACATAGAAATAGATTTCCCAACCCTTTCCAAATCTTAATATCAGAGAAAGGATCAGAGAAACATTTATAAAAACTACATCCAAGAAAACCCAAACAAAACTTCTAACAAATCTCTTCACAGATTCCCTCCCTTGCCTTAACTTTGCTTTCCTAATAATAACTCATAACTTCTTTATTGACAATTATTTATTCTTTATTTATATTCTACAAAACTATTTAAAAATCCTCTTTTTTGGTAGAAAATATTGAAAAAAATGATAGAATAAATATCAGTTGCTATTTTTAAAATTAACAATATATAAAGGTATACGGAAAAAGATGAGAATTTAAAATAACAAACAAAATAAGACCTATTATAAAAACTAACTCTAATAGGATAAAAAGAAAACGAGAAGGATGGTGAACAGATTGATAAGAAATCCAATGCGGATAAGAAATTTGGAGGATTATAATATCCCCTCCTGCATCTTAGACATCTGGGAAAAGAACTATTCTCCTTATTTGTTACCAATACAGAAAAAAGCAGTCAAAGATTATGATATTTTAAATTTTAATAACTCCAATAAAGAAAAACCCAATCCTACTACCTGCTCTACTACCCTTACCACCCCCAATAACCATAATCTCTTAGTAATTGCCCTTCCTTCTTCAGGAAAGAGTTTAATTGGAGAGATGGCTGCTATAACCCATACCATACATCAGAAAAGAGCCGTCTACTTAGTCCCTTTTCCTTTTATGGCTGAAGATAAATACCATCACTTTAGGAAACTTTATACTTCCTTTGGATTAGATGTGGTCCTCTCTTCCCGAACTCGGAAAGAGGATGAACAAAAGATAATCAAGGGAGATTATGATTTGGCAGTAATAGTCTATGAGAAATTTAATCATTTCCTCTTAACCTATCCAGATTTCCTAAAAAAACTCTCCCTCTTAATAATAGATAAGATGCAGATGATTAATGATTACCGAAAAGGTCCTTTATTAAAATCTATAATAGACATTATCCGAAACAGAAAACCAGATCTTAAAATTATCGCCTTATCCGCCCTTATGGAAAATTTCCTACCCCTCAAAAAATCTCTTTCTGCCCAGCTGCTCATCTCCTTCCAACGTCCGGTAGAACTACGCAAAGGGATAGTAAGAGAAGGTGTCTTTAACTATATAGAACATAATACTAAAAAGATAGGAAAAGAAACCTTCTTTAAGGCCAAGGCAGTTCGAGATAATTGTTTTGAAGATTATCTAAAAGAAACCGTAAATTACTTTATACAAAAAAATGAATCCACCCTCCTCTTTTTCCCCACCTGCCAGGAGGCTCAAAAATGGGCCTTCTATCTATCCTCCCACCTAGATGGACCAAGGGCTGGCCAAGCAATAAACGAATTTTACCATATTGAAGATACCTTCTCTCGGGAGAAATTGTTGACTCTATTAGAAAAAGGCATTGCCTATTATAATAATGAGCTTACCTGGGAAGAGAGAGATTTGATAGAAACATATGTCAGAAAGGGAGAGATAAAAGTTGTCTGTGCCACCATTACCTTATCTATGGAGATAAACCCATCCTTTAAAAATGTAATCTTAGCTTCGGAAAAATTATGTATAGAAAAAGAATATTCTCAAAATAATTATCAAGAATGTTTAAGTCCTATCGATATTGAGAATATAGGAGGAAAAGCTGGAATATTAAGTAAGTCACTAAAAGACAAACCCCGGCGCCAATCCGGTAAAAAAGAAAAATTTGGTCGGTTAATCTTTTTGGCCCACAATATGCTTCAAGAGACTAAACTTAAGAATCTTTATTTTAAAATTATTAGCGACTATTATCTGCAAGAAGACGAAAGGTTGGCAAAATATTACTTAATGGGAAAATCAGCACTCAATAATTATATAGAGACAAATACATCAGAAGATAACTGGCTCCTCCAAAAATTTGATTTTGGAGGAAACGAGATTAATAATTTAAAAAATAAGATGGGGATAAACCTGAAAAAATTGTCAGATTATGGATTAATAACTCAAGGTAATAAAGGCCAATATCTTCTCACTCCGGAAGGCATCTTAGTAAGTACTAAAAATATCAAAGTAGAGACATATCTTGGTTTTAAATCTTGGTTAGATACTAATAAAGAAGAAGAGATAAGTAATTTAGAAATAATCCGAACATTAACTTCAAGTAATGATGGTAAAGATTTTTCTATCCCTAATATAAAAATTCCAGATAGAGAAAAAACTCATCTTCTTTATGATTGGATAAAAAATAGAGAAATTAAAAGCATTCAACAAGAATATGGTCTTCAAGCCAACTCTATTCAGAGATTAGGAAAAAGCTTTTCCTGGTTAGCGGATAGTTTAGCAGCAGTTGCGGAAACTGCCGGTTGGGCTAAAGACAATCCAAAAGGTTTAGAAAAGATTAAAATAATTTCTGAGAGGTTGGAAATAGGTGTAGAAGAAGAAGGTTTAGAATTAGCCCGACTACATATACGCGGATTATCCAGGAAGCACATAAGAGTTTTAGTAAGAGAGGGCTATACTAATGAAGAATGTTTAAGGCAATTGCCAGAGGAAAAATTAAAACACCTACTCCCGGAAAAATTAATAAAAAGAATTAAGCAAAAACTTAACCCGCTCCCTCCCCTGCCTCCAATAAAGAACCACAAACCAAAGACTCGCAATTTGAAACCGAAAACCGACAACCGAAAATCGAGAACCATTCTCCAAATCGATAAACACCGCCCAGATAGAATCCTTTTCCAGGGTCAAGAGATAAAGGTCACCGCCAAAGGATTTTCCCTACTCTATCTTCTGGCTCAACACAAGGGAAAGGTAGTGAGCTATGAAGACATCTTAGATAAATTGTGGAAAGAAGATGATGAGGATGCAATCTATACCAGGATAATTCAGCATATATATAAATTTAGAAAAAACATTTTAGATACAATTGGCAACAACAAAACAAACAGAGAAAAAGTTAAGGATATATTTAAAGTAATATCCGGAAGAGGTGTGATGTTAAATATAAGTGATAGGGAAATAAAAATAAATTAATAACCGAACAGGCTTTTCGCCTGTCTATCATTAAAAAGTATAAATGAATCAAGTTCAAATCCGAACAATCAAAATGGTTGTTCGGATTTTTTATTTTTAAATTAACTTCAGATAAAAATAAATCGAAAATAAATTAAAAACAAATAGAAAACAAATCGAAATCTTATTACCAGAAATTTTATTTATGATGTAATTATAAATGTCATTTGTGGACGACCACAGGGAGGGTGGTAATCTCAAAACTGTAAACTTGTATCTTTTTCTATCTTGTATTTATACTAACGGCTATTCACTATTCAATTCACTAACGACTAATATAGCAAAGGAGAAAATCTATGCAAAAAGAAAACCCCAATACCCAAAACAAATCCTCTAAATATAGCTATACCATTATCTCTGATTATTTTTTAGATGAATGGACAGAGATATTGGGAACCGGACCAAGTATGCTCTATATCCATTTGCTTAAATATTGTTATAAGGGGAAAGACCTAGCCTGGCCTACTTTGGCTACATTAAGCAAAAAGATGCAGCTTACTCCAAAGACCATAACTAAATATCATCAGGTATTAGCAAAATACGGTCTTATTAAAAAGATAACAAAAAGAAGAACTCCTTCGGGAGGGCATATGCGAAATATTTACCAACTCACTCCTATCAATTTGGAAAAAAATACCCTACCAATAGGAAATATTTTCCCCTATATAGAGGAAAAAAATACCCCTGACATAGGGAAAAAATTACCTACTAACAATAACAATCTTAACCATAACCATACAACAACAAATAGCAAAAAAGATGTTGCTGTTGTTGCTATTGATTCTAAAAAATTAAAAGAGAAAGGAGAAGAAAGAATGCAGGCAATAAGAGAACAATTAATTGACTTAGATTTTAAGGAGAGTTTCATTAGGAAATTACTTAAAGACTATCCGGCAGAGAAGATTGAAGAAAAGTTAGAACTACTTCTTGCAAGGAAGAACATCCAAAACCCCGCCGGCTGGTTACTGGCTGCCTTAAAATATGATTATAAAAGTCCTGAACAAGAAAGCCAGGAAAAAGAAACAGAAGTAACTAATGAGACTGAAAGACCTCTCCCCAAAAAGTCTAGGGATAAGATAAAGGTCTTGTCTAAAGAGGAGGCACTGAATCAGATTCGCTTTATAAAACAAAATTTGAATAAAAAAAGGAGAGTTATATGTCCGAACTAAAAGAACTAATTATTAAAGCTAAACAAAAAGACGTAAAAGCGATGGAGAAACTATTTTTAAAATTCAAACCCTTACTAAAATCAAGAGCCAAAAGATATTCTGAAGTAGGATTAGAATATGAGGATGTCTTTCAGCAATCTGCCTTAATTTTTATTCTCGCGGTCTATGATTACCAGGAAAAAGGGAGTGTTCCCTTTGCGGGCTATGTCAAAAAGAGAATAGACTGGGGGCTGTGGATGTACTACCGAAAATATCTTAAACAAAAAATAGAAATCTCTTCTGGCCTAAGACCAAAAAAATTCTAAATTTCATTGCGAAGGAGTAAAACGAGTGAAGCAATCTCATCTTACAACCTGCATCCTTCTTTGTATTTCTTACTAACGACTATTTTCGACAAAGGAGAAAATATATGGATACCTTAGAAAATATCTTACAAAAAAATAATTTAGAAGAAGGCTATAAATTATTAACCGAAAGAGAAAAGAAAATTATTAAACTTTATTATCTGGAAGGATACAAAGATGAAGAAATTGCTCTTCATTATGGAGTTACTCGAGAAAATATATATAAAATTCGAAAGAATGGGCTTAATAAATTAAAAAAATATAAAAATAGTTAAATTTTTTTTATCGATAGGTTACTTTTTCACCTCCTTTTTGCATCTATATAAGTAGAAAGACAACTTAGTCGCTAGTGAATAGTGAATAGTCGCTAGGATAAACAAGATAGCTGTCCTACTAACGACTAACGACTATATACTAGCGACTAAAAAAGAAAGGAGGTGATTATAAATGGCCGTAGTCGTAGTAGTTCCCAGAGACTCATCTTTAAAACTTAGAATGGTAACTGGAACCAATCCCGATACCGGAGCACCGATAATCGAGAGCAAGACCTTCAACAAGATAAAATCCACCGCAACTGAGCAAGATGTCTATGATGTAGCTAATGCCTTGGTGAGCTTGCAGAAGTATCCTGTGGATGAAATCAGATTCGAAAAAGAATCCCAACTAACCCAATAGGAATTTAGTCGTTAGTGAATGGTCATTAGTCGTTAGCGAAAACGGATTTACCTCCTGGTAAATCCTCAAAAGGAGGTGAACAATATAATGGCAACCAGTTTAGGAGATGTAACCACTTATAAGAGACTGTATATGCAGTTTAGAGATAGTGCAGGCAAATCAGTAAACCTTACCTTAAATAACCCTAAGACCATAGAAGATGGAGACTATGTCGATTTTGCCGCACAAGATGCAGCTATTGAGGCAGTTATGGATACCATAATTGCCAAGAACATCTTCCATAATAATGGTAATGACTTGGTGCAAAAAGTTAATGCCCGCATCCTTGATTACAAGTCTACTGATGTTATGGATGTTTAACTAGTCGTTAGTGAATAGTGAATAGTCGTTAGTAAGAAAGGGAGGGGATTGGGTGGGAAATTTTATTCTTCCTCCCCCTCTCAGGGGGAGGATTAAGGCGGGGGTTTACTAAATGCTGACGACTAACTAACGACTAACGACTAACGACTAACGACTATTTCGAAAGGAGAAAATCTATGTTAGAAACAATCCTAAGTAAATACCTATTTAATGCGCTACTTCTAGCTCTCGTCTCCCTAGGCTATGGACTCTTAAAGAATAAATTAGGCGAAGATAGAGCCAATACCATTAAAGAGGCTATCCTTACCGCTATGCTCTGGGCAGAAGAAGAACTAGGGATAGGAAATGGAAATCAAAAATGGGAAATAGCCTGGAAGAAACTGATTGAGATATTAGCGGATAAGAATATAAGATTAAGAAAGTCTGAAGAGAGAGCAGTAAAGACAATGATGAAGGCCAATGTAGGCAGAATCAATCGCCAGACCTATGATGTCTTATCAAAGAGAAAACTAGTAAAAGATAAAAGACCCACCCAACAGTCACTTTTGGCAAAATAGTCGAATCATTCCCTTTCCCCTAAGGGAGAGGGCTAGGGTGAGGGAAAAAACTGTAAACTGACAACTGTTAACTATTTTCGACAAAGGAGAAAATTCTATGGACATGCTCAATAAAATAAATGATATAACCATCGCCACCCACTTCAAACTATCCGAATTTGCCTGCCCCTGTTGTAAGCGAGTAATGTTACACCCTAAACTATTAGGCAAACTAATCGAACTAAGGAAAATCTTAGAAAGACCAGTCTATATTACTTCTGGTTATCGCTGTCCTAAATATAACCGTCAAGTTGGTGGGATAGTAAATAGCTATCACCTTATCGGTTTGGCGGTAGATATCAAAGTAAAAGATATTAGTTTAATTGATCTTTTAGAGATCTGTGAGGAGATAGGCTTTCCCGGAATTGGCTTTTATGAGAAGAAAAACTTCCTCCACTTAGATGTCCGCCCAACTAAAAGAGCCAGATGGAGGGAATAGAAAGGAGAAAATCAAATGGATACAAAAACATTATTAGATTTAATCGCCAATCAAGGCTTCCCTATCGCCCTCTCGATACTCCTAATCTTTCGCATCGATAAATTTATGCAGGAGATAGTAATTGCCCAAAAAGAAGGTTATCGACAAATCTTAGAGAATACCAAAGAGATACATAATAGTATCACCACCCTAAATCAGCAAAATCGGGAATATTATTCTCTACGCTTCTCAGAAGTGCAGAAAGAACTCTCTGGAATGAAGGTAGGGTTGGGGAAAATCGAATAAAACCATTATTAAAAGGGGACTGGCTACTTTTTTATTACAAAAAGTAGCCTGTGTCCCCGTTTTTCTTTTCCACAATTAATGTTCTTTAATGTCCTCTTGATAAGTTCCACCTGTGAAATATCTCTTTTCAAACTCCTCTATAATCTCTGGGAATGCTGATTTTAGTTTGCCAAATTCTAAAATATCAGCTTTCCAAGCGGCTGCCATTATCAAAGATGCAAATGAGGGATAATCTGCTGCTATTTTCTTCGACTCTTCATAATCATAAAGACTCATTTCTTATCTCCTTTAACATAAGTTCTTTTCTACTATTCTTATCTAATATTTCTTATAATTTATCTAAAGACTTGGCTGATTATATATAAAGTAATATTGCAATCACTCCAAAAACTGCCTCAATCCCCATCAACACTAACACCAAATTCCTCTCGCTTATTCCGCCCCACACTTTCATTATTAATTGACATAATCCTACTGGTCCATTATCAGGACAATATAACTTTCCCTCTCTATAAATCCCAAAACTATATGGAAAACGATTTTTAGCTTTAATTAAAAAATCCACCACATAAGGGATAATTATAATAACTCCCGCTGTTTCATAATTACCGACAATCACCGCACACGCTATAACTGCCCCGATAGTTAAAGTCCCCACATCACCTACCAAAATCTTAGCCGGATACCAATTGTAATATAAAGTTGCCACCAATGCCCCCAAAGCTGCTAACAAAATTATAAGCGCAGTAGTCTGTCCAATCAAATAAGCAATTACCGCCAGCGCCCCAACCGCCACCACTCCCATTCCAACTTCCAAACCATTAAAACCAGCCAGCATATTTACCGCATTAGCTGCTCCAGTAATCCCCAAAGGTACCAATACCAGAGGATAAAAGATACCAAATTCTATCATCCCCACAAAGGGAATCCTCATCATACTGTATCCTTCTTTAATGGCCATCAAAGGCAAAGCTGCAAATACCGGTATAAGCGCCTTAATCCACTGCCGCATTGAAATCAAATCATCAAATACCCCGATTATTACCACAATCAATACAGTCGATAAGACAGCCAGAATCGAGGTCAAACTAACCGAAAGAAATAAATCAAAAAAAGTCCTTAAAAAAATAGCAAAAACCATTCCCGCTCCAAAACCCGCCGCTATTACCAATCCACCCATCTCTGCAATCTCTTCCTGTTTCTCACTATTCATATTTTTTCCTACAATTCCTGCCTTCTTCAATCGAGGAATAACTATGGGAAATCCCACAAAACTTACAATAAACGAAACTAATAAAATTAAAAATATCATATTTCCTCTTCTACTTTTTTTAAATTATTTTATCAAAAATTTATTACATTAATATTATAATTCTACGAAAATTTTAAAAAATCCTTCTCTTTATAAATAATTTTTTATTTTTAATGTGAATAAAAAAGGGGGCAAGATACTTTTTATTGTAAAAGAGTTTCTTGTCCCCCTTTCCTATTCCTAACTAATCTTCTAAAACCTCTTCAATTACTTTAATATATTTTCCGGTAGCGATTTTTCTATCATAATTTTCCTCAAAATATTTCCTTCCATTCATTCCTTCTTCCCTGCACTTTTGAGGATTCCTATAATAATCAATTACAACCTCCGATAAAGCTCCCCCATCACCTATCTTTACCACTCTTCCGCATTCTCCTTTTTTTATAATCTCTGTAATTTCACTCTCTCTCCCTACTACCCCAATCATCGGCTTTCCGCTAGCTAAAATTCCGTATATCTTGCTGGGAACTACCATCCCTTCAAACCCTTTTTCTAAAGTTACCAAAGAAACATCTGCTAAGCCTAAACTATAAGTCAGTATCTCCCTTTGTTGGTAAGGGAAAAATAAGATATTGTCCAAACCTTTTTCCTTTACCTTTTCTTCAATATAACTCTTCTTTATCCCCTCTCCAATAAAGACAAAAACAATTTCCTTCAAACCCTCTTTGGCTAAATATTCCGCCACATCAATTATGGTATCAAACTCATGAAGATAACCTATATTGCCAGAATATAAAACCACAAATTTTCCTTCTAAGCCCCATTTCTTTTTAAGATAATTATTTTTAGCTTCTTTATCTTCTAAAACTTTTATCTTGTCCCCATCAGCCCAATTATGTATGGTGACAATATGATCAGCCTCTATATCTTTTAATACTTCTTCCTTTATCTTTCGTTCCATACATTCTCCTACCACTATCACCTTATCCACCTTCCTGATAATGTATTTAGATAGGGTCTTTAAAACAAAAATAAACGTTTTATTTCTTAACTTCCCTAACTCTACCGCTAAATCCGGAAATAAATCCTGAACATTATAAATCACCTTACACTTTTTAAATATTTTCAATACCAAACCATGAAAGGAAATAAAGGGAGGATTTGATAAGACTAATACTAAATCCGGTCTTTTGGAAAATATTATATGGAAGAAAATCGATAGATGAAAAGTTAAATAATTTATGACTCTACCGGCCATATTATATTTACTCAAAGCGGTATTTTTAAGACGAACTATTTCTATTCCCTGGTAATTTTCTCTTCTGGGAATATTTATTTTTTTCTGATATAATTCTGTTGGATTTCCGGTAATTACCTTGACCTGATAACCAACTTTTACTAAATCCTCACATAAATCTAATAATAATTGTCCTGTAGCAGCTACTTCGGGATAAAAATGCTGTTCGATAACTAATATTTTTCTCTTCAATTAATATTTTTCATCCTTTCAAAATCGCTCTCTATTCTCCCTATACCACTCAATCGTCCTCTTTAGGCCTTCTTCGAAATCCATCTTGGCCTTAAAGCCAAATTCCCGCTCTGCTCTACTTGTATCTAATCTCCTTCTCGGTTGGCCATCCGGTTTCCTGGTATCCCACCTAATCTTTCCTTTAAATCCTACCAACCTACCAATTAACTCTGCTAAATCCTTTATAGATATCTCTAGATCAGTACCCAGATTTACCGGGTCACTCTTATTGTATTTCTCTGTAGCCAGCAAAATTCCCTCTGCTGCATCTTCCACATACAAAAATCCTCTGGTGGGTTTACCGGTCCCCCAGCAAATCACCTCTTCCTCTCCTCTATCCTTTGCCTCCATAAACTTCCTTATCAAGGCCGGAATAACGTGGGAACTCTTAGGGTCAAAATTATCCCTCGGCCCATATAAATTTAAAGGCAATAAAAAGATAGAATTAAAGCCATATTGGGTCCGATAGGCTTGAGACTGAACCAGCATCATCTTCTTGGCCAATCCATAAGGGGCATTTGTCTCCTCCGGATAACCATTCCATAAATCCTTTTCCTTAAAAGGGACAGGGGTAAACTTGGGATAGGCACAGATGGTGCCTAAAGCTACAAACTTACCAACTTTATACTGCCGGGCATACTCCATCAACATTGCCCCCATTACTAGATTATCATAATAAAATTTTCCCGGATTTTCGCGATTAGCTCCGATTCCCCCCACTACTGCCGCTAAATGAATTACAATATCAGCCGGATAATCCTGATATAATCTTATAACATTTTTCTCTTTTGTTAAATCATAATCTTCTACCAGAGGGACAAATATATTCTGACATCCTCGCTCCTTCAATTTCTCTACTACATAAGAACCTAAAAATCCTGCTCCCCCAGTAACAATAACTCTCTTATCTTCCCAAAAACTCATCTTTTGCTCTCCTTCTACCCCAAAGTCAAATGATTCTTCGTCCAGCCAATCCCTTTTGCCTTTAAAATCTTCTTCCCTTCTCTGGGTGAATCCAACCCCACCAATTCCATATCACTATCTACCATAATCTTAACCAATTCCTTAAAGGTAACTCTCGGACTCCAGCCCAGCTCCCTCCTCGCCTTAGAAGCATCAGCCAGCAATAATTCTACTTCTGTGGGTCTAAAATAACGGGGGTCTATCTCTACATATTCCTTCCAGTCTAATCCGGCATAATTAAAGACTTCTTCCAAAAATTCTTTTACTGAATGGGTCTCTCCTGTTCCGATAACATAATCTTCCGCCGTATCCTGTTGTAACATCAACCACATCGCCTCTACATAATCAGGGGCATAGCCCCAGTCTCTCTTGGCCTCTAAATTACCTAAATATAATTTTTTATCTTTTCCCGCAATAATCCTTGCCAGTCCGCGGGTAATCTTACGGGTTACAAAAGTCTCCCCCCTGCGAGGTGATTCGTGATTGAAAAGTATGCCGTTACAGGCAAACATATTATATCCTTCCCGATAATTACGAACCATCCAATAAGAATAGACTTTAGCTGCCGCATAAGGACTTCTTGCCCTAAAAGGAGTATCTTCATTCTGAGGTGCCGGAGCATCCCCAAACATCTCACTACTGGAGGCCTGATAATATTTGGTCTTTATCCCGCTTCTTCTTACCGCCTCTAATATTCGGGTAGTCCCTAAACCAGTAATATCTCCGGTATATTCTGGTATATCAAAACTAACTCTTACATGGCTCTGGGCTCCTAAATGATAAATTTCATCAGGTTTAATATTATAAATAAGATTGGTAAGCTGCCCGGAATCACTTAAATCTCCATAGTGAAGATACAGCCTTACCCCTCTTAAATGAGGGTCTTTATAAATATGGTCTATCCTACTGGTATTAAAGGTGCTGGCCCGTCTTATAATACCATGAACTTCGTAACCTTTGGAAAGTAGAAATTCTGCCAGATAGGAACCATCCTGGCCGGTGATCCCGGTGATTAGGGCTTTTTTCATTATTCTTTTTCCTCCTAATTAAAATTGCTTTTAATTATTAAAAATTATAATAATATTTTAAATAATAAAAACTTATTAAAAACATAATATCCATTTTTATATTTAAAAAATAACTTATTTCATCTTTAGTAATATTTCACGAATATTAAAATAATACATTATAAAATAATTTATCTTCCACCAAATTGCCAACTTTAGTTTAAACATATCTTCTCTTTTTATCTATCCCTTCAGCACCTATGTAGAAACACTTAAAAGAAACAATTAGTATCTTATTTCTTATTGATATTTAATAGTTCTTCATAAACTGCAATAATTTTTGAATAATAACTTTTGCTATTGTATTTTTCTTCAATTAACTTTCGTCCATTAAAACCATATCTTTTTAAACTTTTTTTATTTTTTATCAAGAAAAGTATCTTGTTCGCAAGGTCATCGCTATCTCCTGCTTTAAATATTACCCCATTCCAATAATCTTTTACTAATTCTTTGTTTCCACCCATATCAGATACCACAACTGGCTTCCCAAAAGCCATAGCTTCATATACAGTATATTCCATTGGCATTAACCATTCTGAAGGAATTACAACAAACATAGATTTATCTATAATTTCTCTGAGTTTTGGACCCCATCTTATTTTAGTATTCAATTCTACATTGTCTAATTTGTTAGAGTCTATAAAATCTATAACATACTTTTTCTCTAGGGCAACATCCTTTCCAATAATTAGCAACTTCATATTACGGATTTTTTTCATTGCCTTAAGCAAGGTAAAAATTCCCTTACACCTAACCATGCTTCCATAAAACAAAATATAATCTCCTTGATAAAAACTTGGTTGTATATTATCAAATAAAAACGGATTTGGAATAACCCTGATATTTTTTTCTTCTAACCCCCATTCAATTACTTTTTGTTTCATGATCTCTGTTGGCACAAGAAATAAATCTACACTTTTTTTAAAAATATTAAGATATCGATGAATTCGATTAGTAATTGATGCATAAGTACTCAGTAACAAACTGTCTTTATAACAACGGTTTTTTATTACATTAATAAAACTGTTTTTTAAGCACTCTTCGCATACTGCTTCTTTGTTATACAAAAGAGCATTAGCACAGAAAATATTATAATCATGTAATGAGTAAACAATGGGAATTCGAAATTTATTTAAACTGTGCAATATTGATGGTGAAATCTGGTAAAATATATTATGTACGTGGGCAATATCGGGTTTTGTATCAATAACTAATTTTTCAATATTTCTTCTCGCTTCAAGTGAATAAATTCCATTAATAATCGATTTACCCTTTTTAAATATGCTTAAATTGCTGAAGTTATCTGATGTATAGCCATCAACAAAATACCTCTCGTAATTTGAGGGAATATTGTATTCGTTTCTTGTAGAAAAAGGTATTACGGAATGACCATGCTCCAATAAAATGTTTTCCAATGAAAAATAATATTTTGTTGCCCCACCTCTATGATAATAAAAATTATTAATATTAAGAATTTTTATATTGATTCACCTACTCGTTCTGTAAGTATAGTATTTTAAAAAACTATTGTATATTAATATTTGTTTGATATTAATTTTGATAGCTTCATAAGTGATTTTTATCTATCACTTTTCCTACTTTGAAAACAATTTTTTTCCATAAATATAGAAAATTTCTCAAGTATATATTTTATATTTTCCTTATTTATCCCCGGATAAACCCCTATCCAAAATGTATTATTCATTACAAAATCCGTATTATCAAGGTTTTTATGCACACAATAATTTAAATTTTCAAAACTCGGTTGACGAATAATATTTCCAGCAAAAAGCATTCGTGTGGCAATTTTATTATCTTCTAAATATTTCACAATTTCATCTCGGGTAAATCCAGCATCTTTTCTAACTGTAATCAGAAACCCAAACCAACTGGGGTCAGCTTTGGATTCCACCTCTGGTAAAATAAAATATTTATCAAATTTCTTTAAACCCTCATATAAAAACTTAAAATTATTCTTTCTCGCTTTAATAAATAAAGGTAATTTCTTAAGCTGTTCGACCCCGATTGCTGCCTGCATATCTGTAATTTTTAAATTATACCCAATATGTGAATAAATATATTTATGGTCATATCCAAAAGGCAAGCTGCCTAACTGCCTATTAAATCTTTTACCACAAGTATTATCACATCCTGGTTCACACCAGCAATCTCTCCCCCAGTCTCTAAAAGAAACAATTAATCTCTTTAGCTCTGAATCATTCGTTACTAAAGCTCCTCCTTCTCCCATAGTTATATGATGAGCAGGATAGAAACTAAAAGTAGCTATGTGCCCAAATGTACCTGTATATTTCCCATTGTATTTTGACCCTAATGCATCACAATTATCTTCTATCAACCAAAGATTGTATTTTTCACATATATCTTGAACTTTATCAAGGTCAAAAGGATTTCCAAGGGTATGAGCTAAAAAAATTGCTTTAGTTTTGTCAGATATTGCTCCCTCAATTTTATCTGTTTGGATATTATATGTTCCAATATCTACATCCATAAAAACAGGAATTAAGTTATTCTGTATAATTGGATTTACAGTTGTAGGAAATGCACAGGCACTGGTTATTACTTCATCGCCCGGTTTAAGCCTTCTTTCCCCTAATTTTGGAGAAGTTAAAGCTGATATGGCTAAAAGATTAGCTGAAGACCCTGAATTAGTTAGAATGCAATGTTTTACTCCTAAAAATTTTGCAAATTTTTCCTCAAATTCTTTTGCAAATTTTCCTGCGGTAAGCCAAAAATCCAAAGCTGAATCTACAAGGGAAATTATTTCTTTTTGATCATAAATACGTCCTGCATATGGAATATATGTTTCTCCTGGAATAAATGGCTTAACTTCATGCTTTTCTTTATAGTATTTGGCAACAAGATTAAATATTTCTTGTTTTAAATTTCTACTTTTCATATTTTGCTTTAATTTACCTCATATTTATTATGATTTTTCATTCAAACATTTTACATAATCCCAAATTTCATTTACAGTAATTTCATATAATTTTTCTTTTTCTACGCCATTATAAAAATTTTTATACCAATTAATTGTTCTTTCAATTGCTTCGTATATATTATAAACTGGATTCCATCCAAGAAATGTACGAGCTTTGCTTGTATCTAATTTTAATAACCCGGCTTCATGAGGTTGATTCGATGTATCTACTTTATAATCACCATTGCCCCATTTTATAGTTACCGATTTTACTATTTCCTCCACTGTAATAATATCGTTATCGTTTGGACCAAAATTCCAAGCGCTACTATATCTTTTTCCATCTTTGTACATTTTGGATCCAAGTAAAAGGTAACCACTCAATGGTTCTAAAACATATTGCCAAGGTCTTGTCGCTTGCGGATTTCGAATATTAATTATTTTATTCTGAGAAAGAGTTTTAACACAATCGGGGATAAGTCTATCTTCCCCCCAATCCCCACCACCTATTACGTTCCCTGCTCTAACCGATGATAATGCCACATTATGCATTTTTCCATAATCTTGCGTATTGAAGAAAGAATTTCTATATGCAGAAATTGTAAGTTCAGCACAGGCTTTACTTGAACTATACGGATCATATCCACCCATAGTATCTATTTCTCTATATCCATAAACCCATTCTTTATTTTCGTAACACTTATCAGTAGTAACCATAACGCAAACTCTAACACTCTTAGTTTTTCTCACCGATTCCAATACATTGACTGTCCCCATAATATTAGTCTCGTAAGTAAGTTTCGGATCTTTATACGAAAGCCTTACTAATGGTTGGGCTGCCAAGTGAAATACAAATTCAGGTTGATATTTTTTGAAAACAGAAGACAATTTCTTTTCATCCCCAACGTCACCAATAATATGAAATATTTTTTCATTTAAACTTAGAGCCTCAAATAAATTTGGGTGCGTTGGTGGTTCTAAAGAATAACCGATGACATTGGCACCTAATTCTAAAAGCCATAAAGACAGCCAACTACCCTTAAAACCAGTATGACCAGTAATCAATACTTTTTTATTTTTATATATATCTTTTATGTCTTTAATATAAAGATTCATTTTTTAGTCTCCTGTTCTAATAAAATACAAAAAAATTATTTCTTTTAATCGTGAAGTATTTTATCAAATATTTAAATACATTTTATTTTTAAATTATTTATTCATTGATTTTTTGTACCAACTTATAGTTCTTTTTAATCCACTATTCACATTATAGTTTGGAATCCACCCCAAAATATTTTTTGCTTTCTCTATATTTGCTTTAGAATCAAATATCTCGTTTTTATTATAAGGAATTGCTCCCCATTTTATATTTGCTCTTTTGCCAATTATTCTCTCAGTTTTACTTACAAAAGATTTAAGAGAAATACTTTCTCCCGTACCTATTTCAAATTCTATTATTTCATCACTAATATTTTCTAAACTAACAAGAACTTTAAGATAGGCATCTACCACATCATTTACATATATAAAATCTCTTTTCTGCTCACCTTTAGTAACTCTTATTTCCTTACCCTCTAAAATATTGTTAATTACAAAGGGGATAAACTTACTATATCCATCCTTCTCCCCATACATATGTTCTAATTTCATATTAATAAATTTAACTTTAAAATTGGCAGAAAAATATTTAGCTATTTCAATGAAAGAATTTTTCATAGCAGAATATAAACTATACTGGGAGTTCCAAAATGTATGTGTATTTATAAAAAAAATACCTCCATATTTACATCCTAAATCTAAAAGTTTGGCTGGTAATTCTATATTTGCTTTAAACATCTCGATTATATCATTATCGCTCTTTTTGCCATAGGCTGTAGCAAGATGTATAATGCCCCCTATTTCATTTTCATCAAATATTTTTTTTATATCTATTTTATCAATATCATAACTTTCTATTTGCGAAATAACATTTTGTATGCGCCAAGTATTTGAAAAAGAACGTTTTAAAACAATAATATCATATCCTTTTTCAATTAATGCTGGCAATAAATGAGAACCAAGGAAACCTGTAGCTCCAGTAATAAGTATTTTTTTATCTTTTAATTTATTATGAGTTTTTATCAATTCTAATCCTTCCAAACCTTCCACGGTGGTCCTGTTCTCTTAATATTACTAAAATGAAGTTCTTTCTCTTGCTCTTGACCTAACCATAAATTATTTAATAATTGAAGATCTCTATATGTATCCATACACTGCCAAAAACCTTTGTGCTTATAAACCATCAATTCTCCATCTGATGCTAAATCTTCTAAAGGTTTTTTTTCAAAAATACAATCGTCGTTATCTTCAAGATAATTAAATATCCTTTTATTGAACACAAAAAAACCTCCATTAATAAAACCTTCTTTAACTTGAGGTTTTTCACTAAATTTCTTTACTTTGTCTTCGGTTACAACCAATTCTCCAAATCTTGAAGATGGGCTTACTCCAGTAACTGTACCTATCTTTCCATGAGATTTATGAAATTTAAGAAGTTCCTGAATATCTATATCGGCTACCCCATCTCCGTAAGTAAGCATAAATAATTCAGTATCAATATATTTTTCAATTCTTTTTATTCTTGCACCAGTCATTGCATTTTTACCAGTTTCAACAAAAGTAATTATCCAATCTTTTTCTTTATACGAATTATGAAATTCAATATCTTTAGATTTTAACTTTAAGGTAAAATCACTATTTGTTATCTCATAATTAAGAAAATAATCTTTTATCATTTTACCCTTATATCCTAAACATAATACAAAATCTTTAAAACCATAATGAGCGTATATTTTCATGATATGCCAAAGCATTGGTTTTCCACCAATTTCAACTAAAGGTTTAGGCCTATATTCAGTTTCTTCCCTTAGTCTTGTACCCATTCCGCCACAGAGAATAACAACTTTGATATTTTTAATCATACAATCACCTTCTATCCTTATATTTTGTAAATTTGTACTACTTTGCACACATTTGTTGCCACTTATTTTAAAATTTGTTTTTATTGATAAGATATTGCATTCATTCCTAATTTTTCAGTTAGAAAGTTTTATTGAATTAGAATATACTAATACTACGTATTGTAAATTTCTTCTATCATTCTAAAAAATGTTTTTGTTGATTTCTCAATATTAAATTTGCTGCAAGCATGTTGGCTTATAATATCACGTTTTCTCCGAATATCTTCAATATTTTCTTTAAGACCCATAATTAATCTAGAAATTTCATTAATATTATACGGGTCGAAAATCTCGCCATTCCACCCTTCTTTAATTAAATCGTAACTCACTCCTGCATATTTAGAACTTAATGTATATAAACCACTTGCTAATGCTTCATTAACCACTAATCCCCAAACTTCCTCAAAAGATGGGAGAACTAAAATATCTGCTAAAGCATAATACTTTACTAATTCATTCTGTTGTTTAAATCCTTCAAAAAAAATATTTTTAATATTTTTTTCTTTACAAAATACTTTCAAAACATTTTCTTCGGGACCACTTCCAGCAATAATCAACCCGACTTCTGTATCTGACAAACTATCTAAAGCTCTTAGAACCTGAATTATTCCTTTTCTTTTAATTAATTGTCCAACATATAATAATAAATATTTTGGATATTTTTTTCTCTCTTTTATAAAACTTTCTTTATTTCTATATTCTGCTACTTTGCACTGAAAATATTCCATATCCACGGTATTAGTGCTAATATAAATATTTACAGCTTTTGCTCCAAAATATTCCAAATATTCTTTTGCCTTTGTTCCATAAGCAATATACCTATCAGCTCCCCTAACTATAATACGCTTTACCAATCCTTTAAAACCTCTTAAACTTCCTGCACTTAGTAAAGTAGTGCCATTCCATAAAATAAATTTTTTTCTATGTAATTTACAAAATAAAAATGCCTGCCAATAAGCTAAAGAATCATAACCCGAAGTAATAACAATATCTGGATTATATTTTCTAAGTATTCCTATAACACCTTTGTTTATATGAATCGACAGTTCTCTTCTCTTGCCCCACATAAACGAATGCCAACCAGGCAAAACCCGATAATCGAATTTAATCTTGTCTTTTAAAATTTCCCATTTGCGATTCTCTTCTTTTTCTGCTAAAGCAACCACCTTAAAATTAAAGATACCTTTTTTGGCAATAGAATTAAAAAGAGGTACACGATACGGAGAAATTATATTAGTTATTAACATTACTTTAATATTTTTCATATTATTTATATATTTAATATTACTTCCTTGCTTTTATAAATAAATCTCCTGTCAATAGTGATGGCCACCAATTTCTAAATTTAGCTAAATACCACTTTCCATTTTCTTTTCTGTTGTAAAACCATATTACTTAAATAACCAGCGATATCCTTCCATTACAGAACAATGGATATGTCATCCATTTCAATTTATTCCTTTGAAGTTATTATAAGTCTGTATAATTCATGACTAACTTCCGAAGCTCTAAAACTTCTTAATACATATAGGTTTTTCTTTTAATTTGCCTATTGATGATATTAACCCCATGCTTAAGAAAAATTGAGTATAAGTTGTAATATACCCGCCGAATAACACTCCCTGTATTGTAAAAAATATAAACAATGTCAATGATAATTTCATTAAAAAAATTAAATCAGGGTTTTTTTCTGATTTAATAAATATTAATGCAGTTTTTATTGTTATATAATATAATAACAAAAAAATAAAAAATCCTATAATCCCCCATTCAGTAAAAATTTCTAATATCATATTATGTGGAGAACCATAACCTGCTGCCGAATTACCTGTTCCAATTCCCCAAATAGGACTCCTTCTAAAGTCATTTAAAGATTCTTTTATTAAGTTTATCCGAATGTTTATAGAAGTACCTGGAGTATCAATAGAATTTATAGTAGAAGTATAGAAACTACGAGTTACCCCTGGAAGACACATATAACTTGTTGCAAAAAATAATAAAATAAAAAATATGCTTAGAATCTTTTTATTTATATTAGTATTTACAATAACTGAAAAATAAAATAATATTACAATAAAAGTGCTAATTAAAACACCTCTAGAACCCGATCTTAATAAAAGATAAAAAGAAGGAATTAATAAGATAAAATATTTCAATTTTATTTTATTTTTGCCTTCATATATTTGCATTATTAAAATTATTATTAAAATTGCAAAAGTCATTGCATATAAAATTGGGTTATCTACTTGACCTGGTCTTGAAAATCTATACATAGAAAAGCGGGTAGTTTTGGTAAAAACTGGATTTAAAAATAATTCATAAAATGAAAAAATTGCTTGGATTGTTGCTACAACTATACAGCATTTTATAAAACTAAATAATTTTTTTTCTACTTGCAAAAGTTGAATACCTATATAAGGAGCAATAACCCAAAGAGGGGCATATAATATTTTTTTAGAACTATGGGAAAGTACGAGATAACTCAAAAAAATTATAAAAAAGAATATTCCAAACAATACGTCAATCCACGAAACTTTAATTTTCTTAACATACTTACTGCTAAATATAATCCCACCCAATAAATAACAATAGACAAGAAAAGAATGAAAACTTCCTGTTAATATGCTGGTTGTTTCCATATTTAGTTTAAAAATTATATAGAAATAGATAATTGTCCCGGTAAATTGAATGGCTAAAGGTATTTCTGGTTTTTTTATAAATAAAATAGACAATAAAAAAAACAAAAAACCAATTATTGTAAAATAAATATATGGCATTATTAATATTAAAAAAAATATAAAAATTAGCAGCGGTAAAATATTGTTTTTTAATCTGAAATTAAGAGAATAAATTTCTTTAATCATATTTTTCAAATATTCCTATAGCAAAATATCTTTAATAATTGTTTAAATTTAGGTAATAGCTAAACTTAATTGCCCTAAATTTGTTCTTTGACAATGGAAATCTGTTGATTCAGTAACCTCCTTAATAGGAGGATCAGGTTCTCCTTGCGATGGTTAAATCTCCACTCT
>LDZT01011912.1_pt1 | contig 24155 bp, 22 predicted proteins | sample 615521 | NCBI WGS metagenome assembly LDZT01 (sample SAMN03408292, study PRJNA278302) | terrestrial metagenome | isolation source: oil reservoir sample SB1 | place: USA: Alaska, North Slope, Schrader Bluff formation | collected 2011-09
GGAGACCGGCGAGAACGAAAGCCAAACCAATCCTGTTCTTGCATGGTCTCCCGACCATGTAAGGTTTATGCTTCAGGCCTCAAGAATGATTACCCGTTTATCACAATCGTCAATCAGTAATGACATAAATGCGGAGACCTACGGTCAAACCCACTCGCTCGGTCAGAGACCGGCGAGAACAAGTAGAGTTCGGTAACCTACGGGCAGGCACGCACTCGGAGACCGACGAGAACAGAGCTGACAAAATTGGAGATGATCAGGGATTAATAATGAGAATACTTGCGCAAATAGTGCCTAACTCGACATTATATGGCAGATTATTGATGAAACCCCCTTTTTAATAGGATGAAACATATGTCCCCAAAGTCAAAAAGCTTATCGGTCCCAGACGCAATGCAGCCACGTTTTCAAGAAATTTGCGCATTGACTGACATGCTATGTGAAGAAAAACTGAATAGTGAGTATGCAATTTTGTGCAGAGAACTTGCAGCGAAATTAGCGCGTAAGCGACCGTCACCATTGATTGGTGGGCAGGCAAAGACATGGGCCTGTGGGATTGTATATACAATTGGCTCGGTCAACTTCCTTTTTGATAAATCGCAGAATCCTCATATGTGCGCGGATGATTTGTGCGCCTGGTTTGGTGTAGCAACCAGCACAGGGGGTAACAAAGCCAAACAAATTCGCGATTTGTTGCACATCAATCCGTTGGATGAAAAGTGGATGCTTCCCAGTATGGTGGAACAAAATCCCTTAGTATGGATGATCACAGTCAATGGTTTCATTGTCGATGCGCGGTCGTTGCCACGCCCAATTCAGGAAGAAGCCTACCGCAAAGGGCTGATTCCTTACCTGCCTGAAGACTCATCCTCAGATGAAAAAAGGTTATAAAATCATGCATACCCATTTGGCGCGAACCGAGTCGTATATATGGCTATAAATTCTGCCCTGTGATGAAATAAGCTGGAGAAGAAATGCTTGCGCTCCCAGTGAATGGGGGCGCTTATTGTTTTAACGCTCAAAATTGCTATAATACTTATGTTCTTTCATGGTACCCTGCGGGTTGGCTACGCACCCTCCAGACCATGAAAGGCAGTTGACCTTTAGGTCTCAAAGAATTTATGACCATTGATGATCACAAGTGCTTGTAAGCAGGGAGACCTGCGGTCAAGTTCCTCGCTCGGTACCCTGCGGGCAGGCTGCGCACTCGGAGACCGGCGAGAACAGAGAGTGAGTTATTCCAAAATGTGGAAGTGCATAATGATGGCGAGTGGTGGGAGGTATAGATGAGAAAGTTATCTGTTAAATTTATGGGCGATCTTGTTAATTCCGACGGTGTGCTTCATCCAATCTTAACACAAGTAAAAAAAGACCATACATTAATGCTGGCAATTCGAGAAAGTTACATCAATATTTATTATCGTGGTGGGAATATTCTCAAAATTAAAGAGTACAACAAAGGTTTTTATCAAGCTTCATTCGATGATCAATACAATAAATCTGGGCTTCACATTCCTGATTCTCCAACTGAGATTAAGCAACAAAACGATTCAAGGAGTTGGATTGATTCATTCCCAAGTCGCAAGAATATTATGGACGAATACTTCTCAACCCATGGCAAGGCAGAGAGAGAGTTTCAACAGTTGATTGCTCGTGAAAACAACAATTCGGCTATTTCGAATGAGAGTGAATATTTCATTTCGGATATCGAAGTAGCCGAACCCAATGCTCGATTTGACATCATGGCAATCCGCTGGTTGGCAGCCCATCGAAAAAACGGTAGTAACTGTAAAGCAGCTTTGATTGAGATGAAATATGGTGACAGTGCACTTACCGGCAGTGCAGGCCTGCTCAAGCATCTTAAAGATATGGAAAAATTGGTCTCAAATCAAGAAAGTTACGTAAGGTTATTGGAAACCATGGAAAGCCAGTTTAATCAACTTGATGAACTTGGATTGTTGAAATTTAATAAAGGCACAAGTAATGCAAAGGTTAAACTGAATGCTGACGAAAAACCTGAAGTGATTTTTATCTTAGCCAACCATAATCCACGAAGTCCGAAGTTAAAAACAATTCTAAGTGATCCAGAAATTGATAAATATGCACAGTCACAGTTATTTGATCTCAAGTTTTATGTAGCCAGTTTTGCTGGTTACGGATTACATGCAAAATGTATGCTTCCTTTAGTTGAATTTCTGAAGTTGTTATAGAGTGCATTCTTGTCCGTTTTGGCTTAAGAATGATTGACAAAGCACTACACAATATAGAAAATAAAGATTTTGAAGGTTAAATTTTCACCCGAACTTCCATCGCGCGAACCGAGTCGAATGTATGGCTATAAATTCCGCCCGGTGATGAAATAAGCTAGAGAAGAAATGTTGGCGCTCCCAGTGAATGGGGGCGCTTTTTGTTTTAACGCTCAAAATTGCTATAATACTTATGTTCTTTCATGGTACCCTGCGGGTAGGCTACGCACTCTCCAGACCATGAAAGGCAGTTGACCTTTAGGTCCCTAGTCTCAAAGAATTTATGACCATTGATGATCACAAGTGCTTGTAAGCAGGGAGACCTTCGGTCAAGTTCCTCGCTCGGTACCCTGCGGGAAGGCTGCGCACTCGGAGACCGGCGAGAACAGAGGCGTCCGAAAAATTCGTTGGGCAATGTCAGGCAAAGGGAAAAGTGGTGGCGTGAGGATAGTTTATTACTTCAAACCAAAAGATGATGAAATCTGGTTATTGACCATTTACAGTAAAAATGAGGTCGAAAATATCCCTGCCCACATATTACGTAAAATTGCTAAGGAGATAGAAGATGGATAAACGTGATATTGGACAAGAAATCCTTGACGGCGTACGTGAAATCAAGGCATATAAGGCAGGCAAAGGTGATCTGCGGGTTCGCACTTTAAGTGTTCCAGAATCCCCAAAAGTTATTCGGGAAAAGTTACACTTATCCCAATCGGCTTTTGCGGGTATGATGGGCGTGAGCTTGCGTACAGTTCAAGATTGGGAACAAGGGCGACGTAAACCAAGCGGGCCTGCCTTAGCTTTGTTACGGATTGCGGAACAAAAACCGGATGTGTTTCTGCATTTGTCCTAAATTTCACCACGCCTTAATTTAACTCCATGGCGTGAAGGTACGATTGCTTGTATTACAAGAGCCTAAGAAAAGCTTTTGAGCGAGGTTTCAATGCAAATTCATCCGATTTCCTGTGGGCTCGGATATGCCTTCTTGATAGAGGGCGAGTCTGGATTGGTGCTGGTAGATTGCGGCTCGCCACACCAAGAAAAGAAGGTGCTCGCTATAATGGACGCCCTCGGCAGGCAGGATCTCAAGCTCATCTGGATCACGCATGCGCACTATGACCATTACGGCAGTGCGGCTGCGCTGCACGCCAAAACTGGCGCTCCAGTGGGCGTGCACCCCGCTGACGCAGACGCATTGCGCGCGGGCCGCTCGGACTTGGGCATTGTACGCGGAGTGGGGCATCTTTTCCCTTTAGGGCTGGGCATTGCCAAGGTCTTTGTGCCGCTTCCGCCGGTAAACCCAGAAGTGCTGCTTGAGGATGGCGCCAGCCTTGCAGATTTCGGATTGGCTGCGCGGGTATACCACACGCCTGGTCATACGCCCGGGCATTCCAGCCTCTGGCTGGAGGATGGCACCCTTATCATTGGAGATTTAATTGGGCAGGATTCACGCGCGCGCAAGCAATCCTTACTTGCCACAGATTGGCAGGCGCTCCAACAGAGCTTAGCGCGCATGCAGGCGCTCAACCCGAGGCGGGTTTACTCGGGTCACTCTCCCCGCGCGATCCCGGGAGACGAGTTCTGCAGCCTCTAAATACTTGTCGGTTGGCATATCCTTTGCAGCTTTATCTATAGAAAATAGAATCATGCTAAAATATCGCACAATTTGGAGACTCATTCAGAAGTAGAAAGTAACTTATGCGTTATTTAGTCACAGGAGGGGCAGGTTTTCTCGGGACCGCGCTGAGCAATCGGCTGGCCAGGCAGGGGCATCAGGTACTCGTGTTGGACGATGCCTCGGCTGGTGACCCAAGCCGGCTGCTGCCTGAAGTGCAATTTGTTCGCGGGGATATCAACGACAAGGCACTGCTTTGGACGCTCTTGCCAGGTGTGGATTGCGTCTTTCACTTGGCTGCTAAGGTTTCTGTGCCCGAGTCCCAGCTCTTCCCGCGAGATTACGACACGGTGAATGTTGGCGGCACGGTGACCTTAATGGAAGCCATCCGCGATACTAAGGTGCGGCGGGTGGTGTTTGCCTCGTCTGGGGCGATCTATGGCGATCAGGAGAATATCCCCTTTAAAGAGACGGCCGAAGTGCACCCGCTTTCGGTATATGCTGTTTCCAAGCTGGCCGCAGAGTATTATGTGCGTACGATTGCGGCGCAATCCGGCGTGGAAGCAGTCTGCTTGCGCATTTTCAATGCTTATGGGCCCGGGCAGCGCGTCCCCACGTCGCATCCGCCGGTGATTGCCAATTTCCTCAAGCACGCGCTTACCAACGGCTCCATCGTGATCCATGGCGATGGTAGCCAGACGCGTGATTACGTCTATGTGGATGACGTGGTCAATGCCTTAATCACATCTGCCACCGCCAAAGGTGTTGACCAGGAGATTATCAATGTTGGCAGCGGGGTGGAAACCAGCATCAAAGAGCTGGTGCGCCTGATTGTGCAAGTGACGGAGACAAAGCCGGAGGAAATCTATAATCCGCACAAAAGTGCTGGCGTTTCCCGCATGCGTGCGGATATCTCGAAGGCCTATGAGAAGCTCAACTACTTGCCGCTCATCCCGCTGGAAACCGGCCTGCGCCTGACCATCGAACGTGACCCACAGCTCAGAAGTTAGATCGGGAGATATTCTCCCACGCAGCTTTTATGACCGCCCAGCCCCACAAGTGGCGCCGCAGCTGATTGGCTGCCGCCTGGTGCGCCTTTTCAATGGCGAGCGATTAGCCGGATTTATTACTGAAACCGAAGCCTACCAGGGCGAGGAAGATTTAGCTTGCCACGCCCGCGTCGGCCTAACGACGCGCACCGAACCGATGTATGGGCCACCTGGGCATGCCTACATCTACTTCACTTACGGTATGCACTGGCTGCTTAATGCCGTAACGGATGGAGAGGGGGTGCCAGCAGCCGTGCTCATCCGCGGGATTTTACCTACCGAAGGGCTGGAAAAGATGGAAGAACTGCGTCCGACGCTCGCCCAGAAAAAAGGCTGGCTTGATGGACCCGCCAAGCTGACACAGGCTTTGGCTCTGGATGGCAAGCTGAACCGGGCCGACCTGTGTTCGCCGGATTCAGGCCTTTTTATCGAAGCAGGTATATCAGTGCCGGCTGAGGTGCTGAAAGTGAAGCCGCGCGTGGGGATAAAAACGGTGCCGGAGCCTTGGCGCTCGCTGCCCTGGCGCTGGCAAATCGACCCGAAGGTGCTGCAAAAGTTAACCAAGGAATTACTGCCGGCAAGTGATTTATAATTGCCTCAGAGAGTTTAGATCAAAGGAATAGTCCACCAGTTATGTTAGGAAAAAAGAAAACACCCCCAACTTTCGATGTAGAACCTGCTGCTGTACGCGTTACTTCAGTGCTTGGCCCAGGCATCAACTGGAAGGGGGACCTGCGTGGCAAAGGCGGCGTGCGCATCGAAGGCACGGTGGAGGGCGAGATTGCCATTCAAGGCTTGGTAGTCATCGGCGAGACAGGTAAAGTGACCTGCCAGACGCTGCAAGCTGAAACGGTGATCGTAGCTGGCGCGGTAAAGGGTAATATCCGCTGTGGCAAGCTCGAAATCCGTGCTACGGGGCGAGTGTGGGGAGATGTGGTCACGGCTGCACTCAGCAGCGAAGAGGGGGCATTCTTACGCGGGCAAGTGCGCATGGAAGAGCGGGTTGATGTACCACCAGCCGACGCAACACCAGAAGCCGAGGTTTCGGATAACTTTTCAACTGAAGCGCAGCCAAGCGCTGACCAGCCACCTGCTTAGAAATTCCAGGAAGAACGCGAGTTTGCGGGCTGCTCAAGTAGGATGGTGACCGGCCCGTCATTTTGAATGTCGACCACCATGTGGGCGCCAAAGACGCCGCTTTGGGTGGGCACGCCCATGATGCGCAGCGTCTCCACAAAAAGCTGACAAAGCGGCTCAGCTAACTCCGGGCTGGCAGCCCCCGTGAAGGAGGGACGGCGGCCACGACGCGTATCCGCGTAGAGCGTGAACTGTGAAACCACGATGATCTCCCCGTTCACATCTAAGCAAGAGAGGTTCATTTTGCCCTGCGCATCCCCGAAAATGCGTAGATTAGCTACTTTTTCAGCCATCTCGCGCACATCGGCTTCTGTATCCGTTGGGCTGATGCCTAGCAGCACCACCAAGCCCAAGCCGATTTTCGCCACGACTTTACTTTCGACCCGCACTTGCGCTTGGCTTACCCGTTGAATGACTGCACGCATGTTCTTACTCCTTTTGCATAGGATGATTATACCCGCTCGGGGCCTCGCCCAAGGGCTGGGTAACCCGATGCAGTATAATGCCCATATGATGATGCCTGAAATGCCAGCTCCTATAGTGGTGGAGAACGATGAGAGCTTTGCGCACATGTGCGCTGACTTGGCTGCTCAGCCAGCTATCGCAGTCGATACAGAATCCAACAGCTTGTATGCCTACCAGGAGCGCGTCTGCCTCATCCAGATTTCCACAGTAGAGCAGGATTACCTCGTGGATACACTCGCGCTCGATTCCCTTGAACCTATGGGAGAAATCTTTGCCAACCCAGCCATTCAAAAAGTTTTTCACGCCGGCGATTATGACCTCACCTGCCTCAAGCGCGATTATGCTTTTACGTTTGCCAACTATTTCGATACGAGCTTAGCTGCCGCCGCGGTGGGCGAAGAAAACTTGGGCCTTTCAACCTTCCTGGAGAGATATTTTGGCTTCAAAGTTGATAAGAAGTATCAGCGCGCCGACTGGGGTAAGCGCCCCCTCGAGCCCGAGATGCTGCGCTATGCCCAGGCGGACTCACATTTCCTGCTGCCCTTACGCGATTGCCTAATTCCGCGCCTGAAGAGTATAAGCCGCCTAACTATGGTGCTCGAGGATTGTGCCGCATTGGAGAAGCAAACACCGCCAATGAAAAACCATTGCGAAGACGTCTGGCGCGTAAAGGGCATCAATGGAATGAAGCCGCGAGCCCTCAGCCTGCTTCAGCGGCTGAACCACCTACGCGAAGAGCTGGCACGCAAACAAGATGTGCCACTCTTTAAAGTGATGAGCGACGCAGCCTTAGTGGAAATCGCCACCACCCAGCCCAAACACATCCAGGAGCTGGATCTGCTGCCCTCGCTCTCCAAAAGCCAGGTGTGCCGCTATGGCAAGCAAATTATGCAGACCGTGGCTGATTGGCGTAAAAGCTCCGAAAAACTTACGCGGCCGCGTGCGCAGTACTTGGATGAAAGTATCCAACGCCGGCGTGAACTGTTAGGCGACTGGCGCAAACAGATGGCGCAGAAAAATAAAGTCTCCAGCAGCGTGATCCTGCCCAAGGACTTGCTGGAAAGCATTGCCGCCCAGCCCATCAAGAGCAAGGCAGAGCTTGAACAAGCGATGCAAGCCAGCCCTACCCGCTTCGAAGTTTATGGAGAGGAACTGCTGGAGATATTAAGAAAGGAAGACCGATGAAATTACACATTTTAGGTGCTGCGCGTACAGTTACCGGTTCGATGCATCTATTGGAGGTGGATGGACACAAATTGCTGCTGGATTGCGGCCTCTTCCAAGGCAAACGCGAGGAGACTTATGCCGTTAACCAGCACTTCTCCTTTGACCCAGCCAGCATCGATGCGGTGGTGCTCTCTCATTCTCATATTGACCACAGCGGCAACCTGCCCAACCTCGTCAAGCAGGGCTTCCGCGGTCCAATCTATGCCACTGACGCCAGCGCGGATCTGGCGGATATCATGCTCAAGGATTCGGCGCATATTCACGAATGGGATGTGCAATACGTTAACAAGAAGCGCCGCAAGCAGGGCTTGCCGCCCATGCCGCCGCTCTATAATATGCAGGATGCTCTGGCAACCGTTCCGCTGTTCCGCTCGGTGTGGTACGGTCAGCGTTTCGAACCCGTACCGGGTGTGGGCGTGCGCTTGATGGACGCCGGGCATATATTAGGCTCCTCCGCTGTGGTTGTGGACGTGGTGGAGGATGGCGCGCTAAAGCGCTTGTGGTTCTCGGGTGATATCGGCCGCTATGATGCGCCCATACTCGAGGACCCGGTACTTCCGCAAGGGGCAGACTACCTGCTGATGGAGTGCACCTATGGCGATAAAGCCCACGAACATATTGAGGATGCCTTCGAGGAATTGAGGCAGGTCATCTTGCGCACGATGAGGCGCGGTGGCAAGGTCATCATCCCAGCCTTTGCCGTGGGCAGAACGCAAATGCTCACCTACTACCTGAGCCAAGCCATCGAAAGGGGCGAAATTCCGGATATCCCCGTGGTGATCGATAGCCCCTTGGCTACCAATGCTTCTGAACTATATCGCAAGCATTCTGAGTGCTTTGATGAGGAGACCTGGCGCTTCATTGCTGAGCACCGCAACCCGGCTATCGATTTTGAGAACATCATCTACACACGCAGTGTGGACGAATCCAAGGCGCTCAATGACTACCACGAGCCTATGATCATCATCTCCGCTTCGGGCATGGCAGAAAGCGGGCGCATCCAGCACCACTTAGCCAATAACATCGAAGACGGGCGCAACACAATTGTGATTATCTCCTGGCAGGCGCCGGATACCCTTGGGCGCCGGCTGGCTGACCAGGAGCGCAAGGTGCGCATCTTTGGCGAGGAGTATTACCGCAAAGCTGAGGTGGTTACGATTGGCGGGCTGAGCGCGCATGCTGGGCAGGACTTGCTGGTGGAGTATGCCCTGGCAAGCAAGGAGACCTTGAAAAAGATTATCTTTGTGCATGGGGAAGAGAAAGCCTACAGCGCCTTGCGCGGGCGCTTAGACGACCACGCCGGCTTGCCCGAGATTGCCTACCCGCAAAAGGGCGAGGTGTTCGCGCTTTAACTCAGGTATAATTTAAGCGCACGGAGAGATGCCAGAGCGGTTGAATGGGACGGTCTCGAAAACCGTTGTAGCCCTTGTGGCTACCGTGGGTTCGAATCCCACTCTCTCCGCCTGATTAAATTATTAGATAATATAAGCAAGGCGTGAAGTGAAAATGAACAGCAAAACGTTATGGAATCAAGAACAAGAAAAACTATTTTTTATTAAATCTCTTGAAGTTGCATCTCCCGAACAACTTTTTTACATTACTGAGGACCATAGATATATTGCATATTGGCCTAAGAAATATCCAGATAAGAAGACAACTTTACAAAGTAGAAATGCTATAATCGGTACTTACACTGAAAGGTGGGTTGCAGAATTAATTAATGAAATTGCAAATGAAGTGGGTGGATTTGCAGTCAATGGCGTAATCTCGGAATCGATTGGTTTATCAAATCGATCCCCAGCTGATGTTGCGATATGTAAAACAAAAAATCAATATCAATATCCTAAAGACATTATTACTATTATTGAAGTAAAAATGTCTATTGTGTGGAACTGGGAATTTGATCCTATCGAGAATACCTTGACTTGTTTAGGAGATTATAGGACTCATCAAGGAAATCCAGGGTTATTAAGATCTGATTCAATTTTAAAAGCAATTGGTAAAAGCATTAATATTCGAGTTTCTGGATTTGAAGCATCAAAAATACCAATTATCATAATTGGTAATACTCCAATAACAAAAACGTATTATGAAAAAGTCGATTACCTGAAAAGAAATGGAATAATTCAAGGATTTTGGTCAATTAATCCAAAACCAGTAGATAATGGTGAAAACATAAAAACAACGAAATTTAATGGTTTTTACCGATTTGATACATATGAAGAACTAGAGCAGAGTTCATTAGACCTTTTGAAAGAAGAACGAGAGTTTTTCTCCGGTATGCGTACACGTAAAAAATTAGGTGAATTTATCGAAATTGCAAATGAAGAACCCACTTATGAGGGCAAAGCACAGAGATTTTTAGATTTACTAAGAAGATCAGAAGATTAGATTATGGCCGACATACAACCATCCAAATACAAACGTAAAAATGGAACACAGACCAGTGCGTTTGGGGCACCAGGTCGCATCAATCACGATTCCTCAAAATTTTATAGTGGAAAACTATATGAGGGATTAAACAGTGATAAGAAAATAGTATATTCTGAAAATCAAATTCAACCCGAGAATCTTAATAAGATTTTCTGTAAAACTAGTGAAGTTATGTCTGAAATCCCTGACAATAGCGTTCATTTGATGGTTACATCGCCCCCATATAATGTTGGAAAAGAATATGATGAAAACTTATCCCTTAATGAATATCGGGAATTTCTTAAAAGAGTATTCGAAGAAACATATAGAGTGCTAGTTCCTGGTGGAAGGGCATGTATTAATATTGCAAACTTGGGAAGAAAACCTTATATACCACTTCATAGCTACATCATCGAGGATATGTTAAATATTGGATATTTAATGCGGGGTGAAATTATATGGGATAAGGGAACTAGTGCAAGCTCATCTACTGCTTGGGGGACTTACTTAAAAGCCAATAATCCCGTATTAAGAGACATCCATGAGTATATCCTCATTTTTTGCAAAGAAACCTTTACAAGATTAAATCCAAAAAAGAGAAATAGCACAATTAAAAAAGAGGAATTTTTAGAATATACAAAAAGTATATGGAGATTTCCTGCAGAACGTGCATCAAAGATAGGACACCCCGCTCCTTTTCCTGTGGAATTGCCTTATCGGCTCAGCCAATTGTACACATTTGAAGAAGAAATAATCTTAGATCCATTTGTTGGAAGCGGATCAAGTTGTCTTGCTGCATTAAAAACTAATAGGAAATACATTGGATATGAAATAGATCAGACATATTGTGCTTTAGCAGAACAAAGAATAAATAATTTCCTAGATCAACAATTAAATTTATTTCATTAAAGAATTGTTAAATATAAAATTTTGTTCAGGATCCCCCCATTGGAGGGCTCTCCGCTCTTAAATGGATTTACTATTCACTTAGAATTCCGGATGGTCGCCCTTTTGGATCATCCCGTTCAAGAGGATTTCGAGCGCCATGGTGTGCACACATACGCCGCGCGTCTGGAAAAAGTTGCAATCACAATCCCACTTGCCATCCACATAATGCACCACGTGGTCATCGTTATCCCCTCTGATGGTGGCTTGAAAGTTGTTGAGCGTGAAGCGCTCCTTTTCCTCGGCATATCGTTTCGCTTTTTCGATCTTTCCGATCATCCCACTATCCATATTGTTCTATACTCCGTTTCTGTGGATATTTAAAACAAAACACACGCGTATCTTACGGCGTGTGCCCCGTATACTCATCCGCTGCGCCTGGCTTGCGCGGATCATCTCGTATTAAGCCAACTCCTTCATGATATTTTAATTATATCTTATTCCGCTGTTAATTCAACCCCAAATTTGCTTTTTCTCATTCTGTTTGGACGAATTATCTCCCCAACTCTCCAAGAAACGCTTCTCGAAGATCAAGCCATCCTCACCACCGACGTAATAGCGCGAAGAGACGCCCACCTGATGGTAGCCGGCTTTCTGGTAGAGGGCAATGGCGGCTTGGTTAGAGGCGCGCACGGTTAGGCGGATGGCAGGCATGTGCAGGGCTTCCTCGGCAGCCGCGAGCAAGCGCTCGCCCAAACCTATATGGCGCCAGGCTGGCGCAACGCCGAGCGTAATGATCCAACCCATGCCTTGGCTAGCGCGGGTTTCGCCTGCCACAAAGGCAATCATCTTGTCGTTATAGTCAACCTTCAGGCGCACGATGCCAGGTGAGACCAGGACGAATAGCAATTCCACCAGCGGCCAGGCATCCTCGCGGTTGAATGTGAGCTTTTCGAGCTGGCGCAGCTTCCACAAATCACGCAGTCCAGCTGGTTCTATAGGCAGCGCACTGGCTTGCACCTGCGCCTGCGCGCTCATGCTTGATCCTCCTGCAGAAGGGTGGCGAGCTGCTCCCATTCCGTGAGCAGCGGTTCGAGCTTGGCATGCAGATGATTATATTGAGCAGCTAGCTCAGCGGCTTTCCTGCCATCGGCTGGCGGGTTAGCTAATTTGGTTTCCAGCAGTGCCTTTTCGCTCTCGAGGGTATGAATACGCGCCTCAAGCGATATGAGTTTCTTTTCCAGTTGTTGACGGCGGTTGCGGCTGAGCGTTTCTGGTTTTGATCGGCTTCCAACTTGTTTGGGCTGTTTCGCTCTCGTTTGCGCGCCAGGCCCTGAAGCGGATGCGGCGAGCTTTGCCTGACGATATTCAGAGTAGCTGCCGGTAAATACACGCAGTGCTTCCTCTTGCGGCGTTACCTCCCAGATTTGCGTAGCTAAAGCGTCGATCAGATAACGGTCATGCGAGACGAGCAGAATGGTGCCGGGGTACTCGGCGAGCACCTGTTGCAGAATCTCCTGGGTGGTCAAGTCCAAGTGATTGGTAGGCTCATCCAGCAGCAATAAATTGGCATCGGAGAGGGCAAGCTTAGCTAAAGCCAGCCGTCCGCGCTCGCCGCCAGAGAGGGTCTCTATGCGTTCAAAGACCTCATCACCCGTAAAGCCGTATTTAGCCAGGTAGTTGCGCACCTCAGCCGGCAGCATGGCCGGTGCCACGCTGTTAATTTCTTCGATAAGCGTGTTGGCAGGGGAGAGATCTTCGTGGGCTTGAGCGAAGTAGCCCACCTTGAGGCTGGCGCCCAGCTCTAGCCGGCCAGCAAAGGGCGGGGTCTGGCCTAAGATTGTCTTGAGGAAGGTGGTTTTGCCGGCGCCATTAGGCCCGATGATTGCCACGCACTCCCCGCGCTTGAGCACCAGATCCGGTGCACTGAAAAGCGGCTTGCCTTCATCGGCATAGCCTACCTGCAAGCCGTATGTGCGCAAAACAAGCTCACCGGAACGGCCGGCAATGGCTAAGCGCAGGTGCATGGGGCGGAGATTAGCAGTGGGTGCGCTCAGGCGCGAGTCTGCGAGCAGGTGCTGCAACCGGCGCCGCCTTCCTACAGCCTGGGCGTTATTCTGGGTGCCCAAGTTTTGCCGAATGTAATCTTCTTGCTTGCGAATATATTCAGTTTGGGCTTCGTATTCAGCTAAGCGGCGGGAGTAACGCTCCTGGCGTTGACCTAGGTAGGCAGTGTAGTTGCCGCGGTATATCTCCAGCGCTGGGGTCATCTCCCAGATTTGCCTGGCGGTCTGATCTAAGAAATAGCGGTCGTGCGAGACAATCAGGACCGCACCGCTCCAATCCTGGAGGGTAGCTTCCAGCCATTCCACCGCGCTGATATCGAGGTGATTGGTGGGTTCATCCAGCAGCAGCAGGTCTGGGCTCTCCAGCAGTAGACGAGCCAGCATGGCACGCGTACGCTGCCCTCCCGAGAGCTGCACAAGCGGGCGCTCGTAATCGCTAGCCGCGAAGCCCAAGCCGGCCAAGGTCTGCTTGATACGGGTGGGATAGGTGTAGCCGCCAGCATGCTCGAAGCTGGAAAGCACCGCGCCGTATTGCGCCACCACTTTGGGGTCAACCTCGGGTGCCTGCATAGCAAGCGCGAGCGCTCGTAGCTGATCGGCTTGGGCTAGCAGGGGTGCGAAAGCTTGCAGGCAATACTCCCACAGCGTGCCGCCGCTGACTTGGGTGGCTTCTTGCGGCAGGTAGCCGAGGCGTAAGCCACGGGCGTGGTGCACACTGCCGCTGCTGGGCTCATCCAGGCCGGCTAGGATGCGGAGGAGGGTGGTTTTGCCGATGCCGTTGGGCCCGACGATGGCAATACGAGCGTGCTCCGGGATAGAGAAGGTAAGCCCGGCGAAGATATCGTTCGCGCCAAAAGCTTTGCTCAGGTTGGTGGCGGTGAGTAACGGCATGCTTTGAGTATATCAGCAGAAGCACAGAGTACTTTGATTGTTTAAGTAAATGTAAGAGCAAAGTGATAATGGTTTGGGTGAAAATGATGTAAAATTGTTGTTGACGTGGAATTTCGAGATTAAGTGTTAGGATGAAAGCAGGTCAATTAATCGGAGGGGAACTATGAGAAAATTTCTGGTTTTGTTGGTGGCAATCATTCTGGCAGGCTGTTCTGTTCCCACGCCAGACCCGGTGATAATTCAACAGATAGTAAAAGAAACACAAGCGGCAATGCCAACGCAAACAGCATACTCGACTTATACACCTTACCCAACCTATACAGTCCAACCAATATTTACTCCAATAGTGATTACAAAAGTTGTAACACCGACAAATACTCTAACTCCAACCTTAACCCCTTCTCCTGTATTTACCGCAACCGCAACCGCAACCACAGTGCCATTAAGTTCATATACTACAAACGAGGATCAGATTGCGACTTTTCTTCAGAATCCAATCAGTTCAATCGGACAGACATTTAAAGTTCTTTTAGAAACAGGTTCTTCTTCAGTCTATATTGATGGAAAAAATGAGACGCTTGTCCATTACGCTGCTTTTCCAAAAACGCAGAGGTTTTATATTATGTTAGCAATAGAAGATGAATTGTCAGATGAAACCGTTGATTTACAAAAAAATCAATACAGTTGGGCTTATGGAGTAATAATCGGAACTGTAAAATATTCATCTGTTAAAGAGAGTAAATATTACACCCCAAATTATTTTGAAATGCCAAAGGTTAGAATCATTCACCAAGAGCCTATTGACCAAATGAAGTGGCCAAAACATGATGGGAATTATATGGTTAATAGAGACATAGCACCTGGTCCGTGGTATTCGTCATATTCAATGACAGTTGACGGTTGCTATTGGGCTCGAATTAATTCATCCGGCAACATAATTGATAATCACTATGGTGTTGCAGGAATAACTGTATATGTAGCGCCAACCGATACGGTTGTTCAGTTCGATGGTTGTGGAAAGATGTACTATATTGGGGATTAATTATTACTCTGGATATACAACACTAAAACCGCTTACTTCTTAGGGAGTGAGGGGTTTTTAATGTCTCGTTTTTACCTGAACTTTTATACCTTTTGACGAGTAAATCACGATTTTGGGTAGTTATAACAATCTAAAAACATAGTCGCAATCCCCACCCCTATTATTCCCCTCCCCAGCGGCTCGTTTCGAGATTTGTCATTGCGAGCCTCGCAGGGGCGAAGCAATCTTATGACAGGTTAGAAAAGATTGCTTCGTCGGGCAAAGAATGCCCTTCTCGCAATGACAAAAGGAGTATGACAGGCGTGACTCGGAGCTGGGAGAGGGCAGGGTGAGGGTATCCTGAGATTATTCACCTTTCAGAGGCTGGAGGTAAACAATGGACGAGCGTTTTTCAGTTTTTTCATGCAACATAATTGACAAGAAGAGGATGAAGGTTAAATTTCCAAGAAAAACCCAGACTGACAACTTTATCCACTGAACAGGGCATTTCTAAATTGCCAGCATTAGGACATTTCTAATTAGCCATGACAGATTGTTTATGTAAAAAAACAAAGGGCAAGCTACGATGGTAGAATTAGCTCTATGAAACTGAAAAAATGGCATATCTGGTTGGGGCTAACAATCAGTGCTGTTTTTTTGTACTTAGCCTTCCGTGAAGTCGATTTTTCGCTCGTATGGTTATACTTGACCCGTGCGCGTTGGAGCTGGGTGCTTCTGGGGTTGGTGTTTTACTTTATTGGCGTGTGGCTGCGGGCATTCCGCTGGCAAATTTTGCTGAATCCCTTGAAAAAGCTGCCTATCCCGCGCCTGTTTCAGGTGGTTGCCATTGGCTACATGGGCAATAATGTCTATCCCGCGCGTGCCGGCGAACTCTTGCGGGCAGTGCTGCTCAAGCAAAAAGACCAGATCTCGATTTCAGCAAGCTTAGCTACAATTGTGGTGGAGCGCCTGTTCGATGCGCTGGTGATCATGGGTTTGGTGCTGCTGAACCTTTCGCAGCTGACCGCGCTGCCCTCCGCGCAAAGTTACATCGGCGCCATCCGCGCGGTTGCCACATGGGGTGCGGTAATCTTTTTAGCGCTGTTTGCACTCTTTTTAGCGCTCGTGCTCTTCCCCAAACCTACCCAAAAAGCTCTGGATTGGGTGATCAATCACCTCGTCATCGCGCGCTTGCGCAAAGGACTCTCCGACTTCATTACCCGTTTTATTGAAGGGCTTTCCAGCCTGCGCTCAGCCGGCGAGACGCTCAAGGTGCTGCTGTTTTCCATCGCCATCTGGACTTGCGAGACAGGCTTGTATTGGGGTGTGATGAAAGCCATGGGCATCCAGCTCAGCTTTATGAGCCTGATGCTGATTAATGGCGTGGTCAACCTGGTGCTGCTCATCCCAGCAGCGCCGGGAGGCTTGGGCACCTTCGATGCAGCTGGCAAAGCTATGCTGCAAGTCTTTGGGGTCGGCTCGGAATTGGCACTAGGATACACGCTGCTGCTACGCGTGGCGCTGTGGGTGCCGATCACTCTGCTGGGTGCCGTTCTCTTTGTGCGCGAGGGGTTCTCGCTCACGACCGATGTCGCTAAATTACAAACGGAGTATGCAGATGCCTCGCATGAGCCGCAAATTTAATTAAGAAAGTAGAAACCTATAAAGGAGCAACTATGTCAGACCAAAATTATCAAGAAATCGCTGAGATTAATCAAAATGTCAAAAGCATTCACCGTTGGATCAGATTTTTCGGGATCGTGTACGTTGTGTCTCTTGTGGCGGCAATCCTCATTTTTATTGCAAACATCGCCTATGTCGGAGCACTGCTGCCATAATCGACAAGAATACACTTGAGAGTGTTGAAAAAGGATAATAAAGAGGGTGTTGAAAAAGTCCGGAACATTAAAAAATGAATAACTTTATATTCAAGAAGATCACAATATGTTCATAAGCCCCACCCCTTTGATTCCCCTCCCCAGCGCTTGGTTTCAGATTTTGTCATTGCGAGCCTCGCAGGGGCGAACCCCACAGGGGCGAGGCAATCTTATGATAAATTAGAAAAGATTGCTTCGTCGGGCAAAGAATGCCCTTCTCGCAATGACAAAAGGAGTATGACTGGCGTGACTCGGAGCTGGGAGAGGGCAGGGTGAGGGTAACCGTGATATATATTTGACAATGAGATTTACAAAAATAAATCATTATGCAAGTCAGGTTGAGTTTTCAACACCCTCAATACTTGCTTTTTGGCTAGAAAAAAATTAATCTGGAGAATGGAATTAGGGTATGACGGAAACGAGCAAACGCATCGCGATAATTGGCGCTGGGATTGGCGGGATGAGCGCGGCTTATGACCTGATCAACGCTGGCAAACATGTGGTCATCTACGAAGCCTCAGATCACCCTGGCGGCTTAGCTGCGGGTTTTAAGGAACCGCATTGGGATTGGTCTGTGGAGCGCTATTACCACCACTGGTTTACCTCGGATAAATACATGCTTGGCTTGATCGATGAACTAGGCTGGTCAGACCAGGTGATCTTTCCCAAGCCCATCAGCGTGATGTATTACAAGGGCAAGTTTTACCCTTTTGATTCCATCCCGGCGGCAATTATGTACCCCGGCTTAGGCTGGGGGATCAATAAGATCCGCTTTGGTTTTGTGGGGCTTTACCTGCGCCTGACAAACAACTGGCGCGCGCTGGAGAAAACCACCACGGACGCCTGGATGCGCGCTAAAGCCGGCGATAAGGTCTACGAAGCGATGTGGGAGCCGATGATGGTGGGCAAGTTTGGCGAGCGCTATGCCAAAGAGGTTAACATGGCTTGGATGTGGGCGCGCTTGCACTCGCGCAGCACGCGCTTGGGCACGTTTATCGGCGGCTTCCAAGCCTTTGCGGATAAATTCGCGGCTGAGCTGCAACGCCGCGGGGTGGAAATCCATTACGAGATGCCAGTACAGAGTATCACGCGGCAGGAAAATGGCAAACTGCAAGTGCAGTTCATGGACCAGGCGCCAGAATTATTTGACCAGGTGCTGGTGACGCTCTCACCGGGGATGATGGCGAAGCTGACCCCGGATTTGCCCAAAGACTACCTGAGCGGGCTGCTGAGCCTCAAGAATATGGGCGCCGTGGTGATGACGCTTTCGCTCTCGCACGCGCTCTCGCCCGAGGGATACTACTGGTACAACATCCCCAAGCAAGTCGGTTTTCCGTTCCTCTCGCTGGTGGAGCATACTAATTTCCTCAAGCCGGAATATTTTGGCGGGGATCACATCCTTTATATTGGAGATTACCTTGAGGTGGACCACCCAAACTTCCAGAAGAGCGATGAGCAGCTGTTAGCTGAATTCTTGCCACACCTGACCAAGATTAACCCGCAGTTCAGCCCCGATTGGGTCAAAAAGGTGTGGGTCAGCAAGACCCCCTACGCTCAACCCATTCCGCTGGTGAACCACTCCGAAAATATTCCGGCGGTCAAGACGCCTGTGCCCGGGGTTTACTTTGCCAGTATGAGCCAGGTCTACCCCTGGGACCGCGGCACCAACTTTGCAGTGGAGATCGGGCGGCGGGCAGCCCGCATGATGCTTGAGGAATTAAAACCGTAGAGCGCGTAGGTTTAATCCTGGAAAATTCGTGTTTCCTAATTTGGGTTTACTATATAGAAATCTAGCTGCTTTTGGCGCCAAAGCACCGATTTTTACAGCGTATAGATAGCAGATTGTATAGCTAAGATTTGCTTAGTACCACCCATATATAGGGGTGCTCACCAAGTTAAATTCTGCTAAATAGGGTGAGCAAGAAATCATCTTAAGAATTTATTAATAGGTTTAACGAAAAAATAGCTTTTTAAAGTTTTCGAATCTTAAAGAAACCTCAACTTTTAAGCAAATCTCCAGTCGATTTTGTTGTTTCTGAGCCAAGTCGGTGTTAGAATTTGCTTACCGTTTTCAATTGAGACAATCGATCGCATTTTTATAGCGAATCGAGCGTGAATTACTACATTCGATACGCTCTTTTAAGTATTGATATTTTAGGAAAACTCTCCCCTTTTTTTCAGACGTGGGGAATTAAGGAGAAGGCATGATGAATGCTCAACAGGCATGGCAAGCTACCCTCGGACAACTGCAGATGGAACTTTCACGCGCGGCTTATGACACATGGGTGAAACATACACAGCTGATCAACTACGATGAGCAAACTGCAGCCTTTACCTTGGGTGCCGCCAATGCCTATGCCTGTGATTGGTTGGAAAGCCGCCTCAAATCTACGCTGATCAATAAACTCAGTGGCATGATGGCAAGACCAGTGGAAGTCTCCTTTAAAGTATGGGCTGCTCCCTCAGCCCAACAACCGGAAGAGTATATAAGCAATCAAAAACCAGTTGCGTCTGTTGAATCAAATAACCTTGAGACGCACTTAGCCAGCAAATATCGCTTTGATAATTTCGTTGTCGGTCCCAATAATCGTTTAGCCCATGCTGCCAGCTTGGCTGTGGCAGAGCAGCCGGCGCGGGCTTATAATCCCCTTTTTCTGTATGGTGGCGTTGGGCTGGGCAAGACCCACATTTTGCATGCCATCGGCAATGCCGTTTTGCCGCGCGGGATGCAGGTACTGTATGTCTCTTCGGAAGAGTTCACTAACGACCTCGTCAATGCTATCCGCACCAAGACAACTGCGGCTTTCCGGGAGAAATACCGCCAGGTGGATGTGCTGCTCATCGATGATATTCAGTTCATCTCTGGCAAGGACGCCACCCAAGAGGAATTTTTCCACACGTTTAATACCTTGCATGGGCAGGATAAGCAAATTGTGATGACATCCGACCGCGCACCCAAATCGATGAGCACCTTAGAGGAACGACTGCGTTCGCGCTTCGAATGGGGGCTGACGGTGGACATCCAACCCCCGGATTATGAAACCCGTTTAGCCATTTTGCGCGCCAAAGCCGAAAAAGTTCACCGCGATGTGCCCGCAGAGGTGATCGAAATGATTGCCCGCGAGATCCAAAGCAACATCCGTGAATTGGAAGGCGCATGGAACCGCGTTCTGGCTTATGCTGAACTAACCGGAGAAAAGCTCACATTGCAGATGGCAAATAATGCTTTAGCCGACTTCTTCCCACAGCATCCAGATGTTGCCCCCGAGGATGTCATTGCAGCTGTTTCGCGGTTTTTTGGCGTTTCCCCTGAGCGCATGCTGAGCAAAGACCGCTCTAAAGATATTGCCTTGCCACGCCAGATTGCGATGTACCTGCTACGCGAGCAGGCTGGTGTATCCCTGCCCAAGATTGGCGAGGAATTGGGCGGGCGCGATCACACCACTGTGATTTATGCCTGCGATAAGGTCGCCAATTTGATCGAGCGGGATGAACGCCTCCGCCGGCAGGTGCTGCAGCTGAGCGAGAAAATCTTTGGCTAAAGCCTCTACTCTGTTGTATTCTCCAGAGCCTCAAAGAGCGTATCGCTAAGCGGCTCCAACTCACCCCAATTATCGCCGATGCGCGTTTCGGTCACCAAAGGCACATCTAACTGCATGGTGTGTTCCATCACCTCTCGGGCAATCCGAACGGTTTTCTCCAAGTCAGCCTCAGGGACTTCAAAAATCAGCTCATCATGAATCTGCAAAAGCATATCCCCATGCAAGTTAGCCTGCTCAAAAGCCGGGGGTAGCTGGATCATAGCCAGTTTGATAATATCGGCAGCTGTACCTTGAATAGGTGCATTGATGGCTTCTCGTTCTTCACGCTGGCGCAGCACGTTGTTGGTGCCTTTTTGTAAGTTGGGGAAATAGCGACGGCGGCCTAAAAGCGTTTCCACGTAGCCTTGCTTGGCAGCTAATTGCTTCGTGTGCTCCAGCCACTCACGCACCTTGGGGAAGGTCTCGAAGTAGCTCTTGACGAAATTCTCGGCTTCTGCCAGAGTAAGGCCAGTGGTGAGCGTGAGCCCGTAAGGTGTCATCCCATAAATCAGCCCAAAGTTGATCGCCTTGGCATGCCGGCGTTGCGTCTTATCGACTTGATCTAAGGGCACGTGGTAAATCGCGGCAGCTGTGGCGGCGTGAATGTCTTGTCCCTTACGGAATGCCTCAATCATGGCTTCATCTTTCGAAATATGTGCCACGATGCGCAGCTCAATCTGAGAATAGTCCACTGAGAGCAGTTTATGCCCAGGTGCTGCGATAAAACCCTGGCGCACGCGGTTGCCGATCTCGGTGCGCGTGGGGATGTTTTGCAGATTGGGGTCTTGGGAGGCAATCCGGCCGGTTGCTGTCCCAGTCTGGTTGAAAGAGGTATGCACACGGCCGGTCTTAGGGTTGATCTGCTGGGGGAGTGCATCGACGTATGTCGACTTGAGTTTTATAAGCTCGCGATAGTCCAAAATTTCTGCGATGATGGGATGCTGGGGGCGCATGGCTTCCAGCACGCTGGCAGCTGTGGAGAGCCTGCCGCTGCTCGTTCGATGAGATCGGTCGGGCGGTTCCAAGCCCAAGCGCTTGAAAAGCACATCGGAAAGCTGCTGGGGCGAGTTGATATTAAAGCGCTCGCCGACGTGGCTATAAATTTGGTCTTCGAGACGCGCCAGCTGCTCTTGCAATTCCTTAGAGAATTTCTCGAAGAAAGCTTTATCGAGCAGGATCCCCTTCTCTTCCATTGCAGCCAAAACCGGGATGAGCTTGACTTCTACGTTGGCGTTGAGTTGGCTGGCATTCCTCTCTTCCAGTTCTTTTTCCAAGGGTTCGACCAAGCGAAGGGTCATTACCGCATCGCCCACTGCATAGGGAGCAGCTTTTTCAATCTTTACTTCTGCCATGCTGATTTGCTTTTTGCCTTTGCCAATAAGTTCTTCGATGTGGGTCATTTCCACACCCAAGCGCTGCCAAGCCAAAGTCTTGAGGCCTAAGCTGCGCGAATCGGGGTTGATCAGCCATTCGGCGATCATCGTATCAAATGTGATGGGGTGTAGATCAAAGCCGGCGCCATGCAGGCAAATTAAATCATATTTGCTGTTGTGCCCCACTTTGCCAATCTCTGTGTTCTCAAAGAGTGGTTTGAGCGCTTCCTTTAGAGTATCTAAGGGCAGTTGTTTGCCAGCATTATGCCCAACAGGCAGGTAATAACCTACCTGCGGTTCACCAGCTAAGGAAATACCGACCAGCTCGGCTTGGGTAGGGATCATGCTGGTTGTTTCGGTGTCAAAAGCGATGCGCTTAGAGCGGGAAAGCATGTCCACGCAGGCTTGCAGCTTATCTTCGCTATTAACGATGATAGTTTCGAAATAACTTTGGTTTGGTTTGTCGTTATCTGTTGGTTGTTCGTCAAAAAGTGATCCCTGCTTGGCACCAGAAAGGCTGGGTTGTAGCTTTTTCTCGACTGTGCGCAAGCGCTGAGTGAGCGTGCGGAATTCCAATTCGTGGAAAAGTTCTTCAACAGCCTTGGGATTGAAGCGTGAGATCTCTGCCTGAGAAAGATCCACTTTGACGCCTAGATCGGTGCGGATGCGCGCAAGGTCTCGGCTCAGATAGGCAGAATCTTTGCCCGCACGGAGCAGTTCAGCAGTGTGCCCACCGATTTCATCGAGGTGAGCGTAGATTTCATCCAAGGTTGGGTATTGCTCTAAGAGTTTGACCGCGGTTTTCTCGCCAATACCTTTTACACCTGGAATATTGTCAGAAGGGTCACCAACCAGGGCTTTATAATCAACCACCTGTTCGGGGTAAACCCCTAATTTCTTTTTTACGTCTTCCGGAAAAAATTCCTCGCTGCTGTTGGTGCGGCTGTTGGGCAGCGCCACAACGATGCGGTTGGTCACAAGCTGAAGCAAGTCCCGGTCCCCTGTGATGATTTTGACGCCTAACCCTTCTTGCTCTGCAGCCCACTTCGCCAAGCTGCCAATGACGTCATCAGCTTCGTAATTTTCAATCTCAACACGCGGAATATTAAAAGCATCAATCATCTCGCGGATCCGTTCGATTTGTCCGCGCAAATCCTCCGGCATCTTGGCACGTGTGGCTTTATATTCGGGGTAAAGGTCATGCCGAAAGGTGCGGCCAGTATCGAAAGAAACAGCCAAATAGTCTGGCTGCTCCTGTTCCAGAATACGTAAGAGTGTATTGGCAAAGCCAAAAACACCCGCTGTAGGCTCGCCACGACTGGTTGCCCAACGGGCAGTGCCGCCTGAGGTTAAGGCGAAATAAGCCCGATAAGCTAAGGCATGGCCGTCGATGAGATAGAGTATTTTAGGCATAGTAACCTCGGTTTATAGATGTATTCGATCGGCTTTTAAGATAATCAAAAAACTTGATACCAGAAAACTTTATTTGGAGAGTCAGCTGCTGGGTCTGCGTGTGGGTGCTTCATTGTGTTGCTGCCTGCCTCAGGCTGGAAAAGCTCATCCTGCCAGGAGCCACTACCCATGCTGTCGCCTGAGCGCAGCCGCAACCCAGTTAGGTCTGGCATGCTTGGCTGTGGGCGTTCTGCAGCGTCGAGTTGCTGCAGAAGCTGCCGGCTGGCTTGCTCGGCAGTGCTTAAGCTGGTCTCGAGCGGAAAAACCAGCAGGCAAAAACTCTCGCTATCCATTGCCTGCGCCAGGACTAACACGGGCTCTTGCCCTTTTTCGTCCAGAGGTAAAAGGTGAAACTCTGGGATAGAAAGCTGGCCGTCTGTGCCAGCCTGAACCACCGGTAGGAGTTCTGTGGGCTCAAAAGCAAGCCCTGGCTGGGTGCTCGTAATAAGCTGTCCCTCTTTGAGCAACATGCCGGCTAATGCCTTGCTCTCTTGGATTGTTTTGGTTAAGATGGCTTCCAAATCTATGGACACTTTCAGCTTGCCCGCAGAACTCAGCGAGCATCTCCTTTGCTATTTAGTTTAACATTTCTTACAATGGGCTGCAAGCAAGCGACTGCCTGTGATGCGCATAGGTATGATTTGATAAAATTACCGTAGAATAAGGATTAAATTTGATATTCACAGGAATTGTGATTTACTTAAGCCTAACGTAAATGAAAATAAGGAGCAGTTTATGGATAACTTTGACGTTGTGGTGATTGGCAGTGGTCCTGGCGGATATGTCAGCGCAATCCGCGCGGCACAGCTGGGCTTGAAGGTTGCTATCGTGGAACGAAAGGCTTTAGGCGGGGTGTGC
>LDZT01008468.1_pt1 | contig 24097 bp, 15 predicted proteins | sample 615521 | NCBI WGS metagenome assembly LDZT01 (sample SAMN03408292, study PRJNA278302) | terrestrial metagenome | isolation source: oil reservoir sample SB1 | place: USA: Alaska, North Slope, Schrader Bluff formation | collected 2011-09
GAGCGACTTATCACCTTTCCACAATTCCATATAATCTGTGTCATAATCTCCCCTGAGATCTGTTTCTGCGTCATCCAGGACAGATGACAGGGAGTAAGAGCTGAAGGTTTTGGCAGGCCCGTAATAATTGATCATAAAACTGTTTCCGTTGTTGTGGCGGATACGCAAAGGGCCGTACTCAATAAAATTCAGATCCTTGGAAAAGGCCATTTTCACCGAATCATGAATGCCCAGATACTCCTTAATGGCTTTCATGCCCAGAAAAAGATAGTACTTATCATTAAGGGGATAAAAAATGGAATAATTCCGCGTATACTGATCAATATCCTTCAATTCACCGATGAGACCCGTTGTCAGGCAGGCATCGTAAAAAAGATCCACCGGTTCAGTAATGTGCTGGATAACATGTCCCCGGACAATTTCCTGGTTCAGCTTACTGGGAAGGATCACATTCCCGGCATATTTAATGGCTTCAGCAAAAAGTGAATCACTTTGAATGTCATTGATATCATAGGTGTCGAACTGAAAGTCAAAGACGATGAGTTTTGCACCGGCATCCTTGAGGTTCCGGACAACCTTGCCCCACATTTTTCGGGGATAGGGAAAGCGATAGGGGATGGATTCCCAGGATTCCTGATCCAGGGCAACGACGACAATAGGGCTCCTCTCCCGGATATCTTTGGTAAGTGTATTTCGTATAAAACCGGGTGCTCGTTCCCGTTGTTCCGGATTGATTCAGTTTATTAATGTGCAGATTTAGAAACAAATCATTTTTGAAAATTTTTATGCGGAGTTCAGGTGAAACCTGGTACTGGTCAAAGGCTACATCTCCGGAAGCATGCGTCCATTTGATTTCAAAAGCTCCGTAGAGCTTGCTTTCCCATAAAGATTTTTCCATTTTTCCGGCGAAGGTCTGGTAAGTGAAATCGGATGTACGGCTGATTTTATTATCCATCAGACTCCAGGAAAGGGTCTGAGTCAATGTGGATGACCACCGGGTGAGGAAAGAAGCGGACCAGAGATTCAGGGAATAATCGGGACTGATATAGCCTGGCGGTCGCTGAGGGTATCCGTGACGGTATTCAGGTCGTTTTCCCTGAGATAGTATCTGAAAGACATGGACACGGTGGGAAGTTCCTGCCCCGGCATGACAGATATCGCTGCAGATAAGGAATTGGTATTGGTCACATACTCTTTATGTTGCCCCAACAGATTATCATACTGGCTGCTGTACCGGAGAGTTACGATCAGCCGGTTTCTGAAAAGACGAATCCGGTCCGCGATTTCAGACAGGTGAATATCCGTTTGTAGGCCCGGGTAAGCAAGAGATGAAAATTCAGGCGCAATATGCTTAAATGTCCATGTAACCAGGTTGTTGTAGTAATTCAGGCGCAAAGTTGTCCAGTAAGCCAGAGAAGGGTAGTCCATGATTTTATAGGGCTTGAGCCTGAATTCTGTCAGGTCTTCGCTGACTTCAGCCGGTATGGGAAGGGTTGTGTTTTCGTTGATGATAAAGAAACGGGACAGCCGGTCAGGACTCAGGAAATCCGGGAGTATGTCTGAAATACTGATGATTTCGTCACCGATGGTGATGGAATCATGCACTCCTCCCCGGATGTTTCGGTTTGTCATGCTCAGGGCTAAATTGTGGGACCATACAAGACGCTGATTGTCCAGGCTCAGGGTGATACAATTATCAAAAACCAGATTGTCCACCGGTGAATTTCCCCGGAAGACATACGAATCAGTTTCCGGGTTATAATCCTCAATATTCAGGGCCGGATCAAGGCTGGCGGTGTCATCCCGGGCATGCATGAGGGTCATTTTCCAGTTCAGGAAGGATCCAAAACGTATTTCAGGTTGAATGATCTGGATATCCCTGGCATAGGTAAAGGAGGAAATAGACCAGGTGCGCGAGCTGCTGTCCAGTTCCGTCCGGTTCAGAACCTCTCGGAGCAGTTCCCCCCTGAGGTATGTCAGGTTCAGAAAATTCAGTTTCAGCCGGATCATGGCACCGTTGACCCGGTTCCCGTAAAGGGTAAGTCTGGAGATCTCCGGATAAAAAGTTCCCAATTCAAGATCTGTATAGGATGTCCGGGCATAGGCATTGAAAGAATTTCTGGCCTGATAGCGGGGAGATTCATTGGAGACCCACAATCCTGAAAGGCCCAGTGTAATGCCCTGAATACTTCCGTTGATCCTGCCGGTGAACCGGATGAGATTGTTGGGTTCCCCATCCACATTTTCCCAGCGGAATTCGGTGCCCACCCGGCCATTCAGAGAACGGTTTATGCGCTGCATGGATTCCTGGGCACTGATGAGTGTAAATGTCCAGGTTTCGGGACTGAAACGGGAACCATAATGGTTTTGGGCATGGAGCGTTACCGTGTACATCCCGGATTTAAGGGTGCCAGGTGGCAGGGTAAGCGTGATAATATCGGGGGATTTTTCCATGTAGGAGGAATAATCGCTGCCGTTCAGTTCCAGTCGGATGCTGGATAAATCAATGTCCGGCATATTAAAAAGGGATACGGCGATTACAAAATCACTGCTTTCAATGGCTACCCCCGGCTCCGGGGCAAGGATAATATATTCTGCCGGGATACCGCCTTCTTCCGGCATGGACATGCGTTCTGTAACGGAGGCTTTACCGGCTTTCGCATCCCGGATGGTCAGGGGATAATCAAAGGGATTGTCGTCCGGTGTACTGATCACACCCCCATGGGATAATTCAGCCAGAATGAAATATTCCATGGCCCCGCCGGATAAAGCGATGCCCGGTACGGTGGCTGTCCATTCGATCCCGTTGTATTTCATGGGATATTGGTGATATGACCGGTTCCCGGCGGGACGAATAAACAGATTCAACGCCTTGACACGGGAGATATTCCCGGAAAATAAACATTGAAATGTCAGCGTTTCACCTGGTGTATATTCAGTGACCGGAATATGGACAAGAGTACCTGTTTGAGCTGTAAGGATGCAGGGGATCCACAGGAGGAACAGGGTCCGGAAGAGGCGCTTCTTCATTACCGATATTCTATGATGATGTTTTTCGATTCTCCCCGTGGATTTTGAAACTGGATTTTCAGTTGTTGAAGTTCTTTTTCATCCACCACAATATCCTCGGGGATATCATTCGGGTTGGTTACCTGAACGTTCACATTACCGTTTGGAAGAGATAATCCTGTTTGATTGGGGCCGACAGACACCGTGTAGCCTGTGATCTGGTTCGTCAATTCCACGAGTCCGCTCAGACCGATAATTTTATCACCCAGCCGGGGATCGGATAAAATCCAGAAATCGGTCCCTTTCACCGAAGCGACGGAAGTTGGCGTGGATATTTTAAATGCCCCGCGGCGCTGATCGGAAATTTCAGCCTTCAATTCTCCGAAATTCATGGAAAGATCCTTATTGAGCTGATTCCGGATCTTTTCTCCCCGGATTTCAAGATCGCAGTTTTCCAGGAGTTTAACCTGGCTTTTATCATCAAGAAAGATCAGGGCGACAAAAGATTCTTTTCCTGTTTTGATGATATCCCCGTTTTCCAGGATCGTTCCGGCCTTTGCCGTGTTTTTAAAGGACGTATCATCTTTGTGGCGGTATGTCACCTCCCCCCGTGTTTTTGCCACCATAGCGAGTTTCTGATTATCGGCATTAGCGGGGATGATCGTAAAGAACAGGAGAAAGATAAGAATGACTTGTAAATATTTCATGGCGACCTCGTTATTCCACAAACACATTTTGAATCGTGTAGGATCCGTTCCGGATGCCGTTGACGATGGCCCGGAGCTCTTCAATCGTAATGGGCCGTCCGTTCACTGTCATCATGCCGGACACCTGGTAACCACTTAACTGACCGGCTTTCAAGGTTTCAAACTGGTCTTCACCCACCAGCTCTTTTAGCAGTTCTTCTACCGGATTGATCATTTGACGGGCCATTTCCTTTGAGGAGGGATCTTCAAGAAAGAATCCGAAAATTTCGCTTTTCATGCTTTGAAACCCACCTGAAGTCTTAAAGGTTTTTTCAACCTGCCATACGTAATATTTCCCAAATTCCAGATCCCGGCCGGCAAAAGCCGGATCATAATTTAAGACGGTGATGTTACTTCCCACATCGTAAAAATCCCCGTCGTCGGGAAAGGGCAGAACCGCCTCATCCATCATGGCATCGTAAGGACTGGCATGGATGCCGGGAACATACTCACAGATACGGATGGCATAGTTGCAGGATGCACAGGCTTCGCTTTCCCAATGGAACATGGGAAAACGGTTAAACTGATTTTCAAAGTCCCGAAGTCCTTGAACCAGATTGCCTGGACCGATGAGTTCCAGAGAGGTGGGGGATACAATCCGTATATTTTTGGAGGCTTCCGATACCTGGCCGCTGCTTTCATTGACAATGCGGACAAGAAAAGAGTAGGTTCCGGCAGGAAGTTGTCCCGTTGATAAAATAGAGTTGGATAAACGGGACATAGCCGTATTGTCCACATCCGCTTGTCCGCCGTTCAGATCCACATAGGGACTACCGGTATTCACCTGGGCAGGGCAATCATAGGGAATGAAAAAATTGGAGATATTGGAAGAAATAATCTGGTGTTACCGATGTAGTATTCAAAAATCAATGGATTTCCCTGGGGATTTTCCAGATTGAAATCAGAGAGGTAGAACACAACGATATCTTCATTGAAAAATTCTTCGGAAATTTGGATGGGAACCGCTCCTGACAATCCGGAAGTGGCCATTAAAAAGACAAGAAAACACAAAAGACCACGTTTCATGACAGGCTCCTCTATATTTATGGTGTTTAAGGTAAGTTAGGTATTCTCCCTGCGGATTGTTGTGATAAATATCATCCCGGTTTATTAAATATAGAGGGGTCTGGCAATTAAGTCAAATATATATAGCTAAAAATTTAAATTTAAAAGAAAAGCCTTCCCATGAAGAAGGCTTTGTAAATTGAGTATCCCGTAGGGGAGTCGAACCCCTGTTGCAGGAATGAAAGTCCTGAGTCCTGACCACTAGACGAACGGGACGTATCTCAAATAGCCCGCAATTTTAAGAGGATATAGCATATAGTGCAAGAAAAAAATCCGCAGCAGTTGGGCCGGCTGATAACTCCCGACATGAAAGGTGTAATTCCATGTCTTGTATTTCAAGAAGAAACTCATTATCTTAAAACGATGAACAGGAGGGAACAGTTCATGACCTATCAATTGGAATATATTGAAACACTACCTGCATTGTTTGCAGATGCTCAGAAAAACAACGCCGGCATGGTTGCTTTTTACACCAAAAAAGAGGGTGAGTGGCAGGGAATTACGTATGCCGAGGTTCGGGATGTCACAGAAAATATTGCCATGGGTATGGATGCGTTGGGACTGAAACCGGGTGACCGGATTGCCATTCAGTCTGAAAACCGGCCAGAGTGGGTTATTACCGATTTTGCCTGTGCCCATTTTGGTATTGTCAGTGCCACTATTTATCCGACCCTGATGGAAAAACAGGTGGAATACATCCTGAAAGATTCAGGCGCCAAAGCTGTTTTTGCCTCTTCTGAAGAGGATGTAAAAAAAGTGCTGGCCGTCCGGAAAAAATTGCCGGACTTACAGTATATCATTGTCTTTGATCCTTTTGAAACCGATGATCCCATGATTCTGACTTTCGAAGAATTGGCGGAAAAGGGCAAAGCCCATAAGGCCAAAGTGGATTTTACCCTTGAAAGCCGGGGGGCCGAGCGGAAAAAAGATGATTTGTGGACAATCATATACACCAGCGGTACCACGGGAATGCCCAAGGGAGTGATGTTGTCGCAATTCAATATTTCCACCAATATTCAGGCTTCCCAGGAAACGCTTCATTTTAAAAGCGGATGCCGCTGGCTCTCTTTCCTCCCACTGAGTCACAGCCTTGAACGGGTGGGCATTCACATGTCCTTCTGGATTGGGTCAACCACCTATTTTGCCGAAGGAATCCTGAAAGTCCCGGATAACCTCAAAGAGGCCAAACCCCATTACCTGGTCAGTGTTCCTCGTTTATATGAAAAGATTTATGCCAAGGTTCTGGATGATATTGGCCAGGCTTCTCCATTGAAACAAAAGATTTTTTTCTGGGCCAAGAATGTGGGGAGTGTTGCGGCACGGGATTTTATCCAGAAAGGCAAAGAACCGTCCGGTTTGATCGGTTTTAAATACCGTTTGGCCAATAAACTGGTTTTGTCCAAGGTCATGGATGCCTTTGGGGGTCATTTTATCTTCGGTATTTCTGGCGGAGCCCCCCTGCCCCAGGTCGTGGGTGAGTTTTTTGCGTCCGCAGGCATTGTGATCCTGGAAGGATTTGGTCTGACCGAAACCACACCGGTAACCAATGTAAATCCCCGGGATAACATTAAATTCGGAAAAGTGGGACCCACACTGCCGGATGTGGAAATGAAAATCGCTGATGACGGGGAAATACTCTTCCGGGGTCCCAATATCATGCAGGGATACTGGAAAAATGAAGAAGCCACAAAAGAAGTCATCGATGAGGATGGCTGGTTTCATTCCGGTGATATCGGGACGGTCGATGATGAAGGCTTTCTCCAGATTACCGACCGTAAAAAAAATATCATTGTCACATCAGGCGGTAAGAATATTGCACCTTTCCAGATAGAAACCGCGCTGAGCAAATCCCGGTATATCGATGAGATCGTAGTGATTGGGGACCGGCGTAATTTTCTGACAGCTGCCGTTGTACCAGCCCAGGAAGCTGTGGAGCTTTGGGCCAAAGCCAGCGGAATTAACTACTCATCCTGGGATGAACTCCGGAATAAACCCGAAGTGTACACACTGATTGATCATGAAATACAGCACCTGCAGGAAGAATTTGCCCGGTATGAAAAGGTGAAAAAGTTCTTTATCCCTCCCAAGCCATTTACCATCGAAGGGGGAGAGCTGACACCCAGTATGAAAATCAAACGTAAAGTTGTGGAAGAAAAATACAAGAAGGAAATCGATGCCCTGTATTCAGCCTGAGCCTCTTGCGGGAACCTGAGAATCAGGCCGGGATCCTTATCCTTCACACATATATCCGAACAGGAGGGAACGATGACGAACGAACGTAATAAGCTGATGGTTATCCCTGATTTATTTAATGAATCCCTGAGCCGGAATCCGGACAGGAATGTATTCTATGAAAATAAGGGAGGGAAATGGGTCTCCATGACCTATCGCGAAGCGGCAGACCGGATTGAATTGATTGCCTTTGGCCTCAGGCGGCTGGGACTCACAAAAGGAGACCGCGTGGCCATTCAATCGGAAAACCGGTCAGAGTGGACTCTTACTGATTATGCCTGTGCCCATTTTGGGTATGTTAGTGTGGCTGTTTATCCCACACTCCTGGAACCCCAGATCCAGTTTATTCTTCAGGATTCCGAAACCTGTACCGTGATTGTTTCCACCCGGGAACAAGCGGAAAAAATCATCTCAATTAAAAAGTCCCTGCCTTCTTTGAAAACCATGGTGGTGATGGACGATGAACCCTTTGATGAAAAATGGATCATCTCCTTTCGTGAACTGCTGGATATGGGCCGGGAACAGAAAAAAGAATCCGGCACAACCCTGGTTGATGAAGGAAAAAAAATCATGAAGGATGATCTGTGGACCCTGATTTATACATCCGGAACCACGGGAAATCCCAAAGGTGTGATGCTGACCCATTACAATCTGGTGTCGGATGTGACATCCACCTATGAAGTAGTGAAATTTGAACCGGGTAGCCGCTGGCTCTCCTTTTTGCCTCTCAGCCACAGCTTTGAACGTGCGGCTTCTCATCTCACCTTCTGGCTTGGATCGGAAATCTATATTGCCGAAGATTTTCTGAAGGTTCCGGAATATCTTAAAATTGCCCGTCCCCACTATCTGATCAGTGTCCCGCGACTGTATGAAAAGATCTTTGCGGGAATCACCAATCAGATTCATGACGCGCCAGCAGTAAAACAGAAAATTTTCAATTGGGCCAGTCAGGTCGGACGTGAAGTGGCCTCAAAATATCTGGTGAAGGGGAAAAACCCCTCCGGCATGCTGGGAATTCAATATGGAATTGCTAAAAAACTGGTTTTTAAACAAATTCAGGATGTCTTCGGCGGAGAACTTCGTTTCTGCGTTTCAGGCGGCGCTCCACTGCCCAAAGAAATTGGTGAATTTTTTGCCGCTGCAGGTATTATCATTCTGGAAGGATTTGGCCTGACCGAAACGACTCCGGTGACCAATGTGAACCGCCTCAATGATATCCGCTTTGGTAAAGTCGGCCCCACCATCTCGTGTTGTGAAATGCGTGTTGCAGATGACGGTGAAATTCTTTTTAAAGGCAGCAATATCATGAAAGGCTACTGGAATAATCCGGAAGCCACAGCGGAAGCCATTGATGAAGATGGCTGGTTACATACCGGAGATGTCGGCATGGTGGATGAAGACGGTTACCTGAAAATCACCGACCGGAAAAAGAATCTGATCGTTACCTCCGGTGGTAAAAATATTGCACCGGCCAATATCGAAAATCTCCTGGGTCAGTCTCCCTATATTGATCAGATAGTGGTGATCGGAGACCGGCGGAATTATCTGGTAGCTTTGATTGTCCCGGCTAAAGATGTGATTGAAAAATGGGCTCAGGAAAAGGGATTTAACGAACCCTATGAAGAAATCCTGAAGAAAAAGGAACTCAAAGATCTTATTGGTGAAGATATCGCCACCCGCCAGACTGCCCTGCCCCGCTATGAACAGATTAAGAAATTCCTCCTCATCCCCGACGCCTTTACTATTGAAAGCGGTGAGCTGACACCCAGCCTGAAAATCAAACGGAAAGTAGTGGAAGAACAGTACAAGAAAGAAATTGAAAATCTTTACAAAGAGAACAATATGAACGGACTGATGTAGTTAATATACAACATACAAAACATCAAAAAGCATCCGTATTCGGATGCTTTTTTTTAAATGAGTACTATTCAAATAACTGAATATTACCACCGGTATGAATAAAAAGGACCCCTTCACCGGTGGGGATGATGCCTTTGGCGCAATAGTCAAGTAGCGCTGAAGCTCCTTTTCCTGTATAGACGGTATCCAGAAAGATTCCTTCCCGGGAAGCAAAACGTTGAATGGCTTCCCGGCATGCAGGAGTGGGTATGCCATATCCTTCACCGATATAGGCACCGTCGGTATGAACCAGATCCATATCTACGGACACATCTACCAGGGTTCCGGCTTGCGATGCAAGGGTGAAAACATCTTTTGCCAGTTCTTTTTCGGGGACGTCCACACTGATTCCTGTAATCCGGCCATCCCAGCCGGTCATGGCCTGGCCCAATACCAGTCCGGCCTGGGTTCCGGCCGACGAAGAAGCATGGATGATATGGCGGATATTGACATTTGATTGTTTTATATCCCGGAGGATTTCATCAAAACCGGCGGCATATCCCAGGGTACCGATGGGTGTGGAGCCGCCCGGCGGCATAAAATAAACGTTTCGTCCACCGGCTGTCAGTTCGTCGTACAGCTCCCGTGCCCGGCTTTCACGCCGAGAACGGGGGACATGATATATTGTGGCATTCAGCATATGGTCTATCAGAAGATTTCCCGTGGGATGATCCGGTTTGTCACCACTCAGAACGAGAAAAACATCCAAACCGTAGCAGCTTCCCACGGCAGAGAGTATGCGGCAGAAATTGGACTGGTTGGCCCCAATCCCAATCAGACTGTCACACCCTTTTTGCATGGCATCGGCCATCAGGAAATCGAATTTTCGTGTTTTATTTCCGCCGAATCCAAAACCGGTCAGATCATCGCGCTTGATCCATAGTTCACAGCCTGTTTCCTGCGATAGCCGGTCCAACCGGTGACATGGTGTAGGCAGCAGACTGATTCCAGTCCTTGGAAAGGGGGCGAGTTTCTTCTGAATGATGCTCATATTCACCCTTTATTTTTTCCATAATCTATGTATTTTCCGGCAGAAATAACAAAGGGGGTTTTGATGGCGCAAGGGGTTGCTTGGATTACCGGTGCCACAAGTGGAATTGGTGCGGCATTTGCGGAACATTTTGCTTCCCGGGGTTACAACCTGGCATTGACCGGGCGCCGGGAACCACAATTAAAAATGCTTGCCGAAATGCTGAAGGCAAAATACGGATGTCAATACCGCCTTTTTCTGGGTGAACTGTCTGATGAGACGGTTGTGTCCGGTATTGAAGCGGCCCTCCGGAATGATACAGATGCGCGGGTGTTAGTCAATAATGCAGGATTTGCCTCGTACGGTGGTTTTCATGAAAATGATCTGGCAATCCACCGGCGCATGTTGTCAGTCCATTGCGATGTTACAATCCGACTGACACACGCTGCCCTGACCCCCATGCTTGCCGCCAAAAACGGGATCATCATCAATGTGGCGTCTCTGGCCGGTTTTTTCCCCTACCCCAATCATACCATGTATTCAGCGACGAAGACTTTTATGATCAATTTTTCCGAATCCCTGGGGATCCGTTACCGGCAGGATGGTGTGAAATTCATGGCTCTCTGCCCGGGAATGACCATGACCGATTTTCATACCCGTATGGGACTGAATGCGGACAAGGTTTACAAAAAAACGGGATTGGAAAAAGCCCTGACGGCTCAGGAAGTGGTCCAAAAAGCGGCCCGCTGCCTCGAGAAGGGAAAACTGGTATGCATTCCCGGCTGGAACAACCGGCTTTTGAAATCGGGTTCCCGCCTTGTGCCCCGAAAGATCTTATATAAAATTATGCGGACCTGGATCGAAAAACGCCGGACTCATCCGGATTTTAAAACCCGGTATTAAAGGGATTTCCGAATTGCCCTGATTGTTAGAAACCGACCTAAGGGAGATTTGGCATGGCGTTATTGGATGCCTGGATCATTGTAATCTATCTGATTGGTGTTGTTTTACTGGGAATTTTTGTTTCAAAAAAAGCCGGAAAGGATCTGAAAAACTATTTTCTCAGTGGAAACCGGGTCCCCTGGTATTGGCTCGGTGTGTCCAATGCATCCTCTATGTTTGATATCACAGGAACCATGTGGGCAGTGTATGTGATGGTTGTTTACGGGATGAAAGGCATCCTTCTTCAGTGGCAGTGGCCTATATTCAACCAGATTTTCATGATGGTATACCTGGCTGTCTGGATCCGGCGAAGCAATGTCCTGACAGGAGCAGAATGGATGGGTACCCGTTTCAGCCGCCGGGGAGGTGAATTTGCCCGGCTGGCTGTAACGCTATTTGCCTTCATTTCCGTCATCGGTTTTTTAACCTATGCCTTTCAGGGGATCGGTAAATTTGCTGCAACCTTTCTCCCCTGGGATTTCAGTCCGGATACCTATGCCATCCTCTTTATGAGCGTTACGGCTATGTACGTGGTTGCCGGGGGGATGTACAGCGTGGTTTTTACTGATGTGATTCAGTTTGTTCTTCTGGGGGCAGCTGGCATTGCACTGGGGGTTATCGCCATGCACCGGATTGATGCCGGAGAAATTGCCCGCCTTGTCCCTCAGGGTTGGGATACCCTCCGCTTCGGTGCCCGGCTGGGAATAGACTGGAGCGAATCCCTGCCTTCAGCCCAGCAGCGAATCCTGACGGATGGGTGGGAATATTTCAGTATCATTCTAATGGGACTCCTGTTTAAAGGATTTCTGGTGAGCAGTGCCGGGCCGTCCCCCGGATATGATATGCAGCGTGTTCTGGCAACCCGGAATCCCAGGGAAAGTGCCCTCATGAGCGGGATGGTGACAGTTTCACTGATCCCGCGTTGGATGATGATTGCAGGGATTACCCTGATGGCTATCAAATTTTTTATTCCTGAAATGCTGGTCATGGGTGCCGATGTGGATTATGAACAGATCTTACCCTTTGTAATTCGGCGTTTTCTTCCGGCAGGACTCATGGGCATTATCCTGGCCGGCCTGCTGGCAGGATTTATGTCCACCTTTGACAGCACGGTGAACAGCGGTGCCGCTTATCTGGTAAATGATGTCTATAAACGCTATATCAATCCTAATGCATCTGATCAAAAGCTGATATTCATGTCCTATGGCGCGTCACTCTTTCTAGTACTACTGGGAATTGTGTTTGGACTCATGGCCGAATCCATCAATGAAGCCATGATGTGGATTGTCTCCGGCCTGTGGGGCGGGTATGCTGCCCCGAATATGTTGAAATGGTACTGGTGGCGCATGAATGGTTTCGGCTTTTTCTGGGGAATGGTGAGCGGTATGGCGGCAGCACTGATCCTGCCCCTCCTGATTCCCGGCCTTCATCCCCTGGTGACTTTTCCAGTTGTATTTGGACTTTCTCTGGTTGGAACCATTGCCGGAAGCCTGCTGACGCCGAAAGAACCGGATAAAATTTTGTGCGACTTTTACCGGACTGTACGCCCCTGGGGTTTCTGGAAGCCTGTGAAAGATAAAGTCCTGATGGAAACGCCCGGGCTGATTCCCTCTTCTTTCCGCCGGGATATGATGAGTATCTGTATCGGTATTATCTGGCAACTGAGCCTTGCAGCAGTGCCTGTTTATCTGGTCATGAAATATTGGGGACCCATGCTGATATGGCTTGTGGTCGCCTTGATAACGACCGGTCTGCTTAAAGTGGTTTGGTATGATAAACTGGAAAAAAATTCTTCCAAAATTTAGATTTTTCTTTTCACGGACAGAGCCTTTCGGGCTTTTTCCAACAGTGTGTTTTTATTTTCGACGAGCCATGCTTTGGCGACGTCATACTCATTTGGGATTTCTCCGTCCAGGATGGCATTTTCAATCTGGGATTTGATTTCTCCTACCAGGGGGCCTGGTGGGATGTGATAAAAATCCATGATTTCCTGGCCTCGCACCGGTGATTGAAAAGCTCTTAGCCTGTCATTCTCTTCCACGACCCGTATCCTTTTTTCCACCTCGTCAAAATTATTCTGATATTCCCGGATCTTTTCCGGATTTTTTGAGGTGATGTCGGCCCGGCACAGTGTCAGTAAATCTTGGATGGACTCCCCGGCTTCAACCCGTAAACGGCGGACGGCACTGTCGGTTACTTCATCGCCGGCAATGGCAATGGGACGCAGATGTAGACGGATCAGTTTCCGGATCTCCTTGATCTGACGGACGGGAAGCTTCAGGTGCCGTCCGATGGTTTCAAACATCCGGGCCCCTACATCCTCATGGCCGTGAAAAGTCCATCCTTGATTGGGTAAAAATCGCTTTGTCGGCGGTTTGCCCACATCATGAAAGAGTGCTGCAAGGCGAACCGTCATTTTATCGGTCATTTTGCATACATTATCCACCACTTTAAGGCTATGGTAAAAAACATCCTTATGCCCATACCCGTTTTTTTCTTCCACACCCTTCATCCCGCTTATTTCCGGCAGGATCAACGGCAGTAAACCGGTATTTTCCATGAGAATAAAACCCATGGATGGCTGTGGGGCCATCAGCGTTTTTAACAACTCATCCCGAATGCGCTCTTTGCTGATAATTTGGATACGTTCTGCCGTTTTTTTGATGGCGTTGAAAGTTTTATCTGAAATCCGGAACTGAAAGCGGGTGGCAAAACGGATCGCCCTCAACATGCGTAGCGGGTCGTCAAAAAAGGTTTCTTCGGGATCTAAAGGGGTCCGGATTACCTCTACTTTCAGATCCCGAATCCCATTGAAAGGATCTTTGAATTCACCATAATGATCCGGCCGGATATCCACAGCCATGGCATTGATGGTAAAATCCCGGCGCAGAAGATCTTCCGTTAAATCTGTAAATACAACATCCGGTTTTCGGGAGTCCCAACGATAGGTTTCTTTTCTGGCAGTGGCAATTTCGATCTGGATATGCCTATAGGGGATCATGGCCGTACCAAATGGTTGGAATTTTACCACAGGCCCTGCATTCAGAGCCCGGGCAACACGGTCGGCAAAATCCAGGCCGTCACCGGTGACTACAATATCAAGATCGGTCACGGGATGACCCATAAAGGCATCCCGGACAATCCCCCCCACAATATATGTTTCAAGGTTAGCCCGCCGGCCTTCTTCGCCGATGAGATGTAAACAATCAACGAGTTCTTTCTGATCCTTCAAAAGGTGGTCGATATCGATTTTCATGTTTCCCGGAATAGTTTGATCCGATATAAAGCCCGCTGCAACAGGGGCGGTCCAATCAGCAAATTTAGGAAAACCAGCAGTGTAAGGACAGTGCAGAGTTCCTGAAGGTGAGAAATTCCCGGGAAAGATGACGCAATCGAAATAAAGCAGAGCGTCAGACCACTCTGGGATACAAATCCCCTGGACAGAGGCCTGGCGGCGAAGGATTCTTCACGCCATCGCCGAAGGATTAGCTCTGTTGAAAAACGCAGGAAAACATATCGCATGGTGAAAAGTACGAGCAGGATGGGGATAAGTGATGGGATAAAGAACCAGCGGATTCCAGCAGCTGTCAGGGTGAAGAAAACAACAAAAAAGGGCAGGGAATGCCGGCTGATGTCTTTAATAAACCCCTTGCCCGGACCTGAATGGTGGCGGACAATGATTCCGGCCAGCATAAAAGATAAAATCAATTCAGGCATATAAATATCCCCATTGCCATAAAGGACAATGATAAAAATGATAAGGAAGAAGATAAGTTCTCCCCTGAAATGTTTTAAAAAGAAACGGAGAAGCAGTCCCATGGCGGCAGAGACAAAGATCACACTGAACAGGTGAAAGGCAAATGTTAGGAAAGCCTGAGCCCATTCCGGGCCTTTGGAGGTCATGGCTTGCAATAAGACTCCGTGTCCCAGAAATGGAAGAATCAGGACCATACTGGTCAATGTGACGGTATTCAGTACGAGGGCTTTGATCCGCACCGGCGACACATTTTCCCGGTTTACCGAAAGAACCACTGCCGGAGAGCCAGATGCCAGAACAAGGGTTGTGAAAAGGATATAAAAAGGAGCGTGGGAACTTTTTAAAAAGGCAAATGGATGAAAAAGAACCGGGAGAATGAGAAAAAGGAGGAGGGTTCCCAATAAAAGTACTCCCAGATGCCCTGCCATAAGGAGGGGGATTTTTTTGGAGAAATCCCTATAAACCTTTAATTCAAGACGTCCTCCGGCAAGAAATGCCATCATCATAAAAATCATAAAGCGGATAAATTCAAGGGATTCAAGGTCAGAAGCTGTGATGAGGTTTAAGCCTTCCGGCCCCACAAGCATGCCATAAAGGATAAACCCCGTCAGCATAGGTAATGTTTTATTTTTTACCGAACGTCCGATGACCCATCCCGAAACCAGGATCAGTCCAAGAAGAATGGAAGGATTGAGGTCAGTCGGCAGATTCAGGTAGCGGGACAGATATTGGGAGCCGACCGTCAGACCGGTAAGTATAAGAATAATCAGAAAACTCATCGGTGTACCTCCCACTGAATCAGGAGGATCATGAGAGCATATCCCGCAATATATGCAAGGCCGAGTCCACCTGAAATAATTCCTGAATAGACGGATGAAGAGATCAGATGGAGATGGACAGCAATGGCCGGAGTCAAGACACCCAGCGGGATAAGAGATGTGAGAATGGGCCGGATCTCTTCCACCTGCATGACCTGCTTCGTAAAAAAGCGACGGAAAGACCAACGGTTCAGAATAAAGCGGAGCAGTATCAGTCCGGGAACGATGGCCGGTGTAAGCCAGGGGTGTAGTTTAAGGGAGAGACCTGTATAAAACAGAAGGAAAAGAATTACCGGTCTGACCAGCGGTTTGAGGGTATCCTGAATCTGCTGTTTCCGGAATCCGCCTGACGAGATGACCATTCCCGACACCAGATTTATCAGCAGGGGATTAAAACCAAAAAAGTAGGACATTCCCGAATTGATGAGCAAAAGGCTTAAAAGCCAGATGAGTATCCCCTCACCCTGATTGACTTTCTTGATTCCCATATATACCAGGCTGCCGGTTACCAGGGCAATCAGTACCTGAGCCAACAGGTTCAGAACAAAATGAGGCATCGAGGTGCTGATTCCCATGGGTGAAAGAATTCCAAAAAGAATTATGGTAAAAAGACCGCTTAATCCTGATACCGTTTTGAAAAGAAAAGCAAATGAAGATGAGTGTTTTCTGAATTTTTTTAAAAATAACAAGGAAGCGGAAGAAATCTGTGTCAGGGCAAGGGTAAGATAGATTCCGCCAATAAGAATTTCCCAGGCCGGAAAATGAGCCAAATAAAGAAGTATATAGGATGCTGCCAGAATTCCGGTGAACATGAAAAAAGAGTGGAGGGCTGCAAAACGTTTGATATTCACATCGAAATATCGGATATCCCGGAATCCGAAAAACAATCCCCAGTACAACCCTTGAAATCCCAGACTGAATTCCAATAGTGGCAGGGTTTGAACCATTAATTCGTCTGTCATCAGGTCCAGCCCAGATACGCCTACATAAACACCTGCCATAAAGGGAATGGAAACAATCACAAGTTCCCGGAAAATTTCCCGGGTTGCTTCAGTGCGGACACAGAACACTCTGAGGGAAAGAAAAACCATAAGAAAGGTGACACATAAGATGAGAGGCGTTCCCATAAATAAATTTATCTAACTGCTTTATGGCCTGCAATGTGAATATTCAAAACTGACAATATAGAGAAGAATGAATAAAGTTTAATTTGTTGGAAAGGTTTTTTATTTTACATCTATGGATATTTTGGAGAAAACACTGAAAGAGCGCTTCCATCTTGCCGGTTTCAGGCCTCTTCAGCGAGAAATTATTGAAGGTATTCTGGAGGGTAAAAATGTGATTGCGGTGCTGGCGACAGGCGGTGGGAAATCCCTCTGTTTTCAATTGCCTGCCTTGCTGACAGGGGGGCTTACCCTGGTGATTACACCTTTGGTTGCATTGATGGAAGATCAGGTGAAACGGGTTCTGGAGTTGGGAATTTCCGGAACCTGTATCTCTTCGGTTCTGGATGAGGGGGAAAAAAGATCCCGTTTACGGCGCCTTGCCCGGGGTGAGTATCAAATTCTTTTTATTGCACCGGAGCGATTGCCGTCCAAATCCCTGAATCATGCCCTGGAAAGCTGTCCGCCTTACTTCATTGCCATTGATGAAGCCCACTGTATTTCCCAGTGGGGACATGATTTCAGGCCATCCTACATGGAAATCGGTCCCTTTGTACAACATTACGCGATACCGTATAAGGCGGCTTTCACCGGAACCGCCACAAGGGAAACAATTGAAGATATGAAGAGGTCTTTGGGCTGGGAAAAGGCCCTGGTATTAAAAGCAACCTTTGATCGGCCCAATTTGAAATATATGGCGTATTCATTAAAAAATTCCCTGACCAAGCGCAATGCTTTAAAACAGATTTTGAGGGGAATGAAGGGTGCCGGTGCCATATACTGCTCAACCCGGAAAGATGTGGAACAAATACACACGATGCTCAGGATGTGGGGTGCCGATCCCTGTATGTATCATGCCGGCCTTTCCCCTCATATCCGGAAAAAGTCACAGGCGGATTGGATTTCCGGACGTAAACCGCTCATGGTCGCCACAAATGCCTTTGGTATGGGAATAGACAAGGGAAATGTCCGTTTTGTGATCCACTATCAAATTCCCGGAAATCTGGAGAATTATTATCAGGAAGCGGGCCGGGCGGGGAGGGATCGTCAGGATTCTTACTGTATTCTTTTATATACACCCGAAGACCAGGAGATCCAGGAATTCTTTCTGTCCGGCCACACCTGGGATCCCATCATGCTTGAAGATGCCCTTACGGAAGGTCGAATCCCGGAAAACCTTCCGGAATATGTGAAACGATATTTATCCGAGACGTTATGCTACGATGAAACAGATATATATCGTATCCGGCAGGATTTGAAGCGACTGAAATTATATGCATCACTTCAAATGGAGAAATTTGAAAAAATGAAGGGGTATGTATTGGAAAACCGTTGCCGGAGAAAAGCCATCCTGGATTATTTTGATGAAGCCTCTTCCCTGAATAACTGTGGCGGATGCGATGTGTGCCTGTCATGGTGTCCGGGTGATTTAAAAACCGATTACCTTGTGGTAAAAAATGACTTAAGGGATGAAATGGTTTTGGCACGGCAGCTTTATGCCCGATTCAACACTCACCGGTTTTATATAGACGGTTTCCATTTCAAAAACCGATCCATCATTCGCTGTATTCTGAATCATGGTGAAAAAAATGGCTTGGTACGTGAAATGATTCCGTGTCTTTGGACGGCGACGCCTGCCCTCAGAAGAGAACTTCCCGAAGATGGGGGTGATTTGAAATTAAAGCATTTTCCCGGGCTTATCATCAGGGCGAAGAAAGTCCGAAAGTTGGTGGGACAACAACGACTGGAAGCCCTCGATAAAGTGCTTCCATGGTGGTTTCTGAAGGGCTTAGGCAGGAAACGTTACCGGAAAATCCTTGAGTCCATTGTAACGGAAGATGAAATCCGTATGCTGTTATTTCCCCTGAAAGAATCCATTATCGAAGACATATTGAAACTGTTTGAACCGGAGGAGGGGTGTCTTTCCCCACGAAAAAGACATCTTTCACAGCTTTTGGCTTGCCATGGAATGGCACCGGATGATCAGGTTCTCTATCTGAAGGGAAGGATATAAACGGAACAAAAGTTTATTCAAACCGTTGGGAATAAATTGAAATCCGGGTATATTTGTCCATGAAGAAAATATCAACGAAGAAATTAATATATCGATACTTCATCTATTCGCTGCTGATCGTTTTGTTTGGCTTATTTGTCCTTTTGGGCGGTTATTTTTACCTGAGCCGGGATTTGCCGGGTCTGGAAGAGCTTGAACGTTTTGAACCGGAACTTATTTCCCGTGTATATGCTTCGGACGGGACAATTCTTAAGGAATTTTACACACAGCGGCGGGTTCTTATTCCCATTGAAGAAATCCCTGCCCATGTTGTGAATGCCCTGTTGGCAACGGAAGACCGGGACTTTTATGATCACTGGGGGATGAACGTAAAACGGACCGTCAAAGCCTTTCTTGTGGGATACGGCGGGGCCTCTACCATCACGCAACAGCTTGCACGGACACTTCACCTGAATCTTGAACGGAGCTATATTCGTAAGCTGAAAGAATTGATTATTGCCATTCATATTGAACAGACCTATACAAAAGATGAAATTCTGGAAATGTACCTAAATTCTGTTCACTTTGGTCATGGAACGTACGGCATACAGGCAGCGGCCAAGCTTTACTTTAACAAGGATGTCCAGAATTTAAACCTGGATGAAGGGGCCATGTTGATTGGATTACTTCCCGCCCCAGCCCGCTTTACGCCGATCCATTTTCCCGATGTGGCCATCCAGCGGCGGAATCTGGTCCTCCAGAATATGGTAGTAACCGGTAAAATCAGCAAATGGGACTATGCCAATGCCCTGAATCAAAACACATCGGTGGCACCCCGGCGGGAATCTCTGGGGATTGCCCCGTATTTTACGGAGTATGTTCGGCAGGAGATATCGGATCTGGGCGATCGTTACAACATCAACATATACCGGGACGGACTGGAAATATATACAACATTGAATAGCCGGATGCAGTTGATTGCCGAGGAAGCCCTTCAGAACCATTTGCGTTATCAGCAGAAGAAACTGGATCGTCGATTGTTGGCCAACCGTAAAGAGATGATTAGTTTACTGGGGATTCCGGCCGATAGTGTGGCCCATCTTTCCAACGATTCTCTATTTCACCTGATTCCCAAACATCAGCGTGTGGTTCAGGGCAGTTTCTTCGCCATTGATCCGGAAAACGGCGCCATTTTAGCCATGATCGGCGGCCGGGATTTTGAAGAAAGCAAGTTCAACCGCGCCGTCCAGGCCGAACGGCAGGCCGGATCCATTTTTAAGCCGTTTGTCTATACGGCTGCCGTGGATAACGGTTTTTCACCGTCTGATCAGGTATTGAATCAGCCGGTGGTCATTATTGAGGCGAACGGGACCCGGTGGACTCCCACCAACTATAACGGTAAAACCGGCGGGCTTATGACGATGCGAGAGGGCATCCAATGGTCTACGAATCTTGTATCAATCCGCTGGGCCCAAAAGGTGACGCCTGCTGTCGTCAGGGATTATGCCCGGAAAATGGGACTTACAACCCGTATTGATGCTGTTGAATCCATTTCTCTGGGAACATCCCCTACGAGATTATCCGAACTTGTGGCTGCTTATGCCGTTTTTCCCAACCAGGGCGTGTGGAATAAACCTTTTGCTATCACACGGGTCCTGGATAGGAATGGACACGAAGTGTACCACAGTCCCCGGGATACCCGGGAGGTCCTGAGCCGCGAGACGGCTTACATCATGACAGACCTGCTGCGTACTGTTGTGGATGCTGGTACAGGCGGCAGTATCCGGTGGAAATACCAGTTTACCGGTGTACCCGCAGGCGGGAAGACCGGAACAACACAAAATTTTACCGATGCCCTTTTTGTGGGATTTACAAAAAATCTATGTGCCGGGACCTGGGTGGGCGTGGATGATCCCCGAGTGTCTTTGGGCGAAGGGCAGGCCGGGGCCGTGGCTGCTCTGCCGATTTGGGCTACTTTTATGAAAAAAACCTACGATGAACTGGGGTTGCCTGTGAAAGATTTTAATATGCCTCCCGGTGTTCGCTCCATTGAAATCTGTTCTGAAACAAAGAAACTTCCAACTGAATATTGTCCCACAACTACCGAAATTTTCAATGTCCGATATGCGCCTAAAACACGGTGTACCGTCCATGGGAAAAACAGCTCCCGTTCTAACCGGGGTGTGGATTTTTAAGGATTATCAAATTGCAAGCACCCGAAGGCATCAGGTCTGTGAAAGTTTTTTTCCGGTAATTGCGTCCAACTGATCCAATGGGGATGAGATGTTTCATCCCCGCATTTATAAAAATTAGCTTTCCAGATTTCAGTGAATGTTTCCTCGGTCAAAGGCGTATACCGTTGAATCAGATCAAAAGGAATGACAAAAGCAAGTTCCCAAAAAAGCGGTGTTGTGATTTCTTCGGGTATGTGGGGAGGAAGGGTACTCTGCCGTTGTACCATGCTCAGTTCTTCCCTTGACAGGATGTCGTAATCGATGCGTTTTCCATCTTTTTTTTGTGGATTCCGGATATAGTAGCAGAGCAGATTCCCCCCGCAATTGAATTCAAAATTAAAATATCCTTTGGAGGCGGCCGGTTTCAGGAAAAATTCCACACAGCTGTCCTTGCTGACCTTTGCCTGGTAACCATCCTGTACACAGCGGACATAGCGGTCGTCGACAGAAAATTTTCCATACAACGCCTGATGATCCCGGAACAGGCGGATTTCTACATGAGGGATATGATCACTGCTTTCGGGGCGGATCTCCCTGAGTGTTACCGATGATACATTTTCCCAGTTCTGAGGATCCAACAGAGGGTCCAATTTCCTGATGCGTCTGAAGGGGATGGTGAGAATCGGTTTGGAAATCATTTAAAACTCCCAGTTGAAATGAGGTGTTGGCAGGTTAAAGGCATTATCCAGCCTGGAAATGAGTGAGGGATTTCCTTCCAGGGTTTCACTCAGTTGAAGGATTGACGCAAGCCGGACGCCAGGCCATATCCGTGAAAAAACATTGACTGAACAGACAAGGATTGGCAGAGAAGGATCTGTTTTTTCTTTATCTGCTCTGCAGTTTTTCCCAGCAAAAGTGCCATGGGTCCTTCGTTCTCATATTCCATCCAACCCGCTTCTTTCCATATTCGGCGGATATCGTAAAAATCCCGATCATGCGGATATGGACGGATAATTATGGTTTTATCTCCAGACATTGGCTTGCCGTCCTTCCCTTTTTTCCAGTTTCAAGGCATCACTTAACACAGACGATTTTACGTTAATCCGCAGATAAAAACTCTTTACCGACGATGTGGGAGTCCAGTTCAAACTCATTTCCCAACAGTGGAGGTCCCGCTTTAATGAAATATATTGATATGTAATCTTTTGGTTGATCACATTAATATTCAGGGTATAATCCATGGACCAATTTGGGCTGAGATTGGCTGAAAAACGGGTGTTCAACGTGAGATTTTTACTGGTCTTGTCCGGGTTTGTTGCCGAGTAGTTATACCGGATGCTCACCCGGGCCTGCCAGTCTGAAATACTCTCGTCATGCCGGGTATCCGTTGTATCCTGAATCCCTTTTTCCCTGAACTGAAAGCCTGTATCAAAGCTGAAATGAGTGAGTCTGGGAATATCTTCAAAATCATTGATTCGTCTGTTATTTACGGTGTTGTACTGATAAGGATCCAGGCGGATATTTCCGTTGAACTGAAGATTTCCGGGTAGACGGGATGCTCTGTAGGAAATATTGACAGGACTCCATTTGAGGGAATCAGCATTGAAATCATAATTTCCGTTCAGATTCAACGTTAGAAAATCATATTTGTTGGATTTTTCCGGATCTTTTTTATCGGAAAATTTTGCTGAGAACTGGTTACCTAAAGACCAGTTCATGGTTCGGGAGTCTCTTGAGGGAGTTTTTCCCAAAAGAGTTGCTGCGAAATAATCATAAGACACCGGATTGCCGTTGGTATCGGTCCCATGGAAGACATAATTCGGGTTGTTGGAAATATCCGGGGTATAGGCAAAGCTTACGGAAGGAGTGATGACATGCCTGAGAGCCTGGAAACGGCCGGCAGGGAAATAGAAAATTCCGTAAAATTTGGAGGAAAGACGAAGATTTGCAGAATAAACTGCCCGTCGTTTAAAAGCTTTTTGATTTTCCAGGATTATGTGACCTGTACTATCCAGAAGAACCCTTCCGTTATCAGAAAGTTGAGGTGCTTTATATTCAAAAACCCATCCTTCCTTGATGTTAAGGCCGGGAGAAGCCGTGAGCCAGTTAAAAAACTTGTGATTTAATGATATGTTTCCCTGATGGATCATTCTGCTTTGCTGCTCATCCTGAAAAGTGGAATCGATTTGCAGTGTATGGGTATAGTGGTTTTGAAAATTGGTCGAATAGTTATAGGTAAGGGTGTGATACCAGCGTTGGGGATCTGTTGCCTTTGATTTTTTAAAAATCTGGCTTGTGCTTTTGGAGAGTGATATCTGAGGTATGGAGCCCTGGACGTTCCCTGTAATGAGATCTTCCGTCCGGGAGGCATTCATGGAGAGTCCCATATCCCCAATCCGTGTGGAATAGGTGGCATTTGAAATAAGTTTCTGGTTCAGCCGCTCATCCAATTCGACACCGGTCTGCTGATAATAAGACCGGTCATTGGTATAAGAACCGGAAATATTGAGCCGTCCCTTTTTATCAGGGTAAACACCGAAAGGAAGGTAAAGAACAGGGATATTCATAATCCGGAGTACCAGGGGTTTGGCAATGACCACTTTATCGGGAATCAGTTTCATGCGCCGGGATTCAATCCAATAATGAGGATCCTCCTTCAGGTCGCAGGTGGTGTAACGGGCATAGTCCACATAAAAGGGGTTGTCTTCCCGTTTCTGGATTTGCCGGCCGGTATAGAAACCATCTTCCAGGGTTGTTGAACCATAGATGGCCCTTCCACGCCGGGTTCGAAAGTTGTAATACAATTCTTCTCCGTACATCGGGTCCGCCGTGCCCTGAATGAATTCGGGAATACTGACAAGGCCGGTATCGGTTTTTCGTGGCAGAGCGTAAAGCATCTCCGCTTTCCAGTCCACCCGAATAGTATCCGATTTGAGATACATGTTCCCGTAAACCACCTCGGCATGATGAATGAGATCGGTTATGTCGGCTATCATGTCGTAATGTATCCTGTCGGCTTGGTACACGAGATTTGTATCCATGCCCGCTTCAGTGGGATGGGGATAAAAAGTCCCGGATACATCCCGGATGACCCGTATCAGCGTCAGTAAGTCATTTTGAAACAGCATCTGCACCGTATCACCGCTGGCATGATTGAGCCCCTGAAACAGGGAATCTCTGAATACATGATAATCGGATTCGGCCATGCCTTTCATTTCCAGGGAATCCACCTTATTGAACGGGTTGAACCAGATCCACAGATCCCGTCCCGTGAGAGTGCTTGTGAAGATCACCGAGCTGTCCGAATCCTCCGTTTTATAAATTCCCTT
>LDZT01010956.1_pt1 | contig 24071 bp, 19 predicted proteins | sample 615521 | NCBI WGS metagenome assembly LDZT01 (sample SAMN03408292, study PRJNA278302) | terrestrial metagenome | isolation source: oil reservoir sample SB1 | place: USA: Alaska, North Slope, Schrader Bluff formation | collected 2011-09
GAAAAATTGTCATCTAGCTTATCTTAATCTTTTTATGGTAAAACCATTTATTTAACCATTACCACCTTCTTAGAAGCTGGTTTTTTATGGTTAAATAAAGAAAAGCATTATTGATTACTCAAGTGCTTAATTCCCAAATATTATTTTAATTAATCTGATAATCTAACTATCCTCCCGTGGATAAGAATCCAGTACTTTCAGATAATTAGCCCTTTCAAAAACAGCAGGCTCAGAAATTGACTTCTGACTGAGAGTACCGCATATTTGACTAATTGACTGATAATTCTTGTCTTCCAGCCATTTTTCTAAATCTTGCAATAAAGATTCCGCATAACTATTCCCCTTTTCCAGCAATACTGAAGCAAGCATGGTAACCTTTGCTCCTGCCAGAATACTTTTAACAATATCCCGGGCACTATGAACGCCTCCGGTAATGGCAATATCCGGTCTGACATTGCCATATAAGATTGCTGCCCATCTTATACGCAGCAGTAATTCTTCGGAATTGCTTAATTTTAGTCCCGGTTCTACTGTCATTTTTTCTAAATTAATATCTGGCTGGTAAAACCGGTTAAAGATTACCACGGCACTGGCGCCAGCATCACCTAAAGCCTTGACCATATTTGGTATTGAACTTAGATAAGGATGAATCTTAACCCCTACTGGTATGGCTACGCTGCTGGTTATTTGATCAACTAATTCCAGATAATTTTCCTCTACTTTTTTCCCATCCATATCCGGATTGGTAGGTAAAAAATAAATATTTAATTCAATGGCATCAGCTCCGGCCTCTTCCATTGAAATAGCATTATTAATCCATCCTCCAACTGAAACTCCATTAAGACTTCCTATTATGGGTATATTTACTTTATTTTTAATCTCAGCAATAAATTCCATGTATTTCTCAGGTGTTAATTTATATTTGAGAATATCAAAGTAATAATCCAAATATTTCCTATAGCTATTTTCTTCATATAACAAGAATTGACTTCTCTTTTCTAAGTCTTCCTGCTCTTCAAATAAAGAAGGTAAGACAATAGCTGCAATACCTTTTTTTTCTAATTCCTGAATAGATCCAATATCTTCCCCTAACGGGGAAGAAGAAGCAACGATAGGGTTCTTCAGTTTTATTCCTGAATATTCAACAGATAAATCAACCATAGTAATTACCTCCAATAAATAAAATTTTCATTAATTTAACAAATCTTCCGAACGATCAAGGGGAATACGGTAAATTTCTAAAATTTCCTGATGGGTCTCTTTTGCCTTTTCTCTATCTACAATTATCTTTTTATTCCATTGATCTTCAAAAATAATATATGGTTCCTGAGAATTTTCAATATTTTTAACCAGGTCATTCATATTCCATATCTTTTCACCGTTAACTTTATCAACTACCCACGTATTAACATTTTGATAACCCTGATTGACTTCAGCAGCCAGGGCTTTCAATAGAATTACAACTTGCTGGTCTTCTTGTTCTGGAATATTATCTAACAATTGACAAACCAATTCTCTAGGAGCAGATTGAGCCCATTGTGAACCCCAAATGTTTAATAAATTCTTTGTTAATGGGCAAAAAACAAGCCCGCCGTAAATATAATAGGTGGGCAGAAGTTCATACTGTTCCATAGGTACAAGGCGATCCTTTTTTAAAGAACGGGAGAGATTAACATTCAAATTTTCCCTGATGCCGTCTCTCAAAATAGTTAACTGGATATCCTCACCAATCTGTTTTTGTTGTATAACATAATTCAGGTGAGTTCTTTCATTTGTCCGGAACTCTATAGTCCCGTCATTGCCAACCTTATAATCTTCCAGAGAAAGTAAGACATCACCTATCTCTAAGTTTCCATCAGCAGGGGAGCCAGGAACAATCTGGTTAATTAATACCCCGCTCATCTCTTCTTCCATTTGATAATATTTCCGTAAGCCTTCGTTTTCCATATCCTGTACATTAATCCCCAGGCTGGGATATCCGTCATATTCTCCATCTTCTAAATCTTCAAAAAAGTGACGGATAACTGGGACAGGTACCATATAACCAATATTTTGAGCAGTTGGGATACCAGACATAACTACCCCTACAATCTTATCATTCACCAATACCGGACCACCACTATTGCCAGGATTGATGGCTGCATCAATCTGTCCTGCTAAGAATACAGAAGAACTATGTACATAGTGCTGATGTTCAATTCTCGAAATAACGCCTTTGGTAATGCTGAGCATATCTCCACCCATAGGAAATCCATACACCAGCACTTCTTGCTGAGTTTCTGGTAATTCACCCAATGACAAAGCAGGTTCTCCGGTAAAGAAACTGTTATCTTCCACAGTCAGCAAGGCTAGATCGGTCAAATGAGATACTGCTATTACTTCAGCCCTATACCGTTCGGTATCTCCATATTTACGTACCTGCAAAAATGTCTGATTACTAACCACATGAGCATTGGTTAATATTAAATTGTTTTCTATAATGCAGCCAGAACCAGAACTCGCCCTGGGACCTTGCATGCTCCAGGGATTATAATAATCTGGAGAATTGCTTACTGTGTATACTTTGACAATTGCTTCTCTAACATCGTTATTTGCAATAGAAGATGATGATAAAGAAAAAATCAGCAATAAAAGTATAATTATCATTAAAATAGTTTTGACTGGAAGGTAAAAAATAAACTTAGATTTTCTACCTAATAGTTTGTTTTTATACATCCTTATTTCCCCCCATATTTAATTAGTAAAAGTTATCTATTAATTTTTGCAATCTTAATAAACAGCAAAGTAGATATGTCAATTGTATTCATTATTTGCTCTCTTAGCAAGAAAATACTTAAAATCTACATTATTCTTATTCAAAATAGTTAAATCATCTGTTATAATTTAGCAGTTATCTATTAAAAATTTAAATTTAGAATATATTAAAATATTTTTTTTTGGAATAGAGTATTCTATGAATTTATCTCTAATTTTTGGCATAATCGGTGGCTTAGGCCTTTTCTTATTTGGTATGAAACAGCTTAGCGAGGGATTACAAAAAATCGCCGGTAACAAGATTCACCAGGTATTAGAAGCTCTGTCTAAAAATCCTATAAAGGGAATCTTAAGCGGTACGGCGATTACCACCATATTACAAAGCAGTAGTGCCACTACCGTAATTACCATCGGCTTTGTTAATGCCGGCTTATTAAGCTTAAAACAGGCAATCAGTATTATTTTTGGTGCAAACATTGGCACAACAATAACTGCTCAGATTATTTCATTTAACCTTAATGAATATGTCCTTCCAATGATTGGTTTCGGATTTGCCATCAATATGATGGCAAAGAGAAAATCTTACCAATATATCGGTTCTATCATGATTGGGTTTGGTTTATTGTTTCTCGGTCTTTCAACTATGTCAGACGCACTATATCCCTTAAGAAATGACCCTATCTTTCTTAATCTACTGGTAAATGTTGCAGAAAAACCATTACTGGGAATATTGTTGGCTGCCTTAATTACTGCTATTATCCAAAGCAGTAGTGCTACTACGGCTATCATACTATCATTATCAATACAAGGTTTGATTGGACTTGCTGCAGCCATACCCTTCATCCTTGGCACCAATATAGGAACCTGTATTACTGCTTTATTAGCAAGTATTGGTAGTTCGATTACTGGTAAGCGAGTTGCTCTAGGGCACTTCTTATTTAATATTAGTGGGGTAATCATCTTTTATTTATTTTTGAATCAGTTTACTTTCCTATCTTCCCTAACCGATAGTTCTATACCCCGCCAAATTGCTAATGCCCATTCACTATTTAATATAATAAATACATTAATTTTATTACCTTTTATCCCCTATATTCTTAAAATACTCACCCGTATTTTACCTGGCAAAGAAAAAATTATTAAAAAAGGAACTCTATATTTAGATAAAAGTCTTATTAATACACCATCGATTGCCTTGGGACAGGTGACAAAAGAATTAATCAGAATGGCCAACATCTCTATGGATATGCTTGAAAATATTCTAACTGCCCTATTAAACAATAATGAAAGACTCATTCAAGATATATATTTAAAAGAAGATATTATCAATACAATTCATAGAGAAATAACCCGCTACTTATTTCTTGTTTCACAAAAAGCCTTGAGCTCCAAACAGTCCCAGAGTCTGACTAATTTAATGAACATGTCTGGTCATATAGAAAGGATAGCTGACCACATTGAAAATATTGCTGATTTGGCCGAAACAAAAGTCAATGAAAAACTGAGCTTCAGCCAAAAAGCTGAAAAAGACCTTAAACATATCTTTGCAAAAGTAGAAACATCCTTAAAACAAGCTATTAAGTCACTAAAAGAACATAATATGGAAATAGCTAAAATTGTAACAAAAAGAGAAGATGAAATTGACAGGATAGAAGAAAAGTTAAGAAATGAACATATTGACCGACTTAAAAAACAAATATGTAATCCCGAATCGGGAATTATCTATATTGATATATTAAGTAATCTGGAAAGAATTGGTGATCATGCCTATAATATAAGCATGATGGTTCTTGATGAATTAAATAATTCCAAAGAATAAATATCGCACCCGCTTAGCGGGTGGCTTTAAGAACCTCTACCACCCTCTTAGAAGGTCGTTTTCATGGTTAAATAAAAATAAAAAATAGGAAACTTATGTCAGATAAAATTCCAAAACGTTTAATTTACAGTCTTTCAGCAGTTTTTTCCTTAGCATTGGCAATATTTTTTAAGAAAAAAGCCTTGTTAGTAGAAATACCACCCTTTGAACTATTATTACAGTTTATGGTAATTTCTGCCATGGTGTTAACTTTTAATCTTTTTCTAATTCAGAAGATAGATATCATAAAAATTAAAAAATTAACTAACTCTCAACGGCAACTTATTATGCTTGCAGGTACTTTTCTATTAGCAGCCTATCTTTTTACAACCTTTGGCCTTGAATTTACTACATCAATTAATTACAGTTTTTTAAGCAGAAGTACTCTTATCTTTACCACAATCCTGGCCTTCTTTTTCTTAAAAGAAAAAATGTATCCACAAAAGTTGTTATTAATATTTGGTTTTTTCGTTGGGATTTATTTTATTACCACTAAGGGGAAAATTATCATCCCTCAAATAGGTGATTTATTAATCCTGATAGGTTCCTTCTTTTTTGCTTCTTTTTCCGTAACACAGAAAAAGATTAGTTTTCACTTGGCTCCTGAGATAATTAGCTGGGGCGTTACGACGATAGGAGCAATCCTTGCTATTCTACTAGGCATAATATTAAACGTTAATTTGTTGCCAGGTGATGGCTTCATATTTGTATTTTTAACCGGTCTAACTGAGGCATTTATTATACTTTTTATGAACAAAACAATCCAGGTTACCAATGTCACTTATTATGCCATGATGACGATGCTAATTCCCATAATTAATGGAATTCTTGGATTTATTTTCTTAAATGAATTACTAACTGCCATCCAAATTCTTGGTGGGTGTATTCTTATTATCTGCGGTATTCTCGTCCAAAAATTAAAACATGAAAAGCAAGGCTTGGCATAAATATTTTCTTAGTAAAATAAATTTTCTATAACATGCTCCTGTGCAAGCTGTTTAAATGAAATTATACTATATTGTTATCTTCATTTCGTCATGAGCTAAAATTGCTCCAGGAAACATTTCCGAAAAATTATCTTCTTTGCTTAAGGTGTTCTTCCCAATATGGGTGAAAATTATATTTTGTATATTAAATTCACTACACCAATTAATCTGTGTTGATATCCTGGTATGCCCATAAAAATTCTCACCCTCTCTTCTCACCAGGCTAGCATTAACAGTAGAACCATCACCTATATAATAATCTGTATCAGGCAAGATACATTCCTTCGTAATAATGTCGACTAAATCAGGGTTATAAACCAATATTTTATTATCTGGTAGCTGAATTTTGAAACCGACAGCGGGGCATCGAAGTGAATGTATTACCCTATAAGGAAATATCCTTACCCGCCCTACAGAAAACCATTGATAAGGATGAAAAATATGGCTATTTATAGGGGAAAATTTACCATATCCCAAAGTCTCCTGAGTTAAATAAACCGGTATTGCATTATTGGCTTCTTCCACAGACCAGATATAATGATCGGGATGAGCATGGGTAATAAGAATTGCATCAGGCTTTAACATACTTAAATCATAGGAATGGATACATCCATAATCTATCAATAATCTCAAAGGATATGGATTAACTACCTGTAATAAAAGGGAAGAATGGTAATAATGTTTTTCTGTTTTTTCTTCAATCGCTGCTTTTGTTCCTAAGAACGTTAAGCGGTTCATTTAATTCCCTCATTAGCTATTTCATATTTTTGACAAATCTATTTTTAGTACTTCTCGATAATACTGAATTATATTGGAATAAGCAAGTTTCGGGTCATTGATACTTTGTGTTAATTTTTCCATGGGACATTGGCCATTTTTGCTACGATTTTGAATGTGAGCAACTTGATTTTCATATTGGTATAATATTGGATATTGGTCCAACACTTCCATTGCCTGTTGGCTAAGAACCTCTGCATAAATTTGCTTTACTTTATAACCTGCTACCAATAATGCTGCAGCTTTCCCAATTACTTTGTCAGCAATAACAGTTTCTGCTAATATATTTTGATTATCCCTTATAATTTCCAGCATTGGCATAATTCCTCTTTTATGAGAAGTTTTAATTACTTTCCCATTTGAAACAGCAACAAAGGTGTATTGTTTACTTTTTAATAAATTCTTGGCTTTTTCCAAATCATTCATATGTTCATCATCCTATCAACAAAATATACTCTTACCCCAGTTATTATATTCAATATTCTTACAATTAAGCAAATTTTTTTACAGTATTGCCAAAATTGCAATATACTTAAATTATAAAACAAGAAAAAAGGCAGGTATTAACCCGCCTTTTTCTTTATTATTTGCTGAACCTATTCTATACTTCTACTTTAGGCAAATCATGCAGGGATTCTTTTATATTCTCTAGAGAATATTGATGGTCTTCTAATTTTCCTTCAAAATAGGCTTGATAGGCAGCCATATCAACATGACCATGACCGCTCAATGCTAGTAGGATAGTTTTTGCTTCACCTGATTCCCGGCATTTAATTGCTTCATCAATAGTAGCCCTGATAGCATGGTCGGCTTCAGGAGCACTTATAATCCCTTCACTTCTGGCAAAATCTACTCCGGCCTTGAAAGTGCCTAGTTGTTGTTCTGCCCTCGCTTCTACCAAGCCTAAATTTAATAAATGACAGATAATCGGTGCCATACCATGGTAACGTAGTCCTCCAGCATGGACTGGTGGAGGGATAAATCCATGACCCAGTGTGTACATCTTCATTAAAGGAGTCATACCTGCTTCATCACCAAAATCATACCGATAAGGACCTTTGGTTAAAGTTGGGCAACTGGCTGGTTCAACATTTATAATTCTTAAGTCGGGGTGTGTACCATCAATCTTATCTTTTATGAAAGGTAAAAACATGCCAGCAAAATTTGACCCACCTCCCACACAACCAACTATAATGTCAGGATATACTCCAATTTTTTCTAATGTCTTTTTAGTTTCTTGACCAATAACTGTTTGATGGAGCAAAACATGATTAAGTACGCTACCCAGTGAATAGTGAGTATCGTCTCTACTCACTGCCTCTTCTACTGCTTCGCTAATTGCCAATCCCAGGCTTCCTGGACAATCTGGATCTTTTAATAGGATTTCTCGACCCGCTTTTGTTTGTTCAGAAGGACTGGGTATGCAATCTGCTCCCCACACCTGCATCATAACCCTTCGATATGGTTTTTGCTGATAACTTATCTTAACCATGTATACTTTTATTTCAATATCAAAGCAAGCTCCGGCGAAAGCCAGTGCACTACCCCATTGACCGGCACCGGTCTCAGTCGTAATCCGGTTAATTCCTTCTTTTTTGTTATAATATGCCTGGGCAACTGCGGTATTAATTTTATGACTTCCCGGTGGGCTACTACCTTCGTATTTATAATAAATTTTCGCTGGTGTCTTGAGCGCTTTTTCTAATCTTCTCGCCCGAAAAAGTGTTGTTGGCCTCCAGAGGCGATATATACTTCTTATTTCATCTGGAATTTCAATATATCTCTGAGTACTAACTTCCTGTTTGATAAGCTCCATCGGGAATAAAGGGGCTAAATCTTCAGGTGTAAGCGGTTTTTTTGTTCCCGGATTTAATGAGGGAGGCAATGGTTCAGGCAAATCTGCCTGTATATTATACCAATATTGAGGTATCTCTTTTTCATCTAATAGATATTTAACTTGTTCCATTTTTTAAATCCTTTCTTTTTATTAAATATTTTTGCTCTTGTTGTTAATTTTGATTTTCTGTTTCTTTAACAGTTTCATATTTCCCCCTTCCGGGGGCCAAAGTTTTTTTCTATCTATAGGATGCATAAGCATTATTCCTCCTTCATTTTTTCCTTCGATTAATCTGAATAATATTTCTCCTTAATAGCTATTTTTATTTATTCCTTATTCAAAGAAAATATAATTTCATCTAACTAAAAATTATTCTCACAATTTTTTTCATAAAAAAAGACTTTTCACCCAATATCCATTAAGGACTAAAGGGACGAAAAGTCTTTCGTGGTGCCACCCTTTTTTAATTATTTCAAACTTAATATTATTTTATAGTTAAGAAATAATAGACTCTGTTAGGGTCGGTTGAGTTGACAAAACAAAAATGCCTTTCACCAAGAGGCGAAAGGCATTGTCTTTTCGTGTTGCCACTCTCGTTGAAACAGACAATATTTTATAAATCTGTTTCCACTTGTTAAGGTACAGGCATATACTATAAATTTTTATTGACTAGTTATAGAGATACCGATACATTTTCCCCGTTCACGGAGGGAAACACCGTCAGAACCTACTAAACATCTTGTTCAGCCTGATGCTTGTGGGTCCATTTGGTACATTAATGAGACTGTTTCTCATCCCTGACAGCTTTCTGTACTCATTAGTATATGTACTTATTCTCCCACGCATAGCAACTATATTTTTTTGTTTTTAACATTTTACCACAAATGTCAAGAAATGAAAAACATTCTTTTTCAATATTTTTTTAGTACAAATAATGCTGTGTTATAATATTTACAAAATCATAGGAAAAAGCTACTTTTTTAAAATCCCTATATATAAAAAAGTTGTTAACTTTTGATTATTTAATCTAAGGAATTTTTAAAAACTCTGAAAGGACATTTCCATTGTCTAACATTAAAGGAAAAAAGAAGTTCACTTATTGGCTATTAATAATTGTTCTAATTATAATCGCCTTTGCAGGAATTTGTTATATTTACATAAACAGTGAAAGTTTTCGAGGAAAAGTTGAGGCAAGATTGACAACACTACTGGAAAACAGTTTGGGCAATACTATAGAAATTGGGGGTATAGATTCTATCTCCTTTAAATCAATTCAGATAAATAACATTGCAATCTTTGAAAATGGTTCTGCGGGGAAAAATAACCCCTTATTCCAAGCTGATGGTGCAAAGGCTGAATTTGCTTTTCTCTTTCCAATATTTCAATGGAATAATTGGCAGCTAAAGCTTAATGATGTTACCTTTTATAATGCTACAACTAGCTTAACAAGATATCCAGATGGACAATTTGACTTCGTTCAGAAATTTAAGTTTGACCCTGAACAACTTCAAGAAAACATCATTATCAATCGCATTCATTTCCAGGATAGCTATTTAACATATCATGATGAGCTAATTTACAACTACGACCAGGATTATCTAACTACTCGGGCAAAAAATATAGAAGGTTACTTTGATTTGTCACAATTACCAAAAATAGGATTTGATTTTCAGGGCATACAGGAAGACAGTGAGGCACTATTAGCTATTCAGGGTCAATTTTCAATTCAGGAACCTGTATACTCCTTAGATTTTCACCTGGAAAATGCAGATATTACCCATTTCCAGTATTATCTCGAAGTAGCTGAACAATTTAGCGTGAACCAGGGAAAATTTGATATTGATTTTAATCTGAGTCGGTTTCCTGAATCAGAAGACCTTGAAGTTAATTGGAAAGGAAAGGCGACTTTTCAAGAAGCCTCTCTAAAACCGCAATTCTTGAGTCAAATTCCCTTTGATAAAGTCAATGGATCTGTACAATTTGTTAAACCTAAAGTAACTATTACTGAAATGACAGGACTATATAATGATAATGATGTTCAATTAAAAGGTTATGTTACTACTGAACCTGAGGTTTATTTTGATCTTGATATAGCAAGTAACAGGGTAAATGCAACTCATTTAAAGAGTGATATTTCCTTATTCTTACCGGAATACAATGATTTTTCTCTGGAGGGTGAGATTGATTTATCTGGAAACATCAAAGGGGGTCCCGAGGATTTTCAAATAGAGGGGAAGGGATATTCCCCTGAAATATTTCTTGAGGATATCCCTTTTCAGAAAGTTGAATGTTCTTTTTTGTTGGGCCAAAATGAACTACTGGTCAAATCTCTGAAAATGGATGAACCAAAATCTTCCCTATTGGCTAATGGAAATATCAATTGGTCGGAGGATTCTTTTTCCTATCAATTCCTATTAGAAACAAATAATTTTCCATTAAGACACCCATTATTTAAGCAATTGAATGCTCTAGAAGGCTATAGCGGGAATATAGATAGCAATTTTCAACTGGAAAACCAACAAGGGGATGGTTCTGTTCTGAATATTAATGGACAATTTACTGTGGATGCCATTGCAAATGAAAACTTATCATTAAGCAAGCAATTACAGGGAAATATAATATCCAAGCTAGATTTTCCCAATAAATTATTATCTGTTCAAGAATGTGAATTAGGATATGACCAAAATAAAAGCAGTGTAGAAGGAGAAATTCATCTTGAGGAAATGCTTCAGTTTGAATTGGATTTTGGATGCCAGATATCTACTATTTCTGAACTAATCAATGATCTAGACTTAGAGGTTAACTTAGCGGGAGCAGCTGATGTCGAAGGAACCCTTTCCGGTAATTTACAACAGCCCGAATTATCAGCGTCATTTAATTTACAGGAATTTTCAATTCAGGAAAATCTATTGGGAAAATTAATGGGAGAATTGGACTATAAAGATAATGTCCTCTCATTTAATACTCTTGAATTAACAAATGATCTAACCAAACTAACAGGGGATGGGAAAATTGCATTTAACAAAACCAATCCACCGGAAATAGATTTTTCCTATCAGCTGCATAACATTAATCTGAATACTTTTTTACAGAATATTGATGATATCACTTTGCCTTTATCCGGCCAATTAAGTAGCTCCGGTTCTATAGAGGGAACCTGGCCAGGACTTTCTGCAGAAGGAAATTGCCAATTGCAGCAAATTGCTTTTCAAGATTACTCATTAGGCCAGGGACAATTTGATTTTTATCTGCAACCAGAAGAAAAATTATTATCTAAAAAAGGGGATAATAATATTATTGGTATTTTTAATTTGTTAGGTTATTCTTATTCCTGCAGATTAGAAAATTTCAATATGAAAAACGAGGCAATGACAATCAAGGCTAAGGGAGAATCTAAGATTGAAGAGGATTATCCCTTCTCAATGGAAATAGATTTTATGCATAATGACCTTGAAGATATAACTGAAAAATTTTATCCCGACGATAATTATTTTAAAAAATTTTTACCTTCAGAGATACAAGGGAAAGTAAATTTAAAGGGAGATAAATTTGAACAAAATATCTCTTTATCAGCACAGCTAATACCTCAGCAGAAAAATAATAACCCTCCTTCTCAACTTAATTCAGTTATTAGTATTAATGAGCAAGGTTGGCTGATTTCAAATTTTAGCTTGGTTCAGACAGAAGGCCAGTTTACAGCCCAGGGAAGTATTAGTAATACTGATGTACTGGATATTAGTTTTCAGGCTGAACAATTAGACCTGGAGATGTTAACAAATCTGGTACAAATCGATGAGACAGTGCGGGGGATTATGGATGTGGAAGGTTCTTTTGAGGGGACAATTAAACAACCTCAGATTTCTATGACTGCAAATATCGAAAAAGGGAATATTAGAGAATTTCAATTTAATAATCTTGTGGGTAATTTATACTGGAATAGCCAGAAAAACGAAATTGAAATAACTGAACTTAATGTTAATCTGGGAGAAAATAATCATATCAGGGCTCAGGGTAACCTTCCTTTCTCGATTTTTAAGAATAAGGAAAGAGATGAAATGTTAGATATTAATAGCCAGGTAATTCCCTTGGATTTTCAAATAAACATGGAAAAGGCTGATTTAAATTTATTAAGGCTTTTCTGGAAAGATGCTTTCTCAGAAGTAATGGGGAATACTGATTTAGAGCTATTTTTAACGGGTACGACCGAAAATCCAGTATTTAATGGAATAATTGATATTAATAATGGAGAAATTGTGATAAATAATCTTCCTATACAATTAGAAAAAATAAATACCAGAATAGAAATTTCTGATAATCAAGTTAATGTTCCAAAAATACCCTTTGTGGCCTATGAAAATAATTTTAATATATCCGGTAAATTTGAAATGATTAATTTCGTACCTGAAAATATAAATCTCACTGTAGAGGCGACAGAAAAAAATATTGCTTATCAGGACATACTCAACAGTAAGGCAAATCTCTGGACAGAGATTAAAGGATCATTGGCTGAACCAAATATCACTGGTAAACTAACTCTTTCTAACGGAACCTTAAATCTGCAAGAATTAATGCAATTATATGAAGAAAATGAATTAACAATATTGAACAACAATTCAATGGCTAACGATTTACAAAATTATCTTGATTTTAATATAGAAATTGCTGATCCTTTTACCTTAAAAATGCCGGATGCAGAAATCAATATAACCGGCAATATTAATTTAGATGGATCCTTTGTAGAACCAATTATAAATGGCAACCTTACCTTAAAGAATGGATATATAATATACTTTGAAAAAAGATTTGTTATTTCAGGAGGGCGTGTAACCATTAACGGAGTTGCAATTGAAGATATAATTATTGATGCCAAGGCTAATACTACAGTTCAGGATGTCCAAATTTTTATAAATATGTCTGGTAGCCTTGCCAATCCTCAGATTTCATTGTCTTCTCAACCTGCCCTAAAAGAAACAGAGATAATTTCCCTGCTTACCTTTAACAGAAATATTCAAGGATTATCAGAAGGAGAAATAGACCAAATACTATCTCAGGAAATGATAGATATTATTTTCCAAAGTTTACAGATTAATCTCTTTCGAAGAATGGAACGTAGCCTGGCAGAAGAATTAGGGTTTGAATTTATTAGATTTTCATATGATATTTCAGAAGATACCCAAAGTAATCTATTCTTCTTAGAAGATATGGATCTGGGGGATTTAACATTAGAGGTTGGAAAAAGTATTACTGACGATATTTTTGTTACATATTCTACCCCACTGGATTTTACAGGAGAAACAAGCCTTGGTATTGATTATGAAATTTCCTCTTCTTTCACATTCAACACCCAATTTGATACTTATTCTTTAAAAGAAGAAGATTATCGGTTCAAATTTGGATTAGAGTTTAGATTTTAAATAGGATTAAAATGCTTGATATAAAAAAAGCACTAAATGCCAATATATTATTTAAGAATTTTAGCAACCAGGAAATAAATAATTTCCTGATATCTTCTCATTATAGAATCCTTAGTTATGAGGTAGGTCAGATAATTGCCATCGAAGGTGATCCTTTACCAGAAATCGGATTAGTACTGGAAGGAACTCTGGAAGTTCAAAAGAATTACCCTTCAGGAAAGACTTTGGTAATAGACCAATTAACAACCGGGGATGTTTTTGGAGAAGTAGTTGTTTTTTCTTCTAAAAATATTTTTCCATCTTCAATATTTTCCATAACCGTTTCCAAGATAATGTTTGTCAAAAAAAATAATCTTGTAAAAATTTGTTTCCAGAATGAGAATTTTTTAATAAATCTATTACAATTATTATCAGAAAAAATTCTAATATTAAATAATCGCCTACACTTTCTATCCAGTGGAACAATCAGGCAAAAAATCTGCTTTTATTTAATAGAACGCTATCAAAACCAAAAATCTCTTCATATTTCTACATCTATTTCCAGAGAAAAAATGGCTGAACAGTTTGGTACTACTCGCCCATCCCTATCAAGAGAATTAAGCTATATGCAACGTGATGGTTTAATTGATATACACAAAAATTTTATCAGTATAAAAGATTTAAAACTACTAGAAGAAAATCTGAGCTGCCTTTCTCCCTGTCAGGTATATGAGTCATTCCCGGATAACCAACTGTATATCTTAATAATTTAGAACAAAATTATTATTATCTCTGTAACTAATGTTACAATCCATCCAAAATAATTAATCTTGAAAAAAATCCAAAAATATTTGACATCCTCACATTTTCAGTTATAATGAAATTTGTTGTTTACAAAACAATATATATATAAGATAATAGAATATAGATATCTATGACATAATAATATTTTTTAATAAATATAATTATAGTCTTAGATATGTCTCAGTGATATTTAATTAGAGCTTTCTGTGCTTTTGACTATGCTCTACTTTGCCTCTAAAGAAATGTTACTGAAGAAAATAATTGAAGAAGGAGGTAAAGAGAGATGGAAGGTAGCAAACTTTATGTTGGAAACTTAAACTATGCAGTCAATGAAGATCAGTTGAAAGAACTTTTTGAAAATCATGGTTCTGTTCAAAGTGTAAACATTATTGAAGGCAAAGGTTTTGGTTTTGTGGAAATGTCTTCTAACGAAGAAGCAGAAGCAGCAAAAGCAGCATTGAATGACCAAGAATTCCAGGGACGTCCATTAAAAATTGATGAAGCACGGCCTCGCAAACCCAGAAGAGATTTCAATTCTGGTCCAAGAAGACGTTTCTAAGTAAGTAAATAATCAAAAACCCTTCAGTTTTTATAACTGGAGGGTTTTTTTGTTTTGAATTAGCCAGGAAAATATATCAAATCTTTTTTTTCATTCCCTTGTACCAAAAATTTTTTAAAATTACTCTTGACAAATATTTTTATATCATTATAATTTTAGTTAGAAAAGGTGCTAGTAGCATATATTGTTAGTAGCATCATATAAAGTTTTAAATATAAAATGGAGGTGTCACTATGATGGATTTAGTTAGAAGGGACCCGAGAAGAAATTTAACAAGAGGTTTCTTTGATGATTTTTTTGACATGATGGATATTCCCAACAGAGGTAGAAGAAATTGGTTTGATGGTGGTATGTGGGCTCCTGCAGTGGATTTAATAGATAAGCAAGACAGTCTTGTTGCCAAAGTTGAGCTTCCAGGAGTCGAAAAAAAAGATGTCAAATTATCGCTAAATGACAGTAACTTAACCATACAGGGCGAATTGAAAAAAGACGAAGAAACCAAGAAAGAAGACTACTATTATAGAGAAAGAGCATATGGTAGTTATTCACGCACCATTTCTTTACCAACAGAGATTGATAAAGAAAAAATTAAGGCAAAATTTAAAAATGGCATCCTGGAAATTACTATGCCCAAAAAACCAGAAGTTAAGCCCAAAGAAATCACCATTGAAGCTGAATAACAAACTTAAATAAAATAAAAAAAAGCTAACCCCACAAAATGCGGGTTAGCTTTTTTTATTTACCAGGCAGCTATACCTCCGTCTGCTCTGGGTTCAGTTCCACCCATTAGCATACCATTATCATCCTTAAAAATAATTTGTCCTCTACCAAAACTACTGGAATCAAGCTCAACTTCAATCTGATGGCCTTTTCTCTCCAACAGTTCAGCAATATACCTTGGAAAATGTTGTTCTATTTTTATTCTTTTCCCTGCTACCCACTGCCATCTAGGTGCATCTAAAGCTGATTGTGGATTAAGATTAAAATCAATCATATTCATGATTATCTGGACATGCCCCTGCGGCTGCATGAATCCACCCATTACACCAAAGGGACCTATTGCCTTTTCTTCTTTTGTTAAAAAGCCCGGAATAATAGTATGATAGGTCTTTTTCCCTGGTTGTAAGCTATTGTAATGGTTAGGATCAAGAGAAAAATTGGCACCTCTGTTTTGTAAGGATATTCCGGTATCAGGAACTACCAAACCAGAACCAAATCCCATATAATTACTTTGTATATAGGAAACCATGTTACCTTCATTATCTGCAGTTGCCAGGTATACTGTATCACTGCCACCAGGCTTACCAGGATAAGGTTCTAAGGCAATGTCACTGATTAAATCTTTTCTTTCAGCAGCATAACTTTCTGATAGTAAATCTTTAATTAATCCAGATATTTCTCTATAATCAGTAATATATTTTTCTCCATCTGCAAACGCTAATTTCATTGCTTCAATTTGTTTATGGTAATTTTCAGTGTCATCTTTTCCAACAAATCTCATTTGTTTTAAAATATTCAAGGCCATCAAGGCAACTAAACCTTGTCCATTAGGAGGAATCTCCCAAATCTGATAATCATGATAACTGATATTGATTGGTTCTACCCATTCGGACGAAAAAGAATTCAGATCCTCTGACCGTAGGTAACCACCATATTTTCTGGAAAAAGAATCAATTTTTTCAGCAAGTTCTCCCCGGTAAAAGGCTTCTGCCTTGGTTTCAGCAATTAATTGTAATGTTTTAGCTTGTGCAGGTGAACTCCAGGGATCCCCTGGTTCAGGAGCTTTTCCATTTAGAGTAAAAGACTTAAACCAATACTGGCCAACTTCTTCATTAATATAATTAGAATATCTATTATACGCTTTTTTCCATAAATAACTCACCAATGGAGAAACAGGGAACCCTTTTTCAGCATAATTTATTGCTGGTAATAATGCTTTTTGTAAAGAAATTCGGCCATACTTTCTGGATAACTCTGCCCAGGCTGCAGGAATTCCGGGAACTGTTACCGGTATCCAACCAAAATCAGGTATTTTTTGAAATCCTTTCTTTTTCAAGCAACTAATGGAAATAGATTTAGGAGCCGGGCCACTAGAATTCAACCCATAAAGCTTATCTTTTGTCCATATTAAGGCAAAGGCATCACCGCCAATTCCATTGGAGGTTGGTTCTACTACAGTCAAACAAGCTGCCGTGGCAATTGCGGCATCAATTGCATTTCCACCTTGCTTGAGTATTTCTAAACCAGCTTGTGCTGCTAATATTTGAGAAGTAGCGACCATTCCATTTTTTGCAAAAACTACTTTTCTTTGAGAAGGAAATGGATAACATAAGTAATCAAATCTCATTTTCCTCATCCTTTCTATAAACCAATTAATTCAAAGACTCCCAGTAATTTCGCTGACATTGATAAAATAGCAATAATTAGAAAAGCCCTGATCCATTTATCTCCCTTGCTAACCGCAAAGTTGCTCCCCAAATAAGCGCCTATAGCATTGCCGATTGCCAGAGTAAACCCCAATATAAAATCAACTTTTCCATTGAGAAAAAAAACTAAAAGCGAGGCAATTGTATATATCAAAATAATAAAAACTTTAAGACTGTTAACCTTAACAAGAGACATGCCGGTAATAAGTGTAAGTGCAACAATAATGATAAAGCCAACACCAGCCTGAATAAATCCACCATAAAGGCCAACACCGAAAAAAGCTATCATAGCAATAATTAATCTGAGTGTACTTAAGTTTTCACTATCAAGTTCTTTAATAAATTTTTTTTCAGGGCGGGTCAAGATTAAAATCAGAACAATAATCATTACTATTGCCAAAATTCTTTCAAAAAGATCTCCCGAAATTGTTACAGCAACTCTTGCTCCTATAATAGAACCCAGAACAGCCGGAACCCCTAAAATAAAACTCAATTTGGGATAGAAAAAACCCTTCCTTCGAAAATTAGTTACTCCAACAATATTCTGGACAATTAAAGCAATCCGATTTGTTCCATTGGCTACTGCCGGAGGCAATCCCATAAAGATAAGTACCGGTAAAGTAATTAATGAACCACCTCCGCCCAATGTATTGATAAATCCTGCCATAATACCTGCGGCTAGAATTAGCCCAATTTGGAATAAGCTCATTATATCTCCTTTTAATAAATATTTTTAAGGAATTTATTCTGCTCTTTTTTCTTCAAATCTCTTTAGGACTCTAGATAAAAATATTTCAAACCATGACTACCCTCAAAGAAGGTGTTTTTTAATGGTTAAATAAAATTATTATAGCATAATGTTCAATTATATATCAGAAATACCAATCAACAAAAGATAAAATACATAGTGGTATTTTTACTATTTCTAATAAAATATTTTGTCTCTAAAAATAAGAAGAGTATGAAATAAAATGACATCATACTCTTCTTATTTTTATCGAATTATTTATTTATTATAAATTTAGAAACTTATAACCATATGAATTTAATGGCAAAAAGTATACCAAGAATATATATCAAAGGATGTACTTCTTTTCCTTTTCCGCTCAATAATTTAATTAAAGGATAAGTAATAAAACCAAGGGCAATCCCGTTGGCAATTGAATAAGTCATAGGAATAGCAATTAAACATACAAAAGCAGGTAATGCTTCCGAGAAATCATCCCATTTAATACTTAAAATATTTCGTATCATCATTGTTCCAACTATGACCAAAGCAGGAGCAGTAGCGGCACCTGGAACAATGCCTACTAACGGTCTTAAGAACAGGGATAAGAAAAATAAAATTGCAACCACTATTCCAGTTAGACCAGTTCTTCCACCTTCAGAAACACCGGAGGCAGATTCAACATAGGTTGTTACCGTACTGGTTCCAAAAATTGCTCCACCTGTAGTTCCAATTGCATCAGCCAATAAAGCCTTACTAGCTTTTGGTAAATTACCATCTTTGTCTAGATAGCCAGCCTGAGTACTGACTCCGACCAAGGTTCCTGCAGTATCAAATAAATCTACAAAAAGAAAAGAGAAAATAACTGCGATAAGGGTTATATCCAACGCCCCACCTATATCCATTTTAAATAATACTTCACTCCAATCACTAAACTGTGGAACTGCAAAAATACCTGCAAAAGGTGGTGTAACATTTATTCCGGGTAAATACCCAATTAATGTTGCACCAAAAATTCCCCAAAGAATCGAACCTTTCACCTTCATGGTGTGAAGTACTCCCATAATTACCAAACCTGCTATTGCTACTAAACCATTACTGCTCACAACATTACCAATGGCAACCAAAGTTGCATCATCATTTACTACTAACCCGGCATTCTGCAATCCGATAAAAGCAATAAATAGGCCAATACCTGCACTGATTGAAGACTTTAAGCCCATTGGAATACAGTTGATAATCATTTCCCTAACTGGCGTCACGCTGAGGATAATAAAAATAATACCTTCCAGGAAGACAATTCCCAGGGCAATCTGCCAGCTAACACCCATACCCAAAACAACAGAATAAGCAAAAAATGCATTCAATCCCATTCCGGATGCCAGGGCAAAAGGATAATTTGTCAATAAAGCCATACAAACAGTACCCAAAATAATACCCATAATTGTAGCAATAAAAACACCATTCCAAGGCATACCAGCATCACTCAGAATGCTTGGATTGACAAAAATAATATAGGCCATCGTCATAAATGTAGTAAAACCAGCAATTATTTCAGTCTTTACATCAGTTCCATTTTCGGATAGCTGGAACTTCTTTTCTAAAAAGTCTTGCATTTCTCTTTGCTCCTTTTCTTATATTATTAATTAAAATTTATATTATAACGCTTTTTATTTTAATATTTTAATATGAATTATTCAATCTTTTCTACAAATATTATTCTAATATTATTTCCTAAAATATTACTTGTTTTTCCATATAAATTTAAAAATCAATAAATTATTTATACCTCCACCACAGTTCCTACATTGCAATAAAAGAAACGTTCTTTAAACTCTTGAGACAGTCTTGCAGACACCTCTAAACCGGTACAATGTGAAACTCCGATTCTCTCAATATCAAATTTTTTCAAAGCATGAATACTTTTCTCTCTAGTCTCTTCATCGGCAGGCCCTAAATGAGTACCTCCAATAATTGTGTGGATATGTTCTTGACCTGTCATTTTTATAGCATAATTAATAATATTTACAATGCCGGAGTGGGAACAGCCTAATATTATAAACAAGCCTTTGTCTGTTTTGATAATAAGAGTTTGATCATCCAAGATATTATCCTGTATAAAACCCTTTTTGCTCTTTACCATTAATTTATTATCACCTTTTTCGAATGATGTCTTTCTAGGGATCTCTCCACTGAATACCATACCTGGCACAATTTCTTCAGGTTCAGTATTGAAAACAAACTCAGCTCCTTTGCTTTCTAATATTTCTTGTCGAAATGGAATACCTATATTTCTTGCAACCCTACTCCTGACACTATAACTATTCTTAAAAATATCAGGATGTGAATAGACTTTTATCTTCCCGGTTTGCTGCAATACATCAAACAATCCTCCAGTATGGTCCCAATGATGATGGCTTATAATAATGCCCTTTATAATAGACAGGTCTTTTTTAAAATATAGTGCATTATTTATAATTGCTTTCCCCTGTCCAGTATCAAAAAGGAAATTACCCTGATTAGTTTCCAAATAAACAGCCCAACCATGTTCGGCGATTGCCCCAGCTTGGCCATCCACATAGTTTTCACAAAGAACAGTTGCTTTGATCGTCATTATTGATCTCCTTTTCTAATTGATTTGTTTAAAAATGTAGAAATATTCTACTGTATTCTGTTATTATATTATTATAGCTTAATTTCCATTATTCAGTTAAAAATAGGGAGTAAAATTGAAAATAATTGATCTTAGTCATAGTATAAATCCTGATATGCCAATATATCCAGGGGATGAGCCACCCAGCCTAAAAAAAGTCGCTACAATAAAAAAAGAAGGTTACAGAGAAACAGAGATTACTATTTATTCCCATACCGGAACCCATATTGATGCTCCAGGACATATTTTAGAAAATGGTCCATTTTTAGATAACTTAGAGGTATCATACTTCTTTGGCAAAGCTACCATAATAAATTTTCCTGATATATCTAATAAGATAAATAATATTATCACTGTTAACGAATTAAAATGTTATCAAGAGAAAATAGATAAAGTTCAGTTTCTCATTTTTAACACCAGCTGGAGTAAACATTGGGGCAAAAAAGACTATTTTGAAAACTACCCATATCTTAGCGACGAGGCTGCAGAATGGTTATCAGGATTTAACTTGCAAGGTATTGGGATTGACACTATAAAAAATTTTACTTGTTTTAAAATTTTTCACTTGATATAATTTAATTTTGTGGGGAACATTTTCTATTCACAATTTCACTGATCCAACAATATAAATAAATATAATAAAAACGATATATCACGAAGAAAAAATGGAGGATCTCTTGAATTTTTCAGTATGTCATGAAATCTCTAAAAATATTAACAAGGTAATCGTTGGTAAAAGTAAGGCTATAGAATTGATTTTGACTACTCTAATAGCTGAAGGACATTTACTTCTAGAAGACGTACCCGGTGTAGGGAAAACCCTCATGGCAAGATGTCTGGCAAAAAGTATCGGCGGTAGCTTTCACCGAATCCAATTTACCCCAGACCTGCTTCCCTCTGACATAACAGGTTTTAATGTTTATAATCAAAAAGAGGGTGCTTTTTATTTTCAACCTGGGCCGGTAATGTCTAATGTGCTTCTTGCGGACGAAATAAACAGAACTATACCCAGGACACAATCCAGCCTTCTGGAAAGTATGCAGGAAAAACAGGTTACTGTTGATGGTGTAACAATGGATTTACCATCACCTTTTTTTGTTATGGCAACTCAAAACCCTATTGAACTGGAGGGTACTTTCCCCTTGCCTGAAGCTCAATTAGACAGATTCCTGATGAAGATTAAACTGGATTATCCGACACAGAAAGAAGAAATCACTATTTTGGAGCGATTTCAAAAAGAAGACCCTCTGGAAAATATTAGTGCAGTTACTACTCCGGAGGAAATACTAAAGCTTCAGAAAGAAAGACAAAAAATATATGTATCTCAACAAATTAGTCATTATATAGTATCCCTAACCAATGCTACCCGAAATTATCCAAAGATTCTTTATGGTGCTAGCCCCAGGGCATCCTTACATCTAATGAAAGCTGCTCAGGGATTAGCAGCGATCAAAAATAGAGATTTTGTTCTACCTGATGACATAAAAAAACTCTTCATACCTATTTTATCCCACCGAATAATTGTTAACACCAAAGGAAGATTAAAAGGGATTACCCCAAAAATAGCGTTAGCAGAGATCTTAGAAAAAACAGAAATACCAATACCGGAATTAAGTAAATGAATGATATGGATTATAACCGCACCTTATCATCAGTTTTTACTGATGGTTTTTTTCGATTTCTGGTTTTTATACTATTATTTGTCTCCTTACTCTTTGCTCAAAGAAACCTTGTATTAATATCAATATTAATATTAGCTATGTTTTATATATCAAAAATCTGGAGTCAACTGAGTGTAAAAAGAATTCATTATTCATTTGATGCAGAAAAGAAAAAAGGATTCCCAGGAGAAAGCATCTCACTACAAGCTACGGTTTTTAATAATAAACTTTTACCAATCTGGTTAAAATTAACAATACCAATTGATAAAAAAATTGATAACAACTCACATTCAAAAAATAATAGTCTTTCTGAGGAGTTTAAGCTTCTCTGGTATGACAATTCTTTGTGGCAATGGAAAATAACTGCAAATCATAGAGGATGCTTTAAAATAGGACCACCTTATTTGGAAACCGGAGACTTATTGGGTTTTTTTAAACAAAGAAAATATCTTTCTCAGTCCGTTGATATGATAATTTACCCAAAACCTATTTATTTAAACAACCTTTCTTTTCCTATTAAAGAATTATTTGGTAAACCAGGTGTGGATAGTCCGGTAAAAGATCCGATATACCCTGTTAGCACTAAAGATTATTATCACGGGGATCCTGCTAAATATATTCATTGGAAAGCCAGTGCTCGTCATAACCGCCTTCAATCAAAAATCTTTGATTCCTCTTCTCAAAAAAAGATCTTTCTAATAATTGATGTCACCTCTTTCAAAGACACAAAAAATGAAGATTTGTTTGAGAAAACACTTGAGGTAGCTGGAGCAATAATTCTAGAATTCGATAGACAAAGCAGTCCATATGGCCTTTTATCAAATGGTAAAATGGTAGGAGATTATAGTTCTACCATTTCAATTGCAACTGGTCCTGAACAACTCTCACTTTCAATGGAATTTTTGGCCAGACTTCAGAAAGAAACAGAAAGCTCCATGCAAAAAATATTATTTAAAGAAAATATAATTTCAGCAGGAACTGGTTGTATATATTGTACTTACAGCTTAAATAAAAAAAATATGCAGATTGCTGAACTATTAAAACAGCATCAAATACCTGTATATTTTATAATTGCCAACCCCTCTGCGCGAGTCAAAACAATAAATACTCCTGTCTTTAGGTTAAATGAAATCCATGGTGGGATACTGGAGTCGCAGAGAATAGTTTAAGTAAAATAGTTAGGTAGACTTGTATGGCAGAAAAAATAAAAAATAAAAGCATATTATTATTAATTTTTACCGGAATGATGGAAGTAACATGGCTATATGCAGCAAGCTGTTTATTGTTCCTAATGCTGGAAGTCCCTCTCTTCCCAATTTGGACAGCAGTCCTTGCTCTCTTTACCCCAATATTTATTACAAATATTTTACAGGGAAGAGGAAGAAGAATTATTGATTATGTTATACTGCATACAATATTTTATGTATTAATTTTACTTTATACCTTATATTATTATGAACATTACCAAGAATCATTTCTCAGTTTTCAGTGGATAGGAAGAATGCTCCATCAACAATCTGGAGCTTTAGAAGTATTTATTTATATATTAATTATTTTCTGGTTTTCGGTATTATGGTACAACGGGTACAAAATAGCACACCGCACAAATGATCATTTAACCATTACAAGTCGTTTT
>LDZT01010710.1_pt1 | contig 24035 bp, 29 predicted proteins | sample 615521 | NCBI WGS metagenome assembly LDZT01 (sample SAMN03408292, study PRJNA278302) | terrestrial metagenome | isolation source: oil reservoir sample SB1 | place: USA: Alaska, North Slope, Schrader Bluff formation | collected 2011-09
CTGGTGATTTGGCTATAATCTTACCAGACAGGATTTCCACCTGCTAAATATCGCGACCTAATCCTGGCCGCACCAGGCGAGACGCCTGTCCTACGAGATGGATGTTTTTATTCGATACTATCTTAAATCTTTCTTCTCTTTTTCTTTCTTGACTCAATACTATATACTCGATACTAATCTGTCCTTACTCCTGGCTCCTGAATTCTGGCTCCTGAATTCTATTCTCTTTCCTAAACCAACTAACCAGGTAACCAACTAACCAGGTAACCAACTAACCAGGTAACCAACTAACCAGGTAACCAACTAACCAGGTAACCAACTAACCAGGTAACCAATTCTGTACGCTATACGCTATCTTCCTCCACACTGTACGTTATCCGCTATCCGCTAATTCTTATCTAAAAAATCTATATCTCTGTTTATTCTCCGCATCTATTGCTTTTACGTGTCCTTCTACAACCTCAGGCGGGCTCAGCTTAACTAAACCGGTTAAACACAAAATTCCGATAATAATATCTTCAAAAAATCCTAAAAAAGGAACTAAAAAATCAGGGATTAAATCATAAGGTGATAATACATAGGCAATTGCTCCATATACCAATAATTTTAAATGAAAGGGAACTCTCTTGTCTTTAAGTAACCTTAAAGACAATTTAATAAAATTAGGTATATGAAATATTATTCTGGCTAAATACATCTGTTTTTGTAATTTACTATGCTGGTTTTTATTTTCTTCAGACATACATTTACTCTCCATACCTTTCTGCCTGCCCTGTTAAATCGAATTCAATATTTAATAGGGCCTGCCCTGTTAAACCTTTTTTATGATTTTATTTTTGTATTTTTTATTTTCTTATGCCTTTTAATTTATAAGCAGTTACTAAATCTTTCTTACCTTTTATTTTTAATTTACGAGGAAGCTCAAATATGAATTTTCCCTTAATCTTTTGATAGGTTCTTTCACCAATCATAATTTCTCCTGGTAGAGTATTAACTTGTAGTCTTGAAGCTAAATTTACAGTATCACCAATAACGGTGAACTCTTTCCTTATCGGTGAGCCAATTTCACCAGAGATACACAATCCAGTATTAATTCCAATCCTTGCTTTTAAATTATTATTTTTATTACCTATTTTTATCTTTCCATTCTTTTCGATAGACTTCATTATTTCTAAACTTGCTTTTGCTGCTCTTTCGGGGTCATCTTCATGGCTAAAAGGTGCTCCGAATACAACCATTAATCCATCGCCTAAAAATTTATTTATACAGCCATCATACTTATTTATTATGATAACTATCGGTTCAAATATATTATTTATTATTTCAGTAGTTTTCTCGGGACCCAGTTGATCAGCAAGCTTAGTAAAACCTTTTATATCAATAAATATTATGGTAGCCTCACTTCGTTCACTGGGCAAGCTACCCTCTCCTTCTAATATTCTGGAAGTTACTGCTTTTGGAACATAAGGTCTAAATAATTCTAATATTTTATTTTTTGTTTTTTTCTGCGCTTTTTCTTTATCCATTTTTAAGTTTTTATTTATAATCCCTTTTTGAAATTTTTACATTGAAAAATATATAATCTTTCCTCCCTCTCCTCTCAGAGGGAGAGGGTTAGGGTGAGGGGGAAATAAATTAAGATTTCTACTATTATAACAAAATCAAAAATATAAATAAAGAATAAAAAAAGGCACTTTCCGTAGGTTTTTAGGGTATTCTATAGGGACACGACATGCCGTGTCTTTTGGGTTCTTGTTTTATTTCCTGTTTAAGGATGAGGAATAATTGCAAAGATCGTAATTTCACCTTTGCATGGACCATACATAATAGAAGAAAATTCTATATGCTGCCAAAGTACTTTGTTCAACATAAGCCTCAAAAATCTTTTCACCACTTGGTCCTTGAAGTGAATGATATATGTGGGTTTGCAAGCTGGGATGCCTGGGATTTTGGGTTAAATATTTTAAAGTTTTTACCATTGCTTTATACTGCTTTTTCTTTCCTGTATTTTCTTTTAGATTTTTCAGCGCCTTTTTGGCACTAAGAGTGAAATTCAATATAAATTTCATAAATCTTCCAGAAATTCTTCCAAATTTTCTACTTTTTCGGTCTTTTCTTGTTTTGCCTCAGCCAATCCCTGGCGAATTGATCCCAAAACTTTAGAATGTTGATAAATCCAGGCTTCTTTGCTAGGAATAGACACCATAGGCCTTAGCAAAATATCACCTTCTTCACTATAGAAAATTTGAAACCCATCAACCCTGGCCTGTGTACTAATTAATTTTGTAATTTTTTCACCAATGGTTATCCTATTTTTAGAATCAAAGGTTCTTATACCTGCTGGTATAAATTTTCCATTGATATTATTAATGGTTTTCCCCTTATTGATTTTCATTTCATCCGCCTCCTTATCTAATATAATCTATGGTGGGAAATGTGTCAAGTGGGATTGTGGATAAAGACGGACAGGCTACTTTCACAACTTTTTTCTTAAAAGGCATCTTCATGTTTTACTATAGCCAGAATATATGCTTCCTCTTTTTCTTTTCTATATATGCATCTATAATTTTTATTTATACTAAATTCCCATATATTAATAACGCCTTTTATTGTTTTATTTCGCAAGGAAGGATACTGCGGATTTTTTATAAGAATACCCAAACACCAATAGAATTTTTCTTTTATAGGTGCTGATAACTTTTTCTTGTTTTTAAGTTTCTTTGTTAAATTATCAGGAATATGTATTATCTTAATCACTATTTACTGCTTTCTTTAAATCTTTAACCGATGTATAAGAAGAATACTTTCCCTCTTTAAATTCTTTCTCTGATTCTCTGATCTCCCTCTGGCATCTCTCACTAAAGAAATATGCCTGGTCTTTATCTACAATAACCCCTGGGGAAATAATTATCTTATTGTCTTCTACAGTAAATCTTACAATATCACCATCTTCAATATTTAATATTTTTCTAATTTTTCTGGGGATAGTAAGATGGCCATTTCTTGCTATTCTCCCAATTACTTCTAACATCTTCCGTCCACCTCTTCTTTCTAATTTTATTCTTATTATTCTATTTAAAATATAACATATATTTCATAATATATCAATATGTAATTTACATAAATTGTAATTGTCAACTATTTGCTGTACGGTTCTGTTCTATCGAATCAGCGAAATAATATTTTCAAATTCTTTATACTTCCCTCTCCCCTCGGAGGGAGAGGGTTGGGGTGAGGGGGAATAAATTAAGATTTAAAATAAAAAAGGGGCAGGCTTCTTTCACATTTGTTTCATGTAAAAAGTAGCCTGCCCCTTTTTATCTACCATTTATTATTTTATCCTGGGAATTCCGAGGTCTTTGCAAATCTTTATTACTAAAATATCTCTAATCTCATTATGTCTTGGAATTGCTGATCTCTTATTTAATATAATATTATACCACCAAGAATGACTCCTGCCTTCTCTTAAAAAAAAATTAGCGTGGAGCGTAGAGTGTTTAGAAACAAGTATATAGTAAAGAAAAAAAGAAAATACTATGAAGGGAGTGTGAAATAGAGTTAGAATTCAGTGTTTAGCGTAGGACAGGCGTCTCGCCTGTCAAATTGCATACATAAAAAATAGGCGAGCTAATATTTTAGAATAGCCCGCCTATTTTTATTATCTTATCTACCAAAACTAATTATGGTGTATTGGCTATAACGGTCACAAATGCAACATATTCATTTGCAGCAGAATCAGTTACTGTTAGTTGTACCAGATATGTTCCAGCAGTAGTAAATTCATGAACAGCTGTAACTCCCGTTGCGTCAGTAACACCATCTGCGTTAAAGTCCCACTCATAACTGGTAATTGGAGGAACTGCAACGGTAGAACCAGAGGCATCAAATCCAACTGTAAACGGGGTAAATCCTTCTGCTGGGGAAGGAGTGGTAACAATAACTGCACCAACTTCACCCTCACCTACAGTAATAATCTTTATGGCTATCCCCTCATTTCCAAATAAGTCAGTTACGGTTAGGGTAACAATAAATATACCGGCGTTCTCATAAGTATGTGTAATCGCAACTCCTGTTCCGGTAGAAGCATCTCCAAAGTCCCAGCTATAACTGGCAATTCCCCTGTCATCTGTAGACCCTGATGCATCAAAAGCTACAGTTAGCGGAGGATTACCGGAAGGGGGATCTGGTGAAGTCTTTATAACTGCTACCGGTGGTGTAACATCTACGCCAGGTTCAAGTATCGGAAGTGAAGAGATTATGGGAATAGTTTGATTATGCCCTGAACCATCCACTCCGATTAAATCAATATCGCAATTAACTTCAACAATAAAAGGATTTAAAGTTACATAATCTGCAGCTTCTTGAACATAAAGCGGTATATTTTTAATTATGGTTTCATCACCGGGGGTTCCGGGAGTAGAAGATGGTTTTACATAAAAACTAACATTAATATCTCTTGATAATTCCGGAATGTCAATTTCTCCACTATTATAGTCATCTCCATGATAATCATAACTAAACCCGGTAATAAAAAATTCAACTTCATTTATAGAATATGCACTGAGATTAAAACAACCTTCAATTGGGTCCCCCGCGCCTTCAGGATTAAAATCTACTCTTATCTGTGCCTGGGGGTCAAAGATATTAAGAAGTCCTAAAGACAGCCAGTTACAACCGGCTAAGGATATTATAAAACCTAATAATATTGTTATAAATACTATTTTGTACAGATTCTTTCTATTTTTATATTGCAAAGTCTTGTCCTCCTTTCGAATTCTATAATTATTTTGTTCTAAAAGCTTCGTATAGTTTCCCGCTTTCGCGGGAATGACAGAATAACGATATTCGAGATTGCTTCGTTGTTTCACTCCTCGCAATGACAGAATAACTGGATTCCCGCTCCCCGATCAGGTCGAGGACAGGTTTCGCGGGAATTACATATTAATTAATAATCTAATAAGTGAGCAGTAATCAGGATAACTATTTCTGTTTTCTTGCTTTTGGTATGAGTAAATTTAAATAATTCTCCAAATATAGGAATATCTCCTAAAAATGGTATTTTTCTAATATTCTCTATGTCTTCTGAACTAATCAAACCTCCTATTACTACTGTTTCGCCTAAATTAGCCCGAATTATTACCTGCTCCTCTCGAGAATTAATTATAGGATAACCCTGAATAAGTTCTGCCCCCAGAGATTCTATTTTGGGATTTACATCCATAGTAACAAGTCCATCACTACTTAATCGAGGAGTAATGGTCATACTTAATCCTACATCCATATATTTTATGGTTTCTACCCCATCAGCAGTAACTTCTTTAATAGGAATCTTTGAGCCAGATAATATCATAGCTTCTTTTCCATCCAAGGTAAGCACCTTAGGATTAGATAAGATATTAGTTTTGCCTTCGGTTTGCAAAGCTTTTAAAGTAGCTTCAATTAAGCCACTTCTCTCAAAGGATCCCCCTAAGGTTAATTCTCCTATTGTGATTTGACCTTCTATTTTATTACCTTCTTCATCGGTTGCCCCTCCACTTGTCCATTTAATTCCCAATTCTTTTTCACCATCTAAGGTAATTTCAATCACTTTTGCTTGTACCATTATCTGAGGTGCACGTTTATCCAATCCTATGATCATTGTTTCTACATTATCTAATTCTTCTTTTGTTCCCTTTACCATAATTTCACTCTGTCTGGTATCTATATTTATTCTATCTTCATTAGGAATAATAATACTTAACATATTTTTTATTGCTTCAATCTCATCTTCAAAAATAGCATTATCTATCTTAAAAGTTCTGGTCAACAACTCCTCATCTATCGTGCTTATAATTCCTTCTATCTTTTCAATCTCCTCATTTGTCCCGGTAACAATAATAGCATTCATTCTTGTATCGGCAACAATGTTAACTTTTGACCCCTCAGTCTTATAACTATCTAGTATACTCTTTGCCTCTTCTGCACTCGCATTTTTCAACTCAAATACTCTGGTAATAGGTTTCTTATATCCTTCTATTACATCTTTGGCGGCAATAATCAGAGTATCGCTTACTTCAGTATAATCCAATCCTTTATTCATTAAAATTAATTCGATTGCTTCCCTAAAAGTCTTATCCTTAAGGTTTAGTGTTAATTGCCCGCTTACTGAATCATCAATCATTATATCTATTCCCGTAAGTTCAGACAATCCTCTAAGTACATTGACTACATCCTCTTCAAAGATATTTAGATTAATGGGCTCTGTATAAACATCTAAAATAGAAATCTTTGGCTCCTCTTCTTTTTCTATTTTCACTGCTTCACTCTTCACCGGAGTAACCGTAAAGACCTGTTCCTCCGGAGCCTTAAATTCAGTATAATCATAGACATCGATATAAAGCAACCTACTATCAGATGATAATTTTACTTCATAATCGGATTTCTGGAATAAATCAACTACAAATCTGGTAATGGGAATGGGTTCGCTTTCAAATTGCCCGCATCTGACCTGTTTTACTGACCCCATATTTAGAAATAAGATATTTTTACTTAATTCATCAATACTGTAGTAGGCATTCTTAACATCAATTACTATTCTTTCTGGTGACTCTAAATAAGAAACCTCATATTCTGAAATAGATCCACTTGCTTTAATGGTAAGATGAGTATAGTTAGGCAATTTCTTATACCAAATATTAGTCATATATAGATTTTGAGAGCTGGCACTTGCTAAAAACGAGGTTATCAAAAATAAAATTAAAATAAAAAATAATAAATTTGCCTTTCTCCTCGGTATAGAGAACAATCTCACCTCTTGAGATTGCTTCGTCGCTTCGCTCCTCGCAATGACAGAGGAGGAACTGCTCCCTGTAATGACAGACGAGAGAGATTGATTTATTGTTTTACTCCTCGCAATAACAGGGGTATTTTTAAAACTTAATTTTTCTTCTTTATAATTCATCTGAAGCCTCCTCACCTCCTATTTTTAATGAAAAAAAGTATCCGTTAAAATCAATAATTACTTCATCCTTCTTAATTTCTTTAACAATATATCTTTCTGATATAATATCATATAAATTAGCAATATAAGTTTCTTCATCCATTTTAATAATAGCTACTTTCTTATTTGCTGAATTAATTATCCCTGATAATTTTGTTCCCGGAGGTAATTCTGGTTTGGGGAATCTTAAAACACTCTCTTCTTCCTCCTTCGCTGTTTCCCCTAAATAATAAGAAGCCCTTACCTTTTGGAAAGGATTTCGATTACTTGGCGGCTCATATGGTTTATAAACAAATATTTTATCTTCATAACTCTGCTTCCTCTTTTCCATTTCAATTTCAAATTCAGTCTTCTCTTTAACTTCGGGTTTGGTTTCTATTTTTGTAGCTACTACAGTTGAACTCGGTGTTATCACTTTTTTTGCAGGTGTAGCCGGTAATTTTACTGAACTATCGGGAAATACAAGTGGATATCCCAAATAAACTATCCCGACTATCAGCAATATAATCAATAGAGGAATTAATATTTTGCTTTTACTTTTCCCTGTATCTGATTCTGATTTTTTAAATAAATTTTTAATAGATATTTTTCTCACTCTATTTAGAACCCTCTTTTCCTAAAACATAAGCAAACATATTTATAGAAATATTTAGTTTTTCAGCTTCTTTCCCTGTTTTACTTAATCTCAATTCTTTAACATCAATTATTCGAGGTAGATTCTCTATCCGGTCCAAATATGCTATTAAATCAAAATAGTCAGCTGTTAAACTCATATTTATCGGTAGTTTCCCATAAATCCTATCTTTCTCCCAGGAAATATTCTGTGGGGTAAAGGTCGAAAAATCGACATTAAATTCAGTTAGAGTATCCTGAATCATTACCAATAAGTCAGGTATTTCCTTTTCTTTGGGTAACATTACTTCTAAAATTTCTAATTTTTCCAATAAAGCCTTATATTCTACTTTTAAAGCACCGAGTTTTGCTGCAATTTTTTTTCCTTCAGCAATCTTTTTAGCAGTAATCTCAATATCTCTATCTAATTGTTCAATTTTTTGCATTCTTGGCTGATAAACATAAGTATAATTAACGTAAACAAAAACAACCAAAATTACAAATATTATGAATGCCATCATACCTTTAGATATTTTCATCTAAAAATACCTCTTTCTTATTGTCATTGCGATCTCAATCCTTATACTTCCTCCCCCTTGAGGGGGGAGGACTAAGGTGGGGGTGGAGTGTTTCCCCTCTGTCATTCCCGTTTCTTCTTATGTCATTCCCGCGAAAGCGGGAATCCATCTTTTCCGTCATTGCGAGCACCGCTTGCGGTGCGCGGCAATCTCGTTACTACTCTACCCTCTTCGGTATAAATATTCCCGATAGTTTAAAGTTTACAATCTCGACATCTTCATCTTCTTCTTTGATTTTACTCTTTCGTACATAACCAAGTTCAATATTATCAAATGTAGGGTCATCCTTTAAGGTTACCATATATTTTGCAATCAAATAATTATTAAAAGTATTGGCGGTAAAATCAAAAGTTTGATTAGCGCTTAAAGAAAGGTTATCCACCCAAACTTCATCCAGAAGTGAGGCACTATACTCACCCAAAATTCTGGATAAATGAGATTGATTGTCAATTAATCCCTGAATTATATTGATTCGCTCTTCTATTGTTTTCTTATCTTTTTCCAGATTTTTTACTTCTTTAATAACTTTCTCAATTGATGCTAATTCACTCTTCATAACCCTTAATTCTTGTTCCTTATAATCTATTTGTAGTTCTAAAGAAAAATAAAAATAAGCAGAACCAAATATTAAAATAACAACAAATAGAATAATAAATATTCTTCTTATGCTAAATTTTTCTTTTTCTCGATATTCAACTGGCAGAAGATTAATATTCGCCATTCAAAAATTACCTTTCTCTCTTAGCTAATCCGATTACTGTGGCTAATGAATTTTTTAATTTCTTTATTCTGTCCAGATCAAATACCCTTTCATCTATCTTTATCTTTTCCAAAGGATTTCCAATTATTATGGGCATTTCAAACTGTTCACTTAAAAATTTATCAATATTTTTTATATTAGCACAACCACCAGATAATATAATTTTATTATACTTAACTTTTTGACTCTGGGTTTTATAATAGCTTAACGACTTTCGTACTTCTTTAGTTATTTGATTTAATATTTTTATTATTATCTTCTCGCTTTCATTTATCTTTTCTTCCTTTGCCTTTGGGCCCAATACAATCTCTGTATCTCTTTTAAGCTTTTCTGCTTCTCTAAAAGAAATATTTAGAGATTTAGCAATTGCTTTAGTAATATCACTCCCTCCGATTAAAATATTTCTGGTAAATTTTAAATTACTTTTTTCAACTAAAGTAAGGATAGTACTACTTGCTCCGATAGATATAATTATATCGATAATTGAACCTTCCTTTTCTTCTTCTTTTTTTTCATAAAGATGATTTTCAAAAGCTCTGATATTAGCAGAAGATATTACATCTACCATTTTTGGTACTATCTTAGTTTTTTTAAAGACTTCCATATAGGGATAAACAATATTTTTAGGAGTGGCTACTAAAAGAACTCTCATCATTTTATTCCCATCTTTTTCTACAAATTCCTCTATCTTCTCAGCATCAATAATAGATTCGTCTAAATCATAGGGAACATATTTGGGAGCTTCCCATATTACTCCTGCCATTAATTCCTTATCTTCCATTATGGGAAGAACAATCTCTCTAATAATAACTTTTTGTCCGGTTATGGCAATAATTGCCTTTCTGTCTCTTATTCCACTTTCTTTCAATAATTCTATTAAAACATCGGTAACAGCAATGGGATTAAGAATCTCTCCATTGGCTATACTGTTTTCAGGGCTAAGCATTGCCCCATAATTATCGAGTTCATAACCATCACTTATTTTATGTAATTTTGCTACTTTAATAGAGCGAGCACCAAAATCAATTGCAAACATATTTACTCCTTCTATGTCATTGCGAGGGGCAAAGCCCCGAAGCAATCTCTATTGTCATTGCGAGCACCACTTACGGTGCGTGGCAATCTCATCTACCTCTGTCATTGCGAACCTGACAAAGTCAGGTGAAGCAAACTCATAGTATATTATCATAAAACATTGTTATATTTATAGTATACGATATTATATTTAAGAATCCTTCTTTTTTTAAAAAATATTATAAAAAAACTAAATTTAAATAAAAAAGATGAAAATATAAAGAAATATTAATTATTTTAGCATTAATGAACTAAAAAATCATAATTGATTCTTCCTCTTCATATTCTTCTTGTTTCGGAGCTTTAATCGGTTCTTTTTCGCTTGGTTTATCTTCTGTTTTGCTTTCTATCTCTTCTTCAATTATAGTCTTTCTATTTATTTCCTGATATTTTATACTTTTATACTGTATAAACCTAAGCCCTAAAACTACTAAAAGAACTATAATTAATATAATTAATACTTTATTTAATTTATTCATCAATATATTCCCTAATTTAATTATAAATTATAAACAATTAATACACTTCTTTCCAGTATATTTTTTCATATTGTCCGGTGCTTGGGAAAAAGGGAGGTAGGTATCCACCTGCCGGATTAGCCATACGGATATCATAGTTATAATTTTTGCTATAGCCTGTTATCTTTGTCCCTGCACTATGAGTTCCTACCGGTCCTCGTGCCTTCTGGATTAAGCCGCCGAGTAAACTTAAGGTGCCCTTTAAATCCCATTTCCAGCCATCATAAAAGAAAGATGTATTTAGAGCCATGATAACAGCATCCACTTCAATGTTATGGGGGGCATAACGGTCAATTACCAAATCGGCAGCAGCAATTAAACCTAGACTGTCATCTATTGCCTCAATATCATCATCAAAAATGCTTAAGCTTTCGTTTCTGTCATAGTAATATATATTATCAGTAACATTAATTGATTCGTTTGAGGCAATGGTCATTTTCCCTCGATGATTGTCACCGTGAAGACTATTAATTGAACCATCGATAAATAATAAGCCATTGGTAATTCCTTCATAACTTTCATAAGTATTAGTAGTACCTATTTGAACTAAAGTAGTATTAGCCGGTATGGTAGTTCCCCCAGCCGCTGCTCCATTAAGAGTACTTCCTGCCGGTAAAACAATTGGCTCCATAACTGAAGTGATTATAGTTGTATTCCCTCCTTGAACAATTGTAATTTCAGAATTGGGCCCTGCACCTCCTGCCGAACCATCCACATTTAATTCTATATTAGCATCTCCCTGGATATAAATGCCGCCACTTACTCCACTGCCTGGTCCTGCTATGTTAGGCACATAAACACCGTCACTTAAAGCTTGGATATCCGTTTTACTCCAGGAACCACCGGCTATTCTCTGCAGACTGTTTTCATCATCGAGATCGCTAATATTCCGATATTGAGGAAGAGCAATATTATCAACACCAAGTTCATATTCATCCATAAAACCCGGAAAATCGCTTCCGTCTGCAGCATAGGCATCTCCCCAAAAGTCAATGGTATCTGCTGTGGAAGTTACTTTACCTAAAAAAGTAGGAACATCAACCATATGCAATTGACTGTTACTGTGTAATTTCCCGCCAATGGTATCATTTCCGGTAAACCATATTTTTGCACCCACATAACCTGACGAGCCGGGTATATTAGAATTATTGGGGAAACGTTCATCGTCAGAAAAATAGGCATATTCTGCAAAGTTAGTGACTTTAACCGCAGTTTTAATTTTGCGGGTGGATTTAGAATTATCATCTCGAGTAATCCACCCTTCTGTTTCTATAATATATTGTGCAACCAAACTACCGGGGTCCACATCAAGAGATAAATTAACTGTATATTTACCGGTATTTAATTCATCATATTCATGAGTTCCATCAAAATCAGAAGGAACATCACCGGCACCGGGTGGAGTTCCCTGAAGTTCAAGCCAATTGACTGCCCGTTCTACCCCGGCCTCAGCCAGATAAAAAGCCTTGGTAGATTCTTCCTGAAGGGTAGAAAGTTTTGTCTCATTTCGAGTCATAGTAAGCAAAGTAATTCCAAGGGTAGTTAGAACAGCAACAAATATCAAGGTAGTCATTAAAGCCATTCCTTTCTGAGAAGTAATATTTTTTTTAAAGAAATATAAAAATCTCTTAATTTTTTTCATTAATAACCACTTCCTTCAACTAAACTATCAAAAAAGTTAGCGATAGAAAAAATAACTGTATTTAGAAATTTCTTAAATTAACTGCAGTATTTAGAGAAATGTCGGCTAAATTATCATGATCAGCATCTACTTCAAGTAAAATATTAATTCTTGAAGTTTTAGGATAGGTAAATTTTAAATTCAGCACATCATCAATAAGTATATTTTCACCCTCAGGCGAATCTATTTTACGATAAACAGAGTCTCCATTCTTCAAGTAATAGGTCACATGATAGCCGGGACCACCAGCTCCAGTTAAATCAGGAATGGAAACTTTAACTTTATCGTCATCACTAATTATAACTCTCTCACTAAGTCTAAGCTCTTTTACCATTCTATCCATCGCCTGCCGCGCATTTCGCTGTGCTTCCAACTGAGACCCTCCGGAAACCCATGAGCGCATACCACCGGAAAAGATAGATACTAATCCCAGGGTAATAAGACTGATAATGACCACGACCACCATAAGTTCGACGATACTAAAACCCTTTTGATTTTTTGTTATATTCAATTGTCTAATCTTCCTAAATTTAAACATTTTATCTCAGCATAAATTAAATTATACTATTTGGTCAGGGCTTAAAAATTCAAGTTGATAGATATAATCTGTTCCTTCATAACGACCATGAAATCGAATAATAATAGTTCTATCATGGATATCCCGGTCATAATCTAATTCCACGGTGTAATCCCCCTCAACAAGATCTTCATTCTGATCAAAACTGGTAATCTCGTAAAAATTAGGATATATTGGGATTAATGGGTCATTCCACCAAGACCAGGTTTTTCTAATCTTTCTATTAGAAGGTTCGCCCTGTTCATAAATAGTAATCGCTCGTAAATATTCACTGGTTGGAGACTCTTTCCAGGCAAGGTCAATCTGGGTTATTTCTATTGTGCCTCCCATAACTATAATATCAAATAAAACTTTTCTTTCATCCTCCCGCCAATACCATGTTCCATATCGGATATTTGGGTCATCTGCGGGACGTATTATTCTTGAACCCACTTGTACCGTATCACTTGCATCGGTAATACCTTCACAGTGGGCAGTAATAATTACGTCTCCTTCAAATTCGCTATTATTACAGACATAAGTGGTGATAAGCTGGCTTTCACCTGCCGGTAAAGTCAAAGGAGCATTATTAACTGTTCCTTCATCAGGGCTAAGGGTAAAACTAATAATTTTATCATCTTCCGTAAATGCGGTTCGATTACCAGCAAAATCTACAACATTAATCATTAAAGTCGATGAATCAAGGCCATTATTCAGAATAATATCTGGTACCGCAATTAGTTCTAAATGGTCTGGTGGTCCGGCGGCAACGGTAATGGTTTCCGTATCTGAGGTAAGAGGGGTATATCCTGGCCCGCCTGTGGTATCTTCCGCCTTTATTTCAACAATACCTGCTTCACCAGAAGAATTAAAAATTGTAGAAAGTTCGCTTTCCCCATTGAAGTTTAAGGTGGTGGTTTCCAAAGTACCGCTATCTTCTCCTGATAAAATGGATAAAGTAACAGTTCCAATCCATCCAGAAGTCGGTACATCAGTTGCATTTTTTATAGTTACAGTAACAGTAGACGAAGTAGGCCCATCCGCATAGCCTTCAATAAAAATATTCTTAGGATCTGCCTCAATATCAATTTTGGTCGGCGGACCGCTGGAAACATAAATGGTTTCAGTATCTGCTGTTAATACTCCTGCCTGGTCGGTCGCTTCAATGACAGCCTCACCGGCTTCGGTGGATGAAGTAAATAAAGTTGTTTTTACATTTTCATCAACAAAATCGATAGTAATTGTATCCCCTGCTGGCGGATCCCCTAAATCACCGGTATCCTGTCCGGAAGTAATTGATAATTGTACGGTTCCGGTCCAGCTATCGGCAAGATAATCATTTTCATCTTCTATCCTGACCGTGAGCGTAGAGGTTTCCCCGTTAATTAATACTGATGTCGGGTCAGCAACAAGATTTATTTTTACCGGAGCTCCTCCGGTTATAGTAATGGTATCCGAATCAGAAATTAATCCTTCTGATTCACCCTTTACATTCACCTCTCCGGCATCAGTAGAGGTAAAGGTGGTGTAAAGATAACTTTCTCCAATAAAGGTTAAAGAATTATCGGTTAAAGTTCCTAAAACCGGAGAGGAAGGAATTAAAGATAAATCAACCTGTCCGTTAAAGGAAATAGGATAATTATCCTGGTCCAGAATGGTTACCTTAATTTGTGAGGTATCTCCTACGTTAATAGAAGCAGGGTTAGCGCTAACCAGGATAGCGGTAGCCACATCATCACTGGGAGAAGCAGGAGCCATATTTTGTAAACTTTCTATGCTAATTTGTGTGGAGTCTCCGTTTCTTTTTTGCCAGCTGACTGTAGCAGTTATTTTCTTTAGGGTAGTAGTAACTTCATCGACGATAACTGTAGCGTTAAATTCCTTTCCCGAAACAATAATCGGATTATCAGGATCGGGGTAAGTGCCGGCATCAAGTGATTTACCTTTTACCTCTTCTAATTTTTCCTGGGCAATATTAGTCGCAATTGTTCGCATCTTTGCATCACTCATTCCCCAGAAACCAGCTCTATAAGACTGAACTATACCTAATGAAACAATACCCAAAATACCAACAGCCACAATTATTTCAATCAACGTAAAGCCTTTTTGAGATAATTTTCTATTTATTTTAAACATTAGAATCACCGCCAATGTATCAATTTTCCAATTCACCAATTAATTTAGTTAGCTTGTTTACTTATTAATTAGTATTATATTAAATCATTAATATATTCATCCCTTAACTAACTAACCAGGTAACCAAGTAACTATCTAACCAAATGCTTACCAATTATCCGGAGGGTTGGGGCTGACTCTTACCCGGGCTGTTACCGGAGTCATAATTACGTAAAGTATCTTCCCTCTTTTATTTTTCAAGGTAACTGTTCCTCCCATACTGGGAACCCCACTGGGATAAAAATATAAATTATCATCCGTAAAATTTGTATTAAAAAGATCAATATCATTTAAAATGATATCCTCAACCAATTCAGTCTGCTTATAAATTCTATATCTATCTAAAGGTGCCCAAAAATCTATTTTATAATATACGCCTTCGTAAAATGCTCTTGATTGAGTATTTTTTAATTCTGAACTTAAAATTGCTGCCGCTTTATTTAGTTTACTCCATTGTATTAAATTATATAATCCATTTAAAGAAAGACCAAGCAATAGAGATACTATAACTACCACAACTACTACTTCGATGAGCGTGTAACCTTTATTGCGATTATTGCTACGTTTCATACTGTGTTTATTTATTATTCCTTATATATAGTTTTTAGATTCAAAGTTTTCAGTTTTTAGTTAATAGAACCGAGATAAAAAATTCATCCGATTCTTATAGCTTATTTCTGGTTAAACTAGTTCTTTTAAATCTTTAATGCTAATATTTGCTTTCTTCAATATCGAATTCAAAGTTCCTTTTTTAATTTCTTTATGATTAGGAACCACTATTGAGATATTCTTTTCAAGATTATGTAGAAAAATATGACTACCTCGCTGATGATCAACTACAAATCCAATCCGATGAAGTACTTTAACCATTTCACGTCCTGAAAAAACTTTACTCACAGAGTAACCTCTACTTCTTTAGCAATAAGTCCTGGTTTTGTTTTTATCTCATTTACTTTTTCCATTCCTTCTAAGTAACAAAGTATTGCCTCTTTTGCATTCTTTAAAGACTCTTCTTCACTTTCACCTTGAGTAAAACAACCATCAAGTGCAGGAACAGAGACATTAAATCCTCCTTCTTCGGCTGGATCTAAAACCACTATAAATTTCATAAGTAACTTTCTCCTATTTTCTAATTATTTTTCTTTAAATCTGGATTCCCACTTCCGTGGGAATGACAGAAGAGACACAATTACCTTTAGATTGTTAGCGGGTTCGATGAATCGAACCCCTACGAATTAATAGCCTAACATTTCAATTCTAAAATCCTAAATACCAATAAAGGATATTCTCGCCCCACAAAAGGGTGATGAGCGAACCTATTACAATGAATGGTCCAAAAGGAACAACATCTTCTCTGCTTTTAATTTTCGACAAAATTAAGATGATTCCTGCCAATGCCCCTAAAAAAAATCCTAAAAACAGCGAAATTATGATATATCTCCATCCCAGGAAGGCGCCAATCATTGCTGCAAGTTTCACATCTCCTCCACCCATCGCCTCTTTTTTAAAGATTGCAGTGCCAATCAGACCAATAACTAATATTATGCCTCCTCCGACCACTACTCCTAAAGCTGAATTTATAAACGATATATAAGGAACAAAAAAACTTATAATAAATCCTATTACTATCCCCGGCAAAGAAATAACATCAGGTACAATCTTTTCGTTTAAATCGATAAAAGTAATAATTATAAGAGCTGATGATAAAATTATATAAATTAAAGTTTGGATACTTAAACCGTATATCAGATAAATTATTAAATATATAAACCCGGTTAGAAATTCTACTACAGGATATTGGATAGATATCTTACTTTTACAATTACGACATCTGCCTTTAAGTAAGATATAACTCAATAAAGGTATATTATCTACTGGTTTGATAGGACTATGACAACTGAGGCAATGAGATGCTGGATATACTATCGATTCGTTTCTGGGAATTCTATAAATACAAACATTGCTAAAACTTCCTACTATTAGACCTAATATAAAAATTAAAACAATCTCTATCCCATAAAACATTTAATCTCCTAAATTATTTCTTAATCGTAATATTTAAATTGAGGGATTCGCCTCCTCGACCAATACCATCTATAGTAAAGGTATCTATTCCGTCAAAATAAACCACTATATCACCAGGTCTGTTCCAACCATTTTTAGTTTGAGCTTCTTTGGTAATAGGATTTTGCATACTTAATGATTTAATTATTTTGTCCATATCATTCCAAATATATACCGGGTGTTTATCTATTAGTTCTGATTTTATTTCATTTTCTACAGATTCTACATTTGATTTTATAATTCTTATTTCATTCTTTTCAATATACCAATTATAAAGACGAGGACCATAAATTATTATTGCACCAATAATAATAATCCAGATTATTACCGTTATTAAAACAATGCCACGCTTATTGAATAAAAACATAATGCCCCCTTTAATCTTTAATCAATAAGTATTTTCACTTCTTATTTTTATAAAAATAATTTCAACTAACTTTTTAGACAAATCAATTCTATATCCTACTCTAAAATTATCCTCTCTTATTCTATAATAATTTTTTCTGCCCCTTTTTATTTTCTTTGTACCTGGTGGCAAAGGATCAAATTTTAAAATCTTAATATCATTAGTAATTCTCCGAAGGTCTTTCTTAGGGATTTTTTTAACATCTTTTATCACACTTTGCTTGAAAATAATCTTAAACATTTAGATCTCTGCTTTTTAGATAATCTTTCCATTCTTCTTCATTAATGGTAGGTTCTTTTTTTCTAGCTTCTATAGTGGCAATATCCTCTTCGTATTCCTTTTCTTCTCTTAATTTTTTTGCTATTGCTTCAGAAACAAAGTGATTTATTAATATTCCATGGGATTTACAATATTCTCTTAATTCGGTAATTAATGTCTTAGGTAATCGTGCACCTAAAAGTATTTTTGTCATATAACTCACCTCTGTTAACTAATGTTAACATAAGTTAACATCTTTGTCAAAAAAATGTATTAATTTACCGATTTGCCGATTGACCAATTAAATAATTGCCCAATTTACCCATTTACCAATTGACCAATTAAAAGAACAGTATCGAGTATATAATTACAGTAATAATTAATGAGTAATAAGTGACAAGTATACAGGATTGAATAAAAATAATCTAAGGGTTATTTCGTAACTTATATTTTCTTAAGATTAAGCCCGCATCACAGTTTATACCCTCAGGCTAACGACTAAATACTAACGACTAACGACTCTTTTTCTAATTCTCCAATTTACTTTTATAAATCTTATTGATTTCTTCTTCTATCTCTTTCTCAATAGGGCTGCCTTCCGGTGCTAATTGCAAAGCTTCTAAAAAATATTCCAGGGCTTTATCAAGCATTTCCTTTTTCTCATAAACCATTCCCAAATTATTCAAAACAATGTATTTATTAGAAAAATCGGGTTCAATTTCTAAAATTTTATTCCACTGTTCGATTGCTTTACCATAATCTTTTTTTTGAAAGTATAATAGACCTAAATAATGATATCCTTCTGTAAATTTAGGATTTAGATAGATTGCTTGTTTAAATTCTTCTTCTGCCTCTTTAAACATATTTAATTTGGAGTAACTTAATCCTAAAATATAAAAAGTGTTAACATCTATCATATATTTCCTGGCTTCTTGCAGATAATATATTCCCTGATTATATTTTCCCAAATTGTAATAAGTGGCGCCCAAAGCATGCAGAACTCTACCGTTGTGCGGGTCTAATTCCTGAGCATAAGATATAACCGGTAAAGCATTTTTATAATCTTTGTCAATTAGCCATCTTCTCCCCTGATACAGATACAATTCTGCCCGATATGGTTTTATCACAAATGTATTTATAACTAATGTCATTAGAATAAGAACCATGATAATAAGAGTGGCTCTTATCCACTTATAACCTTTTTTGTTTTTCTCAGAAAAAAAAGATATTTTTTTACAGTCAATTATTTTGTCTTCCTTTAATTTATTACAAAATATATTCTCCGAAGCTACAGTTAACCCAATTATAAACCAAAAAGCAGCGCCAACTGCCGGAATATGAAAGGGAAAACTAAATATACTATGAACCAAAGTAACGGTTACTCCTGAAATCAGCCCTATGATTATGATTTTTTCCTCAATTGTTTTTATTTTTTTGATTGAATCAAGATTTGTTCGATAAAATATTATAATAATTAATAAAAAGGATAAGAGCCCAATAATCCCCATTTCTGCCCAGATTTGTAAATATTCATTATGTGCCTCTCCAGCTTTTCCCAAAAACTGCATATAACCAGGATTATTTTGTAAAAAATCTGCTTGATAATTTAAATAATGCAAAGGAAAAGTTCCTAATCCTGAGCCGAATAATGGTCTATCCTTAATCATATCTATAGTGGAATTCCAGATTAGAAGACGGGTTCTTAACGAACTTCCCTGCATATCAAAAGCAGAAACCGCTCTCTCTGCTGCGGTTATGGAACTTCGATTAAGAAAGTTATCAGTAGAATAAATCAGGGTAATCAAAATAAAAATAGAAAAAAGTATTACTAACCATTTTTTATTATCTTTTAAAATATTATTAATTTTAAAATGAGATAAAAGATATACAAATAATAATAAGGAAAAGAATAAAGCTGCCCAGATTGCCCTGGTATGGCACACAATTATTCCGGTATAAATAATGAGTAAAATTATTTCATAAAATATTTTATTTCTTTTCTTTGATTCCATCAAAAAAAAGGAAAAAGCTATGGGGAAAATTAGGGCTAAATAGCCGGAAACATAATTTCTATTTCCCAGAGTAGAAGTTAGACGTTTGGTATCGGAAAGGAAAGGGTCTAACCCGTAATATTGAATCAATAAATAGAGAGATATTAGACTTGCACAAGAAAAAAAAATGATTAAACAAAAATTTAAAGAATCTTTGCTTTTTATATTATTTATTATAAAAAAGTATATTAGAAAGTAAGATAAAAAGTAAATAATATTTTTTAAGCTAACCCAAAATGAATTAGTTATAAATATTGATAAAGCAGCAATTAATATAAATAATAAAATAGGGAAAGTTAATGAATTAGTTGAATATACTAATTTCTCTTCTTTTACTATAATGAAGATGTAAAAAGTAAAAATAGTGAGAGACAGGAGATTTACAATCATGGTCTGATTGGTGGTAAAATTATAGACATACTTATAAACGAATAAAACCGGTAAGACAATAATTAATGAAAATAATATGTTCCATATTCTTTCATAATTTTCTTTTATAAAATAGTTCATATCTAATTTTCCTTTTAAATACAACTATTATTTCTACTAAGAAAGGCTCCAAATAGTATAACTTCTAAAATGGAGCCTTTCTTAGTTTTTATTCTACAATTTTAAACATTATTTCCTTGCAGTTAAATCTACATCATAAACATAATCAGTATCACCTACCGTTGAACCCGCTGATTTTCCGTTTATAGAAAAAACATTATTACTATAAGCGGTCCATACTTCTCCTTCAGCAGCTTCAGCTGCTGTTTTATCCTCTGACTGTTGTGCGCCAGTAACTGGATTATATATACCTGCAGCTGCGAAAATAGCATCTCTTTCTGCCGAAGTATCATAAGCAGTTACTGCCTCATCTGCTAATTCTGCCTGGATCAAAGTTTGAATAGTTCCAGCATTTGCTTTAACTATTGCATTTTTAGCTTTTTGCTGTTGACCGGTATAAAGCCTTAATCCTAATAGAGCTAATACACCGATAATAGCTACCACGACCATTAATTCAATTAAGGTAAAACCTTTCTTGCTTTTTCTAAAACTATACATTTTTTATTTCCTCCTATTAATTTAGTTAGTTGGTTAGCTGGTTACCTGGTTAGCTAGTTAAAAATACAGATGCAAGATGGGAGATATAAGACTATTCAATTGACTAATTGGCCAGTTGGCCAGTTTACCAGTCTTCGGTCAATTCTCCAATTCTCCAATTGACCAATTTTTAGATTTCTTTGAAAGTAAACAATCTTCATAACATTAATATAAAATTATTCCTTATTATTTCTTAATTAATCACCTCCTGGTTCTTATTTTATATTTTCCTTTATAATTTTTGTGTCATCTTACTGTAAGAGTAAATAGGAATTTGTTAAATTTTTTTCCGGTTTTCTGAATTAGAGATTGCTTCGTCACTTCGTTCCTCGCAATGACATTTAGTATTCACCTTCGCCTCGTCTTTCTCTGGATTCCCACTTTCGCGGGAATGACATGAGAAAATCTCAGGAATGATAAGACAAAAAAAACAAAGTCGGTAGTTTGGCAATCATAACATTGTTTGAGGTAGTATGAGATTGCTTCGTCACTTCGCTCCTCGCAATGACAGAAGAAAATGTTCCTCGCAATAACAATTTTCGCTATGACAATGTTTTAGACCCATAACTTTGCGCCCTATCCTTTCGGACAGTTTGCCTTTTTCAACTCTTCATAGATAACATTTATATACTTTTCTATTTATATTATTCCCAAATTTGGAAGGTTTTAGACAAGAAGTAAAAAAATATTTTAATATTTTTTTAATTCACCGATTTTCCAATTCGCCAATTGACCAATTTGAGAGATTGCTTCGTCGCTTCGCTCCTCGCAATGACAGACATTATTTTCTAGCGGTGAGGATATCGGGGAGTAGGCCGTCAGCTCCGTATCCTTGGATAGAAAATACTCCATCGGATAAAGTAATTTGAACTTCGCCAGGGACATCAGCACTTTCCGGAAACCATCCTGCTGTATTCATAGCAACTCCATTAAATGGATTATGTAAACCGGCAGCTTTAGCTATATCTACAGCTCCTTCAAGATTAACATCTGTATCGGCAAGTTCTGCCTGAATTAAGGTCTGAACTGTTCCGGTATTGGCTTTAACGATAGCATTTTTTGCATAATCTTGTTGATTTAAATAAAGCCTTAATCCCATTAAAGCTAATATGCCGATAATTGCAATTACTACTAATAACTCGATTAAGGTAAAACCTTTTTTGTTTTTCATTGATTTCCTTTCTATATATATTATTCCCAGATGGTAGAGTTTTTAGACAAGAGTAAAAAATTTAATAAATTTTTTAATTCGCCGATTGACTGATTCCCCAATTGACCAATATAGCAATTCGCCTATTTACCAATTCTCCAATTTCCCAATTAAATAATTTACCGATTGACCGATATATCGATTGACCGATTGGCCGATTAGAGGGGATAAAAACAAAGAATAGACAGGCGAGACGCATGTCCTGCGGATTTGTGATTAATATGAGATTGCTTCGTCATTACATTCCTCGCAATGACTAGAAAAGATTCACCCCCACCTTAATCCTCCCCCTCAATTAGGGGGAGGAAAGTAGCAATGGATTCCCTCTTTCGAGGGAATGACATAAGAAGGAACGGGAATTATAGAAGCTCTGTAAGTGTTGGGATATAAGGGTTTTGGAGAGGTGTTATTTTAAACGTTAAAATAGAGGGTAAATTTGGGGTAAAAATAGGGATTTAGGTTAATTTAATAGTTAATTTATTGCAAATTGATAATAATTAATGATAATATATAATAATATACAATACTAAAACATCATTTATTAGTTACTATTTTTAAAATTTAAAAGGTATAAACACTCCACCCTAGTTAAAGAAGTGCGTTAAAAGCAATAATTTTAGCTCTATTGTAAGCCTTATTTTATAATGGTTTTAGGGGTGTTGGTTGTTGAAAGGGTTATAAATAAAGGGTTTGCAGCTTTGGCATTTATAGTTGAAATCCATTTTATTTTCTAATATTGGTAAGTTTATAGACATCTTTTCGATTACCAATAGCAATTATTCTTATTTCTTTATCTACAATCCTATAAATAATTCGCCAATCCCCTACTCGTAGTTTTCTATAACCCTTTAAACTTCCATGAAGATAAAATCCATACTTTATTGGATTAACCATTAAACGATTTCTAATGGCATTTTCTATTCTTACAGCAATATTAGAACTTAATCTTGGAATATCTTCATTCTTCACTTTAGGATGATATTTAATTTTCACTTTTGTTTTTTATTCCAAACTTCTTCATGATTTAAGCCATTTTCCCAATTAAATTTATCTTCCCTTTCAGATGCAATCCTATCGAAGTATCTATCCTCAAAAATTTCTAATCCTTCACAGATTAAATCCCTACATAGACTGGAAATTGAAATCCCTTTTTCTTTTGCTATTTGTTTTATTAAATCCCTAACGGGGGGCTCTAAAGTTACAAGTGTTCTTTGAGTGCTCATATTTATCACCTATTTGTTTATTAGATTGCTACGCTACTTATGGTAGCAATGATATTTTATTTGTTTATATGGTATCATATGTGATACATAATTGTCAAAGATTATTGGGGGAGGAAATTTAGGAAAGGATAGATTCCCGCTTCCGCGGGAATGACAGAAGAAGGAGCGGGAATGACAGAAAGAGAAGGTTATATGGTTTCGTAGACGTGTATTTGAAAATCTTCGCTATTGAATTTTTGTAATTTAACACTCTCTATTGCCGGAGCTACTACAAAAACTCTATCATTATTATCTTTAGGATCTATAGGATAGACAAAAAATCCTTTTCGTTCCGGGTTATAACTATGTGTAGTGCCATAGAAATTTTCACCATCTTTGAAAATTATTACTATTTTGCGTTCACTGGGCGTTCCTTTGGGTTGTCCCTCAAAAGTTCTAACTTTTTTATAATTTTTATCTCCGATAAAATCTTTAACAAAAAATACCGCTTTAAGGGAAGATATCTCTATTTCTAAAATTTTATTACTATCTTCTTCTACGGAATGTAAATGAAATATATCTTTATTGGACTTAAAATCAGTTGACCAACCTTTTCTAATTTCACCATCTTTAAATTTTACTACAAGTTTGTTTTTAATCATTTGTAAGTTCCTTTCTTTAAAAATTCGTTAATTAGTTACTTGGTTAGTTGGTTAATTAGTTTAGTAGAGTCGAGTAGATGAGTATCTCTCAACCTTAGAAACAACTTTGTATTCCCTGTTATCTTCCCGTTTCCTTAATGGAAGTGTCACAATATTAGTTCCT
>LDZT01010973.1_pt1 | contig 24033 bp, 28 predicted proteins | sample 615521 | NCBI WGS metagenome assembly LDZT01 (sample SAMN03408292, study PRJNA278302) | terrestrial metagenome | isolation source: oil reservoir sample SB1 | place: USA: Alaska, North Slope, Schrader Bluff formation | collected 2011-09
AATATTTTAGGAAGGTCTTATTCATTTTCTTTTGGAAAATTAATTTATCTTCATCAGAATAAAAGATCTTCTCTTTTCTATTGCCTCTGGTGATGATATGATAAACGGCATTTTCAAAATTGATTCTCAGTGGTCTGGCCATGAAATAATTTTAGGACATTATAGTGTGAATGTCAAATGTGAAGACCTGACCCCCATATCTTTCGTAATTGCCATTGAAGGTATTTTTGATTTTTTTTATGATATGATATTATAGTACAATTCAAACCAGAAAGATATTTTTCTCTTTGACAGATATGTCTATATTGATAATATTTATAAAAAATTAGTCTTAGAAGATAATTAAAAACAATAACCGGCAACCAAACAAAGAGGTGTTTGCAAGTGAAAAAAGGTAAATCTGATTGTTATGTGGTAGAGGAAAATTTTTCCTCCCTGTATTCTTATTATAAAAACAAAGATAGCGGCCTTAGGTGGAGCTCCGTTTTTGTATTACCAGGTTGGCTGGAAACATGGTGGCAGGAATTTGGTTCCGATTTTGATTTAATAATTTTGACTATAAAAGACAAAAATTCAGTCATTGGCATTGCTCCCCTAAAAATAAGAGAAAACACAGCATCTATTATTGGCAGCAGCGATGTTTCAGATTTTGTTGATTTCATTGTACTATCCGGTAAGGAGCGAGAATTTTTTTCCTGTTTGTTGGAATATCTTTTGAATAAAGGCATTAGTTGTCTGGATATCAAGCATGTTCACCCGGAATCTTCAATTTATCAGTTTTTTGTTGATGAAGAAAAAAACCATCGCTGTGAAGTGAATTGCAAACAAGATGACGTCTCCCTGGAGCTTGATTTACCGGCTAGCTGGGATGATTATCTGGCTTCTTTATCCGGGAAACAGCGCCATGAAGTAAGACGCAAGATTAGACGGCTGAAAGAAGCTGGATCTATTAAATATAGTACAGTATCAGAAAGTAATGATGTTAAACATCTTATAAACACTTTTTTCTGGATGTTTACTGAAAGCAGAGAAGATAAGGAAAGGTTCTTAACCACCAACCGGGAATCTTTTTTCAGATCAATGGCAAGTAAAATGGCTGAACAGGGGGTGCTGCAAATAGGACTTTTAGAACTCAATGAGAAACCTGTTTCCATCATTTTAACCTTTGATTATCAGAACAAAATATATCTTTACAACAGCGGATATGACCCAAAATATCGACATTTAAGTGTCGGTCTGCTTTCAAAAATTTTCTGTATCAAAGAAAGTATTGAAAAAAATAAGACTACCTTTGATTTTTTAAAAGGAAATGAAACTTACAAATATCGCCTGGGGGCTAAAGAGGTTCCCCTTTACCATTTCCAGATAACAATTCCAAAAAACATAAATTCTAAAATATTTTGACCAAGAGGAGGATATTTAAATTGATCTACCGAGGAGAAAAGAGAATTGCAATGCTTAGTGTTCACAGTTGTCCGCTGGGGAAGATCGGAGAACGGGATACCGGGGGAATGAGTGTATATATTCGCGAACTATCCAGGGAGCTGGAAAAACAGGGATTTCTAATTGATATCTTTACCCGCAGGCAATGTAAAGAACATCCGTACCTTGTAAATCTTGGTCAAAATGTCAGGCTTATCCACCTAAAAGCAGGTCCGGAAGAACACCTGGAAAAACTCCAGATCTATCAGTATCTTAATGAATTCAATTACAACTTGGAAACATTCAGGCAAGAGTTAAGCCTGAGTTATGATGTAATTTTCAGCCACTATTGGCTCTCCGGCTGGGCAGCAAAAAGAATTCAACAATGGTGGAATGTTCCTCATGTAACCATGTTCCATACCCTGGGAACACTTAAAAACAATGTCAGGATAGGGAAACCGGAACCAAAACTGAGAATAGAAACTGAAAGGCTGCTTGCAGGAAATTGCCAGCAAATTATCGCTCCTACCAAGCAGGAAAAAAGCCATCTAATTCGCTTCTATGAAACACCAGGGGAAAAGATTAAGGTCATCCCATGTGGTGTAAACCTGCAATTATTTCGTCCACTGGACAAACAAGAGTCCAGATTGCGTCTTGGTTTTAATGATGAAAAAATTATTCTTTTTGTAGGTAGAATCGATCCCATTAAAGGTATTGACAGTCTAATAAAATCCGTAGCATATCTAAAAGATAAACAAAAACTCAGGTTAGTGATCATAGGTGATGACGCGCATAGTCAGAGACTTTTGCAAAGATTAAAAAAATTGGTGGACAACCTGGATTTAAAAGAAAATGTTATCTTTAGAGGAATAGTACCGCAAGAAGAACTTCCCTATTATTACAGTGCAGCAGATGTCTGCTCTGTCGTTTCTCACTACGAGAGTTTCGGTTTGGTAGCTCTTGAGGCGCTAGCATGCGGAACACCTGTTGTTGCCAGGAATGTTGGAATTCTTAGCCAGGTAATTAAATCAGGCAAGAATGGTTGGGTTTTAAATGCAGAACATAGTACACTGGATCTGGCTGAAAAAATTGAACTATTCCTGCATGAGAGAAATAATGTGTCTACATCATATTGTCGTTCAGCAGTAATTCCTTTCGGGTGGAAAAACATCGCAGAACAGATATGTAAGGTTTTGTTAAATTTAATACAAACATCATCTGTTCCCTGCTTATCAGATTAGCCTATCTTCTTTTCAAACCACAGGGTAGTATTTATTACATTAAATCCAACGGAATTGTACAGGGTTTTTGCGGGTTCATTTTCATTGTCAACAGTTAAGACAGCTGTATGTATTCCTTTTTTTGCCAGATAGTTAAGACCTTTGGCCAGGAGAGCTTTACCTAAATTATTCCCCCGATATGCCGGTTTTACACCAATCATGTAAATCTTACCTATTCTTTTTTTTCTATCAATCAGTGTCCAGCAATAACCAACCGGTTTTTCACCAGAAAAAGCAAGAATAATGTCTTCCGGAGACCCGCAGGTCTTACAGATCCAAAGTTTCACATCATCTGCCGTATTGGGATTGAAACCCCAGGAATCCTGAAATGAATGATTTTGCAAATAGGCCAGCTTTTTCTCTTCACCACTCTGGAGGCAACGATAATAAAAACCTGCCGGCAGGTCAGCAACCTGCTCTCCGGCTCCTACCAAACTTTTTTCCATTTCTAAATATTTGCGAACATATCCGAAACCCAGACTATCTAAAAAAGCAATGCCAGTACTATTATCTTTACAAACATTTACATGAGCGGTACTTAAACTTAGAGCCCGTGCATGTTTTAACCCAATTGTAAATAAATTATCCCCTATCTTTTTTCGCCTGTGGAAAGGATTAATAAAACAATACAGTATAACCCGCCCTATCTTTCTTTCCGGAACAACAAACAGACTTCCGATAATTTCCTTGTTTTTTTCTACTAAAAAGAGGTTTTGAAAAAATGAATTACCGGAACACTCTGATCGCAACTGTATTTGTTTAGGTGAAATCCCCAGATACTCTTCTTTGCTCTCTACTGCTGCAATTGAATACAATCTTGCATAATTTTTATAGTCGGTTATATTATAATTTCTTATCCTGTATTTACCATTCTTTATTTGCATAAGGTTGCTCCTTATTTTATAATAAATACTATTATTTTTTCACATAAGAGTCAAAAGTATAATTGATATAAAAAAGGAGCACAATGATGAATGATAAAGTCCAGGCCTTAGTTATCACCCCTCACCCGGATGACGCTGAATTTGGTGCCGCAGGAACTGTAGCCAGATGGGTCGCTGAGGGTAAAACTGTCATATATGCAGTATGCACCAATGGAGATAAAGGTACGGAAGATAGAAATATAATGGCAGAAGAAGTGGCAATGATTCGAAAAAAAGAACAGATTGCTGCGGCAGAAGTATTAGGAGTAAAAGAGGTTATTTTTCTGGACTATCCCGACCAGAGCTTGGAAGACACTCCTGAATTCAGAAAACAAATTGTACGTTTAATACGAACCTACCGCCCTCAAACAGTCATCACAGCAGACCCCTACCGTCGTTATATCTGGCATCGGGACCACAGAATAACCGGTCAGGTTGTTCTTGATGCCGTTTTCCCTTATGCAAGAGATTTTCTGGCATATCCTGATTTAATCAAACAAGGCCTTCAGCCTCATAAGGTAAGTGAAGTACTGTTATGGGCTTCAGAAGAACCTAACTATCGAGTCGATATTACTGAATATTTTGATTTAAAATTTACAGCTCTTTCCTGCCACAAAAGTCAGGTGGGTGGCAATAGAATCCAGGAGATCAAAAAAAGGCTTAGGGAACGTGCCCTCATGATGGCTGAAAAAGAAGATTTTGAACTTGCTGAAGCTTTCTACCGGGTAGAAATTTTACAATAAGAAATCAGGTAAAACATGGTGATGGTCAGGATTTCAGCCAAACCACATCACCGTATAGATGGGGATCATGAGACCTGGAGACAAAGATTTGGTATTCCTCTTTTTCTATTAGTTCCGCTTGGGCAGGGGCATCGATTAAGATGCTTTCGCCTGTCTTAAGACAAGTTACGATATAGGCATTTGTTGATAAAGACCCTAATATCAGTCTTTTTATTGTAAATTTGCTATTCTCATGCACAATAACATTTTTTTCCATAAAAATAAACTACCTTTCTACAATATAGATACTGTTTTATTATAACAATGTCTTGAAAAATCCACAAAATATTAACTGCACAAATTATAGTTGATTTGATGGTGAGAGGAATCAAAATAATTTCTTCTTTAACTATAGAAAGGCAGTTTAAACATCGCACCAACAAATCGTGTGGTTTTGTTGCCGGAATTACCATTAATGCAATTGCCGGCTTTGGTGAAGAATTGGGATGGAGAGGTTTTTTACAGAGGGAATTAGGTTATTTGGGCTTCTGGAAATCCTCAATTCTTATCGGCTTAATTTGGGGCATATGGCATGCTCCGATTATTCTTCAGGGACACAACTATCCGGAACATCCTCAGGCTGGTGTCTTGATGATGATTATATTTACCTTACTGCTTTCTCCTATTTTTAGTTATATACGTTTAAAAGCAAAATCAGTTATTGCAGCCGCTGTCATTCATGGCTCACTTAATGCCACAGTTGGACTTCCTCTAATGGTTATAAAAGGAGGAAATGACTTAATTGTCGGGGTAACTGGTTTAGCTGGTTTTATTGCTCTTGCCCTTTCCAATTTAGCACTTTTTATTTATGACCGATATTTTGCCAAAGAAAAAATTATGATTTAAAATATCTAAAATAGTAATCTTACTCTTACTTTTTTACTGTTAAGAGCAATTGGTTTTATAAAATTAAAATTATGCTATCAGGCTAATTTGTGTTATCCTAATAAAAATTACAGTGTTAAGGTAGTAAAAGAAAAATTCATGGTTTAATTATTTTATTATTATCTTCCAATTAAATATTGAAATAAATACAGGAGGAAAAAATGAAAAGAATACCAAAATGGATTGTCTTTGTCTTAGTTATTATAGTTGCCATTATTGCAGTATTTTATTTTATGCAAACTAGCAAACCAAAAAAAATTATCTTTGGTTCAAAACTTTTTAATGAACAATATATTCTTGCTCATATGTATGCCCAGCTTTTTGAGGAAAATGGTTATCAAACTGAAGTAAAAGAAAGTCTGGGTGGTACTATGGTAAATTATGAAGCATTGAAACAGGGAAATATTGATGCCTATATTGAATACACTGGAACCGCTTATAATGTTATCTTAAAATTGCCTCCGCTGGAACAATGGAATCCTGAACAGGTCTACCAGCAGGTAGAAGAAGGTCTGTTAGAGCAAGACTGCCGATTTAAGCTTGGCAACCGACCCTGAATTTGCCTCCCGGCCTGATGGCTTACCACAAATCGATAAAATCTATGGCTTTACCTTCGGCAGAGTCAGGCAAATGCAACCTACCCTGATGTATGAAGCAATTAAAAACAACCAGGTTGATGCTATCGGTGCCTATACCACAGATGCCCGGGTTGACCTCTATGACTTAGCCATTGTAAAAGACGACCAGGGTGCGCTACCTCCCTATGATGCAATTATAATCGTTCGGGAAGAATTTAATGAAAATGAAGAACTAATGGAAATTTTTAAGACCCTGGAAGGTCTTATTGATACTGAACTCATTTTTAATAGTAGAGGAGCCTGATGACTTCTTCTAATAGATTTTTTGAGAAAATCAATGAAATAAAAATTTATAATGTCACCAAAAAATATGGTTCTATTACTGCAGTTCAGGACGTATCTCTGGATATTCAGGGGGGCGAGCTGCTTATTTTATTGGGACCAAGCGGTTGCGGCAAAACAACCCTCCTGCGCATGATTAATCGCCTGGTAGAAATCGATGAAGGGAAGATAATAATTAATGAGCAGGATGTCCGGAATTTTGATCCGGTTCTGCTTCGCAAGAATATCGGCTATGTCATTCAGCAAATTGGTTTGTTTCCCCATATGACAGTCAAGGAAAATATCGGCCTGGTTCCCAAACTGGAAGGGTGGAGTGAAGAGAAAATCACCGGAAAAGTCAGAGAATTATTGGACCTGGTATCCCTTCCACCAGATGAATTTCTCAATCGAAAGCCAAAACAGCTGAACGATCATTTTTGTGACCCATGACATTGAAGAAGCCTTTCGACTTGGTGATAGAATTGCTATTCTAAAAGACGGACAGCTTATTCAACTGGCTACCAAAAATGAATTACTGGTTAACCCTGCTAATGATTTTATCTCCAATATTGTAGAATCAGAAAAAAAATTCAGACATCTTGATAACTTGACCATAAAAGATATCATGTTGCCATTAGAGGAAAAATACATTTTTCAGGCAAGTCAAACAGCTGAAACAGCAATAAAAGAAATGAGGAAAGCCGAAATTGAATTTGGAATAGTTTTAGAAAAACAGCAATATATTGGAACGATTAGGCTAAATCAATTATATGCTAACACCAATAAAAAATTAACTCAATTAGCTTTAGAGGTACCAATTTTTAAACCGGGTGAATCAGTGACTTTTGCTATGAGTATTATGAAAGATGCTAATAATTTTATTGGTATAGTAATGGAAAATAAACCAGAAGGCATTCTCCTTGCTAATGAACTTTTAACAAGGTTGGTTTAACATGATAGCACAAGTTTGGAAAACACAGCAATTAACTATTAAAACAATTGAACACCTGTCAATGGTGCATCTATCCTCTATTCAATCTTACCGGTAGCCAGGAATACTTATGTGGGATTAATCCAGGTTGACAGGCAATACCTGGAAAGTGCCCGGGCAATGGGACTGGCAGAAAAGGAAATTCTCTGGAATATTCGTATACCCCTTGCTTTGCCTATGATTGCTGCCGGTATTCGAATTGCCATTGTCTTTACCATGGGTGTGGTTACCCTGGGCGGATTGATTGCAGCTGGGGGATTGGGAGGTCCCATTCAGACCGGAATTCATCTTTATGATAGAGATATTATTCTGGTTACCGGATTATGGATCGGCATCCTGGCTGTCATGTTTGATTCTATCGGTAGTTTGATAGAAAAAGTTTTAAATAGAAAATATGGATATGATTAATTATGATTAATTATGAAATTATTTTAAATGCTGTTGGAGAGCATCTCTTCTTAGCTTATAGTGCACTTTTGATTTCAATAATCATTGCTATTCCCCTGGCTGTATTTTCCCTTTTCAATCGCTATCTCGCTTCAATTTTGTTGGTTTTTGCCAATTTGATTCAGGCAGTCCCCAGCTTTGCTGTCGTGGCAATTGTGGTTCCCCTTTTGGGTATAGGATTTAAACCGGCTATTTTTGCAATTATTTTAAGAATTATCCTGCCTTTGTTCAAAAACTCATTTACGGGTCTAAAGGATGTTGATTTTGTTTATATTGATTCAGCCCGGGGAATCGGTCTTAATCAATTAGAAATTTTACGCTATATCCGTTTCCCACATGCCTTTCCTGCTATCTTTGCCGGCATTAAATTTTCTGCAATTATTGCCAACAGTGTGGCAATTCTTACTTCTTTAATTGGTGCAGGAGGGTTAGGGGAACTTATTTTTGAGGGATTAACCAACTTTAATATTCCAAAAGTGTTAACCGGTGCTATCCCTGCCATTTTAATTGCTGTCCTGCTGGATGTGAGTTTTAGCCTGATTGAAAAAAGAATTACCCTAAAATACTAAAATACTAAAATTTTTTTCCGGAAAGGAGATAAAAAATGAATAATAAGCCAAAATTTTTTGATGCTATTATTGTAGGTTCCGGTCAAGGAGGCAATCCCCTTGCTCTTGCCCTGGCTAACAAAGGATGGCAGGTTGCTCTGGTAGAACGTGAACATGTGGGAGGGTCCTGCATAAATACTGCCTGCACACCAACCAAAACCATGATTGCTTCTGCCAGAATTGCCCACCTTGTGCATAGAGCTCAGGACTATGGAATTGAATCTGCCAATGGAACGGTTAATATTTCCAAACTTCTTAAGCGAAAAAATGATATAGTAAAAAGTTTCCGAAAAGGGAATCGGGAAAAATTGACCTCAAACCCCGGTATTACTTTAATCGAAGGCAATGCTCGTTTTGTAGGAGAAAAACTGCTTGAAATAGACCTCTCAAAAGGTGGGAAAGAAAAAATCACATCAGAATATATCATCATTAATACCGGAACCAGTTCCTCAAAACCCCCGATACCAGGAATTGAAATGGTTGATGCTCTCAACTCGACCTCAATTATGGAAATTGATAAAATTCCAGAACATCTTCTTGTAATCGGCGGCGGTTATGTCGGTTTAGAATTCGGACAGATGTTCCATAGGTTCGGCAGCAAGGTAACCATTATCCAGAGAAACGAACAGCTCCTGCCCCTGGAAGACAGAGATGTAGCTGAAGAAATAGCAGAAATTCTACAGCAGGAAGGATTAAAAATATTGTTAAATGCAAATACAGCTAAAATTGATGCTCCTACAAAAGATAGAATAGTTTTATCAGTTAAGGTAGACGGGAAGGAACAAAACATTGAGGGGAGTCACCTCCTGGTAGCAACCGGAAGAGTGCCAAATACCTCTTTTTTAAATCCCGAAGCAACAGGAATAACTCTGGATAAAAAAGGTTTCATATCGGTAAATGACCATCTGGAAACAACTGTTCCCGGTATATTCGCCATAGGAGACGTAAAAGGCGGGCCAGCCTTTACCCACATTTCATATGATGACCATAAAATACTTCTTAAAAACATTTTAGAAGGAGGTAAGGCAACTATTTCCGGTAGACTTTTGCCTTATGTTGTCTTTATAGACCCCCAACTGGGACGTATTGGGTTGAATGAAAAGCAAGCTAAGGAGCAGGGTTATGATTACGGAGTAGCAAAGATTCCCATGAGCTGGGTAGCCCGAGCTATAGAAACCGATGAAACAAAGGGTCTGATGAAAGCAATTATTGACCATAAAACCAAAAAGATATTCGGTGCTGCAATTCTGGGAATTGAAGGAGGAGAACTCATGACTGCCATTCAAATAGCCATGCTGGGCAATCTGCCTTACACGGCTTTGCGTGATGGGATGTTTGCCCACCCAACTCTTTCAGAGTCTTTTAATACTCTGTTTGGCTCTGTAGAAGATATATAAGAAGATTAATTAATCTTCTTCTTCAACAGCTGAGCATTGATAGCTACAATGACGGTACTTAAACTCATAAAAACGGCTCCCATGGCAGGACTGATAACGATTCCAATGTTATACAATACTCCTGCAGCCAGGGGTATTGCTATTATATTATATCCGGTTGCCCAGATAAGATTCTGTATCATTTTCTTATATGTTTCCTTACCAAATAAGATTAAGCTGGCAATATCTATAGGATTACTATTCACCAGGATAATATCGGCAGTTTCTGCAGCTATATCAGTTCCCGAGCCTACTGCAATACCCACATCGGCTTTTGCCAGGGCAGGAGCATCATTGATTCCGTCACCAGTCATAGCCACAAATTCTCCTTTAGCCTGAAAATCTTTGATTTTTTCCAGCTTCTGATCAGGTAACACTTCGGCATAATATCCATCCAAATTCAGTTCATCACTTACACTCTTGGCAACTTTTTCATTATCTCCGGTCATCATATAAAGTTTAATTCCCTGGTTTTTTAGTATCCTTACAGCCTCATAAGATTCTTCTCTTATTTCATCACCCATGGCAATAAATCCGGCTAATTCTTCTTCTACCAGGATAAATACAATTGTTTCCTGGCTGCTTTTGTAGGCATCATCCGGTATCTTGATGCTATTTTCTTTTAGAAAACCCGGACTGACAACCTTGACTTTTTTGTTATCAACTTCACCTTCAACGCCTTTACCGGTAATTGCTTTAAAATTATTTGCTTCAGCTATTTTGATTTTTTCCTCTTCTATCTTTTGCATAATACTTGTGGCCAGGGGATGTTCAGATTTTGATTCAATCGAACCGGCTAAACTTAAAATTTCCTTACCTTTATAATTGTCGTTCAGGGTTCCATATCTTAGAACTTCAAATTTTCCCTGGGTTAACGTCCCGGTTTTATCAAAGACAAGTAGGGATATTTTGCGGGAATTTTCAAAAGCTGTGCGGTTACGGATCAGAAGTCCTCTCTGTGCAGAAAGAGAAGTTGAAATAGCTACCACTAAAGGAATAGCCAAACCCAGGGCATGCGGACAGGTAATAACCATCACACTGGCCATGCGTTCTAAGGCAAAAACAAATGGTTGTTCTAATATTAACCATACGGTTAGAGTGATGAAACCAACCGAAAGGGATACCAGAGTCAACCAGAAAGCGACTTTGTCAGCAAGATGCTGGGTTTTAGACTTCTCGCTTTGGGCTTCTTTTACCATATTGATTACTTTGTTAAGATAAGCTTCCTCACCTACCTGTTCAACTTTAATTTTAAGCGAGCCATTTCCATTAATCGTACCGGCAATAACCTTATTATCAACTTCCTTTTTTACCGGTTTGGATTCTCCGGTAACCATCGATTCATCTACATAGCTTTTACCATCAACAATAATTCCGTCAACCGGTATCTTTTCACCTGGTTTGACAAATACCTGGTCATCTTTTTTAAGTTCAGTGACTTTTACATCATTGGTTTCATTATCTTTTTGAATTAAATGGGCTTCCGAAGGCATTAACTGGACTAACTGCTGTAAAGCATTGGAGGCACCCATAACCGATTTCATTTCAATCCAGTGACCTAAAAGCATAATATCTATTAAAGTAGCTAATTCCCAAAAAAAAGATTTCCCTTCCAATCCCAGCGCAATAGCGGAACTATAGCCCCAGGCAACCGAAATAGCCACTCCTATAAGGGTCATCATGCCCGGTTGTTTCTTTTTCAGTTCATCAATCAGTCCGGTCAGGAAAGGCCATCCGCCATAAAAATATACCAGGGAAGAAAGACCAAATAATAGATAATTATCATAACGAAAAGTGAATTCATAACCCAAAATATTCTGGATGAGAGGAGATAAAATTAAGATAGGGAGAGTCAATATCAAAGAAACCCAGAATCGTCTGCGGAAATCTTCAATCATATGTTCGTGATGCTGATTTTCCTGGTGTTCTTTATGATTCTTCTGTTGATGACCCTGTTTTTTGTTAAAATTATATTCATTTTTATGTTGATGATATACTTGTTTTGACAATAAAAAGCATCCTTTCCTAAAAGATATTTTTACAACTCTCCAGAAAATCTGGTAATGACAATAAGTTACCATAATTATCCGGTACTTATAGGGCTATTTGATTATTACAATTTGGACCAGTCCCTGATTTTAATCTTGCTTCATCTTATAAGTACCGGAATTCAAAAAGTAGACATTATAAATTTACCAGCCTAACAGGGAGCATATGGTGGCGGTTCTTTTCTTTCTTTTTTAACCTTTGATCCTTTAAGGTACTTTTCAGGATTATCATCAAAATCCATTTTGCATCCCGGTGCGCAGAAATAATAAGTTTTACCTTTATATTCGCTGGTATATTTGCAAGTCTTTTCATCTATTTCCATTTGGCAAACAGGGTCAACTGCCATGATCTTCACCTCCTTAACTAATTTTTCTCATTTATTCTCCAAAGTGTTCCTTCTTATATTTATCTAAAAGCTGTAAAATATCTTCCTTACATTTCCCACAAACCGTACCTGCTTTAGTATGTTCCTGTATTTCTAAAAAAGTACGGGCACCATCCAGCACTGCTTCCTCAATCTCTTTATCTGTAACATTCATGCATTCACATACTACTCTTGCCTCTACCTTTTTCACTTTATCCAACATACCATTTCTTTTATAATAATCATTGATTGCTGCTCTTAAAGCCTTATCGCCCAATACAGAGCAATGGATTTTGTGTTCAGGCAATCCACCTAATTCCTTGGCAATATCTTTTGGTGAAAGGTGATATGCCTCCTCCAGGGTCATCCCTTTTACCATCTCAGATAAAATTGAGGTACTGGCAATAGCACTGGCACAACCGTAAGTTTTCCACTTGCAATCGGCGATAATTCCCCTTGATTTATCCACTTTAATAACCACCATCATCTGGTCTCCGCATTTCATATTTCCTACGATTCCCTTCCCATCCTCCTGATAAGAATCCTCATCTTCAAGTATATTACGTGGATTGATAAAATGTTCTTTTAGTTTCTCTGAATAAGCCCAATCCATTTTACTATTCATGTCTTCCTCCTTCAGTCATCATGGTAGACATTCCTCTTATTCGCTTAATCACTCTCGGTAAAACTTCAATCATATAATCAATATCTTCTTTTTTTGTATTCCTGCCCATACTTATTCTAATAGAACCATGGGCATTTTCTATCGGAATGCCTATAGCTAACAAAACATGTGATGGATCCAAGGAACCGGAGGCACAAGCCGATCCGGTAGATACTGCTATCCCTTCTAAATCCAGATATAATAAGATTGACTCTCCCTCTGCCCCGGGAAATGAAACATTCAGGGTATTTGCCAGACAATCCTTTGGATGACCATTAAATCGGACATTATCAATTTTATTAATTATACCCTTTTTTAATTTTTCTTTAAATCCCAATAATTTTTCATGTTCAGCAGACATCTCTTTTGCCCTCATCTGTATCGCCTTGCCAAAACCTATAATGCCTAAGGTATTTTCTGTTCCTGCACGACGTCCGCTTTCCTGGTGGCCTCCTCTTATTAAAGGGCAAAACGGAGTCCCTTTGCGAACATACAAACCGCCTATTCCCTTGGGTCCGTATACTTTATGACCAGAAAGAGATAAAAAATCTACCCCTAAATCATTAACATCTACAGGAATCTTCCCTACCGCTTGAATAGCATCTGTATGAAATAAACTACCGTGTTGATGTACAAGCTGAGCAATTTGTTTGATATCCTGAATTGTACCTATTTCATTATTGGCAGTCATAATAGAAACCAGAGCTGGTCCTTTTTTAAGCTCTTCTTCCAGCTCTTCAATTCTGATTTTCCCATAATTATCTACACTTAAATATTTTATCTCAATATTTCTATCTGAGAGACATTTAGCCGTTTCCAGTATACAGGGATGTTCAATAACAGAGGTAATTATTTTTTGATATTTTCCCAACCCTGAACAATCACATTGGATAGAGGGGCAGGCTAAAATTGAAAGTACTGTATTGTTTGATTCAGAGCCTGAACCGGTAAAAATAATTTCCTCTGAGTTACTTCCGATAAATGAAGCCACTTCTTCCCTTGCCTCTTTAACCATTTCTTTGGCTAATCGCCCAAACTGGTGTAAGCTGGAAGGATTGCCAAATATCTCCATGGCTTTTTTCATTTCCTGTATTACCTGCGGATGCAAAGGTGTAGTAGCATTATTATCCATATAGACTTTTCGTTCTGTCATATCACTGTGTTCTCCTTTATATTTGTTTTTTGGTTGGTTGCTTGGGGTCAGGTCTCAACATTTGACATTGTCTTAATGAAATGTCAAATGTTGAGACCTGACCCCAAATGTTATTACCCAAATTTAAGGAGGGCATTCTCCACACACCGATCGAAATAAAGTTGTGCTTAAATATCGGTCTCCTCTATCCGGTAAAATAACCGCGATTCTGCCTTCCACCATATCTTTTGCTACTCTTAATGTACCTTCCATAGCTGCACCACCGGACATACCTACAAAAATACCCTCATTTATGGCAAGTTTACGAGCCATTATATATGCAGGTTCATCCTCAACAGTTATTATTTTATCCAATTTTTCGGGATCAAATATTTTAGGAACAATTGCCTCTTGCATATTTTTAAGCCCCTGAATAGCATGACCTTTGGTTGGTTCAACACCTACAATCTTTATTTCAGGTTTCTTTGCTTTCAAGTACCTAGCCACTCCCATTAATGTTCCGCCAGTACCCATTCCGGCAATAAAAACGTCTAATTCTCCGTTGGTTTGGGAAAATATCTCCGGTCCGGTTGTCTCATAGTGAGACAGAATATTGTTTTCGTTCTCAAATTGATTAGGCATATAGTAATGCTCGGGGGCTTCCTCAATAAGATAATGAGCTTTTCTAATTGCACCATCTGTTCCCTCTTCAGCGGGAGTAAGTATTATTTCTGCGCCATATGCCTCAATAACTCTGCGTCTTTCCATACTTACACATTCCGGCATACAAAGTTTTACTTTATACCCTTTGGCTGCCCCTATCATAGCTAAGGCTATACCGGTGTTGCCTGATGTCGGTTCAAGAATTGCCTTATTATGGTTCAATTTTCCCGATTCTTCAGCTTTTTTTATCATATAATAGGCAGGCCTATCCTTAATCGAACCACCTGGATTAGAACCTTCCAGTTTGGCAAAGATTCTCACTTTCTGATTCCCATTAATATTAACAAGTTCAATCATCGGTGTATTTCCAATCGCTGATAATATATCCATTATTACTCCTTGGTTTATCTTGATTGTATTGCTTATAAAGATTTATCAAATTAATTATATTACCTTTTCTCCTTAAGGCAAATTAACTGGTTAAATTTCTCTTCATTTTTTCAAACTCTTCTTCACTAATTTCACCTTTCGCATAACGTTCCTTAATAATATCCAATGATGTTTTGTTTAATCTACCGTGGCTTCCATTAGATTTAGAATTGTTTATAAAATATATAACTACTACCAAAATAACAGCAAAAATAAGCCACATAAATATTCCTCCATATCCAAAATTCATCATATGGTTCCATCCTCCTATAAATCCACAACCTTCAACATCTGCTAACCCGACAAGCGGAAATGCAAATAATATTATAAAAATTGTCATTAATATTTTCATTATTCTTCCCTTTCTTTTCTATTTATACTAAAAAAAGCAACTATTCAGTTTGTTCATTTTTTTGATTTTATTAAATCTTTTAAAGTAACTGAACTAAGTGTGTCAGAAATTTTTTCATCCAGCATTTCCCATATCTCACGGGTTACACAACCGGAAACCCTTTTACACACAGATGGATTCTTTACACATTCCACGGGACTTAGATTTCCTTCCAGGGTTTGCACAATATCTTTTATTGTTATCAGGGACGGGGGTTTTGCTAACCTATATCCCCCATGAGCTCCCCGGGATGAACTGATTAATCCGTTTGCTTTGAGTGGAATTACCAGGTGACTTAAATATTTCTCAGAAATATCCTCTAATTTGGCAACATCCTTTAAAAAAACATTACCTTTATTATAATTTAAAGCTAATTCCAGCATTAATCTCACCCCATATCTTGAACGAGTAGAAAGCCTCATAATTCCTCCTGAAATTTGATACACTAGTAATACTATTCTTTTAGTAGTAAATAATACTACAATAAAAATAGTCCTTTGTCAAACTCTAAAATATCTGTGTTCATTAATAATTGAAAGTGTAGACTATGGAGCTCTTTCTAAAAAATTACAACCATTTAGTACCGGCTCTTCCTCCTTTAATGTCCAGAACCGGGCTGTTTACAAAAGCATCCAGCCCTCTAACATAAATACTGACACCTGAAATACAGTCTAAGGATACCTCGCTAACCGCAATCCGCGAAGTTCGATGAGGAGTATGAGATGCAAATACACCTACTTCTTTTCCGTTACTGTTCTTCCCTCTTCTAAAAATAGAGGTAATCGAATTAATCTCATGCAGATAATAAATAACGGTAATCCGTTCTTCCTCATTTAATCTGTACATAAACTTTCGTTGATATGGAAAAAGATCGATTCTGGAGATTCCTTCAGAGGTATTCTCACTAACCTTCCCGATAGGATACATAGAAATCGACTCTACATCTCCGAATAGACAATGATAGCAGACTGGCTGTCCATCGATAAAAAAGAAATTATTTCCTTCTATCTCTCTATGACATTCTAAACAGTGTAATTTTTTATTCAATAGGAATACCTGCTTTCTTTAAATTATAGTAAAATTCTCCATGATAAACATCTTCTTTATACACAGAAATAGTCCAGCTACCAACAAACACCAAAACATATCGTATAATTTTATAAATTGTCTGTAGCTACTTCCTTAATCACCCTGACAGTCTCTATAGCGTCTTCTTTGGATATATGACGATTAGTAACAATCCTTATTTTATTTGGTTCAACTGGTAATACTTGAACACCTTTACTATTCAATTCTTCTACAAATTTTTCAGGAGATATTTTTAACTTCTCAATATTACAATAAACCATATTTGTTTGAACACTATCTAAATTAACACTCAAATTCTCTATCTTATTAAGCTCTTGACCAATATATTTTGCATTTTGATGATCTTCCTGTAAGCGATCAATCATTTTTTCTAATGCTACAATGCCAGCAGCGGCAATCACCCCTGCCTGTCTCATACCTCCACCCAACATTTTCCTAGCTTTTCTGGCCTTATTGATAAACGGAGCATCTCCAACCAATATAGAACCAATGGGCGTACTGAGACCCTTAGATAGGCAAAACATAATTGAATCAGCTTCTTTTACTAATTCTTTAACATCAACATTCAAAGCAATTGCTGCATTAAATATTCTTGCCCCATCAATATGTAACTTCAAATTTAATTGGTGAGCTAATTGACAGATTTCATTCGTTTGTTGGACTGAATACACAGATCCGCCTCCACGGTTATGAGAATTTTCAATACAAAGTAATCCTGTCGGAGGATAATGAATATTTTTTGACCGTAAAGCTTTCATAATCCCATTAACACTCATAATCCCATTATTGCCTGGTACCAAACGCGGGGAAAGCCCTGCTATCCTTGCAAAACCACCAACCTCATAATAATAAATATGAGAATCTGCTTCTAAAATAACTTCTTCACCAGGACAAGTATGACTCAAAAGTGCACACAGATTTCCCATTGTACCACTAGCAACAAACATTGCAGCTTCTTTTCCTAATTTTTGTGCTGATATTCTTTCAAGTTCATTGACAGTAGGGTCTTCACCAAAAACATCATCTCCTAATGATGCAGAATGCATTGCATCCAGCATTTCCTCCGTAGGCATCGTTTGTGTATCGCTTCGTAAATTAATTGGCATTTCATTGTTCTCCTTAAATATTATTCTAAAAATAAGATATGACTATCTAAATTTTATTTTCTAACACAAATTCTAATTTTAAAAATCGATACATATTTGACTATATACTTCTGAAGCTTTAAATACCTCTTCCAATAAAACAAATTCATCTTTGGTATGTGCCTGCAAAATATCGCCTGGACCAAAAACAATTGAAGGTACCCCCATTTGAGTAAACGAAGATGCATCACATCCAAAGTCCACCCCTTTTATTACTGAATTGTTCATAATTCTCTCACAGCTTGCCAATGCTGCTTGTACAATTGCCTGGTTTTTATCGGTATCAACCGGGGTTGCAAAAGTTGTAGGTTCTGAAATTTTTATATTATATTTTTTAGTTTTTTTTAAATATTCAATTTTTATGGTTGAATCTTTTATCTTCCAGTAACTAGGCTAGGTAGCCAGAGACTTACTTCGGGTACATAAGCAACCAAAAAAACCACCAAAACTCCTATAATAAATAATATCTAACACGCTTATGTTCTTAGAGGGTATGTGAGAAGTTTTTAAGGTTTGACAAATATAACCCTGTAGTTAATTTTTTATCTATAGTAAATTTACTTTAAATTTTAATATACCCAACATCTTTTCATCAAAAGGTTAATCTTCAGAAATAGCAATAAGTATCAAGAAAATTACTTTCTGACATTTTACTTCTTTATTTCTTGTTCATACTCTGAAAAATAGCTTTAATAACCCTTAAATCAAATCTGGAAAAAATTGCTAATATATCAAAATTTTAAACTCATCTCTTTCAAGGTTTTTATGACCTCAACACCCTTACTGGCAAGCCGCTCATAACTATGATGTCCATCAGCTACAAGCAGGCAATCACAACCAATATCTTTCGCAACATCATAGTCATGGATTGTATCTCCAATCAAAAGTATTTTTTGTGGTTGTACATTTAACTTAGCTATCCAACTTTTTCCTTTTTCTATTTTACTCTCAGCATAGTGATTTTCCAAACCTACGATATTATAAAAATATTTATCGATACCATATTGTTTGAGTTTTGCTTCCAACAGATCCTGCCGGGAAGCAGATAATACCGATTGCAATATTCCTTTTTCTTTAATTTTTTTCAATATTTTTTCAGATTCATCAAATAATTGACACTCATTAAAACGGTCATAATATTCAGAAATAAATTCATCGGTAAGTTTCTCAAATGATTCCTTAGAAAAATCAAACCCAATAGTTGAATAATATTTAATTACCGGGAAATCAAAAAGGTCTCTATGACTTTCCTGATTGACCTTTTGCAAGTTTCGTTTTGCTAACATTTTATTAATAATTTCCACAACTAACCATGTGTCATTGATCAATGTTCCGTTCCAATCCCAGACAACATGCTGATACTTGATTATCTTTTTTGCCATTTAAACTCCTTTTAATTCATCAAAAGATGGCAGTTCCCTGCATTTTATGCTATTCCCAAAGCATTTAAAAAGCAGAAAACTCTAACTTTCTTGAAAAATATCTATTTTCTTATCTTTTTGGAGATTACTTTACCTAATCTTTTGATTCCTTCCTCAATATCCTCTTTGCTGGGATAGCAGAATGATAGTCTCAAGGTATTTTTACCTTTACCATCGGCATAAAACGACGACCCGCTTACATAGGCTACTTTTTCTTCGATAGCGCTAGAAAGCATTTCATCTGTATCGATATACTCAGGCAAAGTCACAAAGACGAAAAATCCTCCGTCCGGTTTAGTCCAGGAGGTCTCCTCTGGAAAATATTTTTCTAAAGAATGCAACATAATATCTCGCTTTTCTTTATAGATAGAGACATTTGACTCAATATTTTTATCAATATAGCCTTGATCACAATATTCAGAGGCAATCATTTGGTTGAAAATAGGTGTACACAGATCGGTAGCCTGTTTTAAGATAGTAATTTTTTCAATGATTTCTGTATTACCGGAAACCCAGGCTAACCTTAGACCGGGGCATAATATTTTAGAAAATGTTCCCAAATTTACAACTCTTTCTTCATAATCTAATGAAAAAATTGAAGGAATTGGCTCACCTTCAAACCGGATTTTGTCATAAGGATTATCCTCTAAGATAAAAAAATCATACTTTTGGGCAATTTCAAGGATTTTTTTTCTCCGAGGTAGGGACATAGTAATTCCGGCAGGATTCTGAAAATTAGAAATTGTATATATAAATTTAACCTTTTTGCCTTTGTTTGTGCTTTTCTCCAGGGTATCTTCCAAAAGTTCCATCTGCATACCTTCGGTATCCATTGGAATCCCAATCATTTCTGCTCCATAACTTCTAAAAACATTCAAAGCTGCCAAATAACTCGGCAGTTCTACAATAACAATATCTCCTGGATCCAGTAATGCCTTGCTCACCAAATCCAACCCCTGTTGCGAACCAGAAGTGATAATAATATTATCCGTGGTATATTTTTTACCATCTACATCCAGCCATTGAAATAAAAATTCTCTTAACTTCAATAAACCTTCAGTACTACTATATTGTAATGCACGAGCACTATCCCCGGTTAAAATCTGGGTACATATCTGTTTTATTTCCTCAACAGGAAAGGTTCTTGGATCAGGCATTCCACCGGCCAATGATATCACATTGGAACTCTGAATAATTTTTAGAATTTCCCTAATCGATGAAGTTTTGCTCTGTTTAGCCAACTTTGAGAATAATTCTTCACTATTGATTATTGACATTATCTTCTCCTTTTTACTTAGAATACATATAAATATTATAGTAAATAATAAAACAATATTACTTTTTTATCAATTTTTTTATTGATTTTGTGAATTAAAAAATGAATCTCCCCGCAGCAGAGCTACGGGGTATCTATTAGTCTCTAAAGCAAACTAATCGATCGCAGCAGAGGTGCGGGGAATTAAACCCTAAGAGATTAAATAATAAGGCAAAATAATCAGTAAAACGGAGCATACTACTAGCAAGGTTATTAATTGATAAAAAGGTTCTCCGGAAAAATTACCAAAAGATAATAGCATACTGCCAACAATTGTTACTCCAATTATTAAAAGAGTCTTAAGAGAAGCCAAAGATAGGAAATAACCCCATTTTTTTAGTTTTAAATTACCGATTCCTGCTGTAAAATACAAGAATGCCAGGGAAAGATAGACTATGACATTGAAGAAAATAAATGCAAACATCAGGCTTCCAAAACCGAAACCTTCGTACTGATAACTTCCTCCTTCTACAAAAGCATAAAAACTGGTAAATTCAGCAGGAACAGCAAAAAGAGAAAATAAACCGGTGATAAGAAGGATGACTCCCAGACTTTTAATAAACCAAATCCTATTTTTCATTCGTAACTATCTACTTGTTCTAGATTTTTTTCTCTCATTATAGAACATTATATAATATAATATGAAACGGAGAACTCTTGCTTGTTTTATTTTGAATTACTTGAATTTATTCATGGCCTTATTAAAAGAATCTGTAATATTACCCAGTGTCTTTTCAACTCCTGATTTTAGCTCTTCCCGGCCTTCTTCATTAGCATTTTGACTTTTTCTAATTTTTTCTAAGCTTCTTCTTTTTTATTTTACAATTCTTCGATTTTATTATTGCATGCTATTCTGACATCGGCTTCTTTTTCTTCTGCTTTGGCCTCCAGCTTTTCAATCCATTTATTGTTCTCTTTTTCAATTATTGGTTAATAACATTTCATAACTATTTTATCACTAATTCCAATATATTATCTATTTTATATATATTAATAGAGATAGCCCAATTTTTCTGTAAAATTAAATAACCATCAATTCCTCTTGAGGCCAGGCTTCTTCCTCAAATTCATTTATTATATTGATTTATAGTCTTGCTATTCTATGTTGTATTCAATGAGCGTGCTCTACTACTTTACATTCGGTTATAAATTGCGCGGGCAAGGCATTGCCAGGATATGTAAAAATAATCTTTCTTAACGGATTCATTGAAATAGATCAGGATGATTAAGAAATATTTAAAAGATCAGAAAATACTATGTTAATAAAAGATAGTTGTATTTTATAAACTCGACACTTATCGTTATTTTAGAAATAATTTAAATATTATCTTTTTGTATAAACAGGGGGGGGTATGCTTGATGTCATAACATTATGTAAAGTATATAATAATGTTTGTAATTTAATCGTTTTATAGATAAAATAAATTTATGATGAAAACTTATATTTTTTATTACCAATGAAGGATTTACTTTTAAACCGGGAAATGAGAGTCCCGAACCGGATATTGAAAATAGCCAATTAATCGTATATGTAAGAGTATATGACAAAGAAGATGAATTAAAAAATTTATAAATGATAACCGATATTTACTAGAAACAAAATTAACAAGATTATTTGCCTCAAGATAAAACATATAAATATATTTAAAAAACATCTCATTTCTATTTAGAGGATTCTCGATGAAACAATATGAAGCTGTAATTAAAGTAATGGAAGACAATGGTGGTTATGCTACTTTAGGTCATCTTTACCATAATGTATTAAAAGTTCCGGGAGTTATTTGGAAAACAAAAACTCCATTTGCCAGTATCAGAAGGATTGCCCAGGATGAGAGATTTTTCTTTAAAATCAAACCCGGGTTATGGGCATTAAAAGAATATAAAGATATACTACCGGAAAATATTTATCCAAAAGAAGAAACACCAACTAAAAACAAAGAAGAATACAGTCATTCGTATTATCAGGGATTATTGTTAGAAATCGGTAATTTAAAGAATTTTAAAACATTTGTAACCCCTCAAGACAAACATAAAAAATACTTAGACAAAGAATTAGACGAAGTGTCCTCATTGAAAAATCTCTATCACTTTAGTTATGATAATATTGTAAGAAAAGCACAATCAGTAGATATAATCTGGTTTAATAAACGGAAAATGCCTGACTCTTTTTTTGAAGTTGAACACAGTACAAATATCTATAATTCATTATTAAAGTTTGTAGAATTCAGGGATTTCTATTCCAGATTTTATATTGTAGCAGACCATAACAGAAAAAGAGAGTTTCTTAGTAAGATGTCTCATAGTTCATTTCAAACTATGGTTGAGAGAATACAGTTTCTTGACTATGATACCCTTTCTAACTGGAATGCAAAAGTTCATGAGTTATCCTTAATTGAGAACAAAATTTTAATGGTTTAAAATATTTGTATAAAAATATCTCTTCTAATAACAAATAATAAATCTTAAAATTATTATTGTAGATATTGTCTATTTCTGCTTAAGATAAATCATATTGACAAATAATAATCAGCTAAAATATAATGAATGGCATCAGTCTAAAACAGTTAGGAGTCAATAAAAATGAAAACGGTTATCCTTGTTCATTCCCAAAGTGGGACAACCCTACAATTTGCAAAACATATTGCAACTCAACTAAAAGAGAAAAAGCATGATGTTGAACTTATCCATTTACAGACTGACCCGGTTATCAAAATCGGGTCTGTCAGCAAAAATGCCCCTTTTAAGTTTACCAACCTGCCGGATATAAAAGGTTATGAGTTGATTTTACTCGGTGGACCGGTATGGGCTTTTTCTGCTTCACCTGTTGCGATAGCGGCTTTGGAAAAGCTGGAAAATCTTTCCAAAAAGAAATTCTTACCCTTTGTGACTATGGGTTTCCCTTTCCCCGGGATGGGTGGGAAGAAAGCTACTGCCATTTAAAATAGAAGCGGAAGACATTGCAAACAATATTATTTGAAAATTTTTCCGCCTCTTTCGATAAAAATAATTATTGTTTTTTATTATGTTTCCTTTATTTCCTTTAACAGGTCATATAGTACATTTAGTCTTTCACTGATTATCTCGTCATCTTCATGCAGGCAATCATCAAACAAGTTTATATCAGTATCGATATGCTCATTATCGGTTGATACTGTCACATTCATAGCCCCACCCTGCAGTCCGATTCTGTCTAATTGTGGATAGTTGGGATAATCTTTTTCATTCTTATGATATCTTTCCAGAAATATTTTTCTTGTTTTGCAAATGAGAATAGCCAAGTCAAGCACTCGATGTAAGGGCATCTCCTCTGATTGCCTAGACCATTTCTCTCCTGTATGTCGCCAAATTTTGGCTGAAATTTCCAAATTTCCCCGGTCATTCCATTGGGCAAGCCCCAGGGATAGCCCTTTGGCATCGGATTTATTTGCCATCCTGCCATCAATTTTGTCATATTCTTCAGAAACAATAACCGGTTTATGCTTAAGTTCAGTTGGTATCTTCATGATAGTGCCTCCAAAATTTTTGATAAATATTATTAGTAAATTACAAAATAAGTAGTTTACTAGTTATTATGCCATTTGTCAATTATCTAATATTTTTTGTCAATTAAAAGATAAAACCGGACTGTTTTTAAATGATTTAAAAGATAAAAGTGGACTAACCAAAAACAGTAAATAAGGTATAATTTAGAACTAAAT
>LDZT01011570.1_pt1 | contig 24025 bp, 18 predicted proteins | sample 615521 | NCBI WGS metagenome assembly LDZT01 (sample SAMN03408292, study PRJNA278302) | terrestrial metagenome | isolation source: oil reservoir sample SB1 | place: USA: Alaska, North Slope, Schrader Bluff formation | collected 2011-09
ACGATGAAAAGGATATTTTTCTTGTTCACAATAGGGATGATTATAATCGCAAATAAAAAAAAGCCGTAGGGTTTGAAATCCTACGGCTTTTGGCGTTTAGTATTCTGGCATTGGCTGCTGCGCCATTGCTTTTTCAGGTTCAGGAACATCCGTGATGAGAGCCTCCGTGGTGAGGATCATCGCTGCAATGGAAGTTGCATTTTCCAATGCGCCGCGCGTGACCTTCGCGGGGTCAATCACACCGGATTTAACCATATCAACATATTTTTCTGAAATGATATCGAAACCAATCTGCTTGCTCTTGGCTTTCTCTTGTTCCTGGCGGACGTTTTCGACAATAACAGCTCCATCGAAACCAGCATTTTCGGAAATGCGTTTCATGGGAGCATAGAGTGCCTTGCGAATGATATTCACACCGGTTTGTTCGTCATCATTGTCAAGTTTCACATTGGCAAGTGCGTCCACCGCATTCAGCAGAGCCACACCACCACCGGGGACGATCCCTTCTTCCACAGCCGCACGGGTTGCGGAGAGAGCATCTTCCACACGATGTTTCTTTTCCTTCAATTCGGTTTCAGTGGCTGCGCCAACACGAATGATCGCAACGCCACCGGAAAGCTTTGCGAGGCGTTCCTGCAGTTTTTCACGGTCATAATCGCTGGTGGTTTTGTCGATCTCAACACGAATCTGGTCAATGCGACCTTTGATAGCCTTGGAATCACCCTTACCACCGATAACTGTAGTATTGTCCTTGTCGGATTGAACCTTTTCTGCGGTTCCCAGATCCTGAACCGTGGTGGTTTCCAGTTTACGTCCAGTTTCTTCTGAGATAACCGTTGCGCCGGTCAGAACGGCAATATCCTGCAGCATGGCTTTACGGCGATCCCCAAAACCGGGGGCTTTGACTGCCAGTACGTTCAAAGTACCGCGTAGTTTGTTGAGCACCAAAGTTGCCAGAGCCTCACCATCAATATCTTCGGCAATGATAACCAGATCTCGTTTACCAACCTGCACCATCTTCTCGAGCAAGGGAAGCATATCCTGTGCAGCGGAAATTTTCTTGTCGTGGATCAGGATATATGGATTCTCGATAACGGATTCCATGTGTTCTGAATCGGTTACGAAATATGGTGAAATGTAACCACGGTCGAACTGCATACCTTCAACATATTCTTGTTCAAATTCGAGACCTTTTGATTCTTCAACGGTGATGACGCCATCTTTGCCAACTTTATCCATCACATCTGCAATCAGATCACCAATCTGGCGGTCCTGGGCAGAAATGGTGGCTACGTTGGCAATTTCATCCTTGGTGGAAATATCAATCGCCTGATCCTTGATCGCATCGGCGACCTTCTTAGAAGCGGCTTCAATCCCATGTTTCAAAAGCATTGGGTTGGCGCCGGCTGCCAGGGTCTTCAAACCTTCGGTTACCATGGCATGTGCCAGAACGGTGGAAGTGGTGGTGCCATCGCCAGCGATATCGTTGGTCTTGGTAGCTGCTTCTTTCAATAACTGAGCTCCCATATTCTCAAAGGGATCTTCCAGTTCGATTTCTTTCGCAACGGTAACACCGTCGTGGGTAATAGTGGGAGAACCAAACTTGCGATCCAATGCGACATTACGTCCCTTTGGACCGAGCGTGGTGGCAACTGCTTCTGCAACGACATCAATACCATCGCGCAGTTTTTTGCGTGCTTCTTCTCCAAAAACAAGTTGTTTTGCTGCCATACGAATCTCCTTCTTTTTCGGGTGATTATTTATTTGGTGACGATTGCCAGAACATCGCTCTCTTTGAGAATTAAGAGCTTTTTATCGTCGATCTTGATCTCGGTGCCGGAATATTTTGCAAACAAAACCGTATCACCTTCTTTGACATCCATCTGGATGCGTTCGCCTTTTTCGTCACGATCACCAGGACCGATGGAAAGAACTGTACCTTTTTGGGGTTTCTCTTTTGCAGTTTCAGGTAAGACGATACCTGATGCGGTTACATCTTCCCGTTCAATCGGCTCTACGACCAATCGGCTGCCAAGGGGTTTGATATTGAGTGCCATATAAGATCCTCCTGAATTTTTTTTGAGTCATTATTTTAGCACTCTTTTCAATAGAGTGCTAATTCCAATATTATCCATCTTTGACTTTCCAGTCAAGGCGATTGATTAAATCTAATATTTCTTTAATACTTTAATACCCGTAGGATTCACAAATGGCTTCGGATTCTTCTACAACTCCCATGATGACAGCATCATTTGAGAATTCGCTGCGCACCAACTCGAGAATTTGCATTGCCTTGTTGCAATAGCCGTTGGTATCACGATGAAGAGCTGCCATCACCGCACCGTATTCAGCATAGAAATCTTTGGTGTCCACTGAAAGTGGCAATCCTTCAATAGCGACCATGGTATCCACTTCAGGGTCACACTGGCGCACTTCACAGCTCTCTTCTGCCGTGCATCCTTCCAGACCACACTGAAAAGCCAGTATTTCACTCTCATAATTGCGTGACTTGTGATAGACATCTCCCAGAAAGGCATAGTAGAAGGCGTCATCCGGTTTGATCTGCACTGCTTTTCGTGCATTCAGGCTTGCTGCAAGGGGTTCCCCTTTCTGGACATAGGTTTTCGCGATGGATTGATAGGGGATGGGATCCATGATGCCCAGCTGCTCATTGATATCAGCCGCTTTAGCAAAATATTCCAGCGCAAGATCGTATTGTTCCAGCTGGCGATAGTTCACGCCAATTGAAAGATATAAAAAAGTGAGGTTAGGGTTGATCTCAGAGGCTTTTTTATATTCCGTAATGGCAGCGCTGTAATTCCCGATGGATTCCTGTAAATAGGCATTGATGCGGTGCACGTCCATTAAGGTATCATCACGTTGTAATGCCTGGTCAATATATTGTTCCGCTTGGGTCCATTTCATCTGGTCAACCAGTATCTCGGCATAATACGCCAGTGCAAGAGTGTTATTACTATCCATCTGCAGCGCTGCCACTGCTTCCTGTTCTGCCTGGGTTAAAATCTGTTCCCATTCATCGCTTACCACGGCAGAGCTTGACAGCCAATCCAGTGCAAATGCTTTTACCGCATGGGCGGTGCTGTTCTCGTTCTCGATCTCTAGGGCTCTATTGGCTGAATCCAGCGCTTCATTCAAGCGCTCGTACTTCTCTTCACTGGTCGCTAGTGAGGATGTGGAATACACTTGAACACGTGCCAGTTCAACCCACAGCACCACATTATTAGGGTCCACTGCGGCGGCATTTTGGAAAGCCTCCAGGGTTTTGGTCAGGTCACCAGCCACAAAATGCACTTCTGCTTCCTGCACAAATGAATCCACCGTGCGGGTGGCAGTGGGAGTAGCCATAAATAAGGGGGTTATACGCCCTTCCTGCTGGTCACGCAAAATGATCAGCAAGAAAATGATCATTGCAATCAAAACCGCAATAACATAAGGACTGGTGCGGTGTTTCTTTTTCTGAAACAGGCTATCCTTGCGAGGTAAATACATATTATTTTATTCTCCCGCAGGTGTTGGAATTTGATACGGCAGTGGTGTGGGTGTGAGGGTGGGTTGTGGCGTCCAGGTTGGTATCATGGTGGCAGTCGGCAACTTCAACAACTGCTGGTCGTTCAACTTTTCATAGCAGCGTTCCAAGGTGTACTCGGCATTATAGACCGCTGTTTCATCATCCTGCATGCTTTGTATGATGGCTTGAGAAATATCCACTGCTTCACTGCAGTAACCCAATTCCATCAACGAGAGACCGTAAATGTAATACATATCGACGACTTCATAAGAAAGCGGCAATCCTTCAACGATCGTACCATTCGTGGTAACTCCACCACGAATGGCTATCTGTAGTGCTAGAATTGCATCTCCGAACTGGTAGTTTTTATAGAAAGCCTGCCCGAGGTAGCCCCAGTAATAAGCGTTCTGTGGCTCGTCAGAAATTGCCTGTTGATAGTATTGGATGGACTTGCTGAATTCTCCAGTACGATAGTAAGTGCGACCGATCAACGCATCCGGGTTGGCATCGCTAGGATTGAGCGCATTGGCTTTGGTGTATTCCTCAATCGCTTTGTTGTATTCCAGCAGCCCCGCATACGTTCTTCCGAGCGAGATGTGGATTTCCGCGACATTGGAATTCACCGCAATAGCTGCCTCGTATTCCGTAACAGCATCTTCATAGTTAGCTGTGATCTCCAGCACCATCGCACGCGCCCAATGCGTTTCGAGTGCACTGGGTGCGATCGCTTCCGCCTTACGAGATGCTTCAATAGCCGCATCCAGATCACCCTGCGCGTCGGATCCAACCAGGATCTTTTGTGCTTTCACGATGGCATCATAGGCATACACAAAATAATTACCCGGATCGTATTCGGTCGCTTTTTGCAGATCGGTCTCTGAATCAAAATAATTCCCCAACAACCCATGCGCGATTCCTTTTAAGGCATAAGCCTGACTGTTCTCTGGGTTCAGCAGCAGTGCATTGCTGGCATCTTCCAGCGCCGACTCATAATTCCCCCGGTAGATATTGATCATCGCCGAAGCAATGTAGTTGGATGGATTCTGTGGGTCGGCTGAAATGGCTTTACCATACGAAAGCAACGCCTGTGTATATTTCCCTTCCGCAGCGAGGTTTTGCGCTTCGGTAATAAAAGTCTCCGGTGCGAGGGATGGTGTGGGGGAAGATATAAAAGTATAGGGGGAAAACGGTTCTACTTTCTGATCGATATAAACCAGCAGCCCAATCACTGCCAACAGGATCAGGATCTTGAATGGGTTTGAACGGCGATTCTTTCGCCGCATATTCCAGTTTCTTCCTTTTATGTACATAGCGCAATCTTATCATCATGCTTAAAAAGGCGTCAAGCAACGAAAGAGACTCCCCAGCATGGATAAAAGGCTTTCTTGCAAATCGAATTGGTTAAAGCTAGAATTAACCCATGCGATTTGAGGTATTCACGCTTTTCCCGCAAGTCTTTCCCCCATATTTGGAAACGAGCATTCTGAAACGAGCCAAAGAAAATAACCTTCTGGAAGTGAATCTCCACAATATTCGGGATTGGGCAGAAGACAAACATCACACAACGGATGATACACCTTATGGAGGGGGCGGCGGTATGGTGATGAAACCCGAGCCGATCTACAACGCGATCAATAGTGTGCTTGGCATCCCACCCGCCTGCCCATTGATCTTATTGACACCACAAGGTGAAACCTTCACCCAACAGAAAGCAGAAATGTTAAGTAAAATCCCTCGACTTGCTTTGATTTGTGGTCGCTATGAGGGTTTTGATGAACGCATCCGTCAGCACCTTATAACCGAAGAACTATCCATCGGCGATTACGTGCTCAGTGGAGGTGAATTGCCGGCATTGGTGATCATTGAGGCAGTCACCCGCTTGATCCCCGGTGCATTGGGTGACCCGGATGGCGCTTTTGATGATTCCTTCGGATCAGGTTTGCTGGAATACCCGCAGTACACACGCCCGCCCGAATTTCAGGGGTGGCAGGTGCCAGCCATTCTGCAATCAGGTGACCACAGCGCTATTCATCGTTGGCGCCGCGACCAAGCTCTTCTGCGCACTTTACAAAAACGCCCCGATCTTCTAGTGAGCGCAGAGCTTGATAAAGCCGACCTCACCTTTCTTAAACAAGTCATTAAAGAATCGGTTTTTCCCATTCCTGATTCTATAATTAACATCATCACACAAAGAGAGGATTAATATGAAATACAAAATAGGAAAGACTTTTCTGCTCGGATTGGGATTCTTCGGTGTGAGCGTGATCTGGAGTGTATATAACGCGTACGTGCCGGTTTTCCTCGAATCCCGCTTTGCTCTATCCACAGGCTTTATCGGTGTCTTTATGACTCTCGATAATATTGCAGCGTTATTCATTCAGCCTGCCGTAGGAGCATGGTCTGATAGGCTGCGCACTCCCATTGGGCGCCGTATGCCGTTCATCCTGATTGGTGCGCCCATCGCTGCAGTTGCTTTCTACATACTCCCGAAATCCATGTCTCTACCCGTTTTCTTCTTCGCTGCCAGCTTACTGTTACTGGCAATGGCAGTCTGGCGTACTCCGGTAGTAGCGTTAATGCCTGATATTACGCCCTCCAAATACCGTTCCCAGGCAAATGGGATCATTAATTTCATGGGTGGTGTTGGCGCAATCATCGCCTTCTTATTCGGCGCTACGCTGTATGAGATGAATCCCTCCTATCCTTTCTGGCTGGGTTCAATCCTGGTTCTGGTGGCGGCTATTCTGGTATTCATTTTTATTAAAGAACCTAAGGAATATGACCATACCCCTGAAGAGACACCCAATTTGTGGCAATCGATAAAACTCATTTTCCAAGAGAAAGATCGCAATACACTGCGCATTTTGCTGGCTATTTTCTTCTGGTTCATCGCCTACAACGGCATTGAAGCCTTCTTCACCTTGTACGGTAAAAATTATCTGGGAATCAGTGAATCAGATGCTGCTCGTTTGCTTGGACAGCTTTCCACATTCTTTGTTTTATTCTCATTACCCTCAGGTTATATTGGTGCAGCCGTTGGTAGAAAGAAAACCATTATTGCCGGAATCATCCTGATGGCATTGTGTGTCGCTTCCCTATACTTCCTGCCAACCGAATTATTGACCACTTTATTGACCACTCTGCCCCTACTTGGTAAAGTGCCTGTGATCGGCGTTATTCTGATGATCATGGGCATCGGATGGGCGCTCATCAACATTAATTCACTGCCGATGGTAGTTGACATGACCGAATCCAGCCGTATCGGTACCTACACCGGTTTGTACTATTTGTTCTCCACCCTGGCAGCCATCCTCGGACCAACCCTGTATGGTTTTATTATTCAATTTAGCGCTGGAAAATACAACCTGCTTATGTTGATCAGCCCCATTTTTTTGCTGGGAGCTTTGATAAGCATTGCTGGCGTAAAACGTGGTGAAATCCAGCAGGAATCTTGATTTGATTTCTGCAAGGAGGTGACAGAAAGCATATACCGAAAACTTGATTTTGAAATTTAAACACGTTATACTTAAATTCTACGAGAATTGTCTGACAATTTCTCGAAACAAATTTCTCTAGGAGGAGAGATAATGACCAAAAAACTTTCTGTTCTTTTATCTATCTTGATCATTGCTTCTGTTCTATTGGTTAGCTGCTCAAACGCAGAACCCACGGAAGAAGCTATGGTCGAGGAACCTGTTGCTGAAGAACCAGCAGCAGAAGAACCAGTTGCAGAAGAAGCTCCAGTAATGACCTTCTGTCAGGTTACAGATACCGGTGGTATTGATGACAAGTCCTTCAATGCAACCGCATGGCTTGGTATGGAAAACGCTGCCGCAGATTTCGGCGTGGAAATCAAATATCTGGAATCCCAGCAGCAATCCGACTACGAAGTCAACCTGAATGCTTTCGTTGAAGAAGGCTGCGATCTGATCCTGTCCATTGGTTTCCTGCTCGCTGACGCAACCGCTGCAGCAGCAAATGCCAACCCGGACGTGAATTTCGCCATCGTTGACAACGGCTCTATGGATATCCCCAACATTCGCGGCAACTATGCCAATATCGAAGAAGCCGCCTTCCTGGCTGGCTATCTCGCCGCTGGCATGACCGAAACCGGTAAAGTTGCAACCTATGTTGGCATCCTGTTCCCCTCAACCCAAACTTTCATGGATGGGTATGCGATGGGCGTTGCCTATTACAATGAGGTTCATGGTACAGCCGTGGAAGTCCTCGGTTGGGACATGGAAACCCAAACTGGTCTCGAAGTTGGTAACTTTGAAAGCCTCGATGATGGTCGCGCACTCGGTGAATCCCTTCTCGATGAAGGCGCAGATATCATCATGCCCGTTGCCGGTCCTGTTGGTCTCGGGACCCTGGCAGTCATGCAGGAACGCGGTTCTGGTCTGGTCATCGGTGTTGATAATGACTGGTCCATCGCCAATCCCGATCAGGCAGATTACATTCTCGCCAGCGCCTTGAAGAAAATCGATGTGTTCGTCTATGACAGCATTGAGAAAGTCATCAATGGCGAATTCGTTGGTGGTGAAGATTACGCCCTGACCCTCGAGAACGATGGCGTTGGGCTCGCCTATGGCACCGCCTGGGCTGATAAGATCCCCGCAGACCTTCAAGCAGAGATCGAAGCCCTCATTCCTCAAATTATCGCCGGTGAGATCGCAGTATTACCCACCCGATAATAGATGAAAATCACAAGTTAGTAAAAAAAGAGCCGGGAATTCGTTTCTTGGCTCTTTTTTATAAACCACGATATGGTAAAATACACGCATTTGTAGGACAATTAACTTAATAGATGAGGGATAAATGGCGCCTTTACTTGAACTAAGAGGAATTACCAAACGGTTCCCTGGGGTACTCGCAAATGACCATATTGACCTGACGCTTGAAAAGGGGGAAATCCATGCCCTGCTGGGAGAAAACGGAGCAGGTAAAACAACCCTGATGAATATTCTTTATGGGTTGTATTCCCAGGATGAGGGTGATATTTTTGTCAATGGGAACAAGGTTACCATCAATGAACCAACGGATGCCATCAAGGCTGGCATCGGCATGGTTCATCAGCATTTCATGCTGATCCCCGTATTCACCGTCACAGAAAATATCATGCTCGGGGAAGAATACGTAAAAGCAGGCGGTTTTCTGGATAGAAAGAAAGCCGCTGCCAAGATCACAGAAATATCTGACAAGTACAATTTGAATGTAAATCCGGATGCGTATGTGCGCGATCTGCCAGTTGGCACCCAGCAGAGAGTGGAGATCATCAAGATCCTTTTCCGTGAGGCAGAGATCCTCATCATGGACGAACCTTCCGCGGTACTGACGCCCCAGGAAGTGGATGAACTCTTTAAAATTATGCGTGTGCTGGTCGACCAGGGCAAATCCATCATTTTCATCACACATAAATTGCGTGAAGTAATGGAGTGTGCTGATCGCATCACCGTCATTCGTGGTGGAAAAGTGATTGGTTCCACCACGCCAAAAGAAGCGGATACCAAGAAATTAGCCACTATGATGGTCGGTCGTGATGTACAGCTCAAGATCAAAAAGACCAAATCTGACCCTAAAGAAACCGTTCTTAACGTTGAAAATCTGCGTGTGATGAATTCACAACAACATCTCGCGGTAGATGATATTTCCTTCAACGTCCGTGCTGGAGAAGTGCTTGGTATTGCTGGTGTTCAGGGCAACGGACAAACCGAACTGGTAAGAGCTTTAACTGGCTTGCTGCCCCCCACGGAGGGTAAAATTGAAATACTGGGTCAGGATACCACCCAAGAGAAACCACGTTTCATCACAGAATTGGGCTCAGCCCATATTCCGGAAGACCGTCAAAAAGATGGTTTGATCTTGGCGTTTCCAGTAGCAGATAACCTTATTCTCAATACCTATTTTCATGAACCTTTCTCCAAGGGAATCACGCTGCAATTTGACGAGATCGCTAATAGTGGGAATGCCCTGGTAGAGAAATTTGATATCCGCACCCCCAGTGTCAACACACCCGTCAGTAATCTCTCTGGGGGAAATCAGCAGAAAGTGATCGTCGCTCGTGAGTTTTCACGACCAATCAAACTGTTGATCGCATCCCAGCCAACACGCGGTTTGGATGTCGGTTCTATTGAGTACATCCATAAACGCTTGATGGCAAAACGAGAGGAAGGGTGCGCTATTCTTCTGGTCTCAACAGAATTGGATGAGATCATTCAATTATCTGATCGCATTGCAGTCATGTATCGCGGCAAAATTCTGGATATCCTGGATGCGCAGGATGCTACCAAAGAAGTCCTCGGTTTGCTCATGGCTGGCATCAAACCCAGCGATGAAATGAAATCGCAGGCAAAACACGAAGAACAGATCATCTTAACGTGAGGAAAACAAGCATGGAAAATCAAAAACAAACACAAAACAAACCCAGTGGGATTGCAGTTTTCTTCGATGAGCTGTCGAAAAGCTCAGGGATGGTCACTTTTTTAGCCATCCTGACAGGCATTCTCATAGCCGGTCTGTTGGTTGCTTTGACAACCGTGGAAGTATATGACGCGTTCTCCATTTCTTTCTGGAGTGGTATCAAAGAAGCCTTGAGAACGGCATGGAATACCTATTCCTCTCTCTTCATAGGTGCCTTCGGCGACCCTAAGAAAATCGCAGCTGCCTTTCAAGGCGGTGATGGGCTTGAGATTCGGCGAGCCATCAACCCGTTTTTCGAAAGCTTGGTTCAAACCACTCCTTTCATTTTTGGTGGTCTCTCCGTAGCGCTGGGTTTTCGGGTTGGGCTTTTCAATATCGGTGCCGAAGGGCAGCTGTTTATCGGTGCTATGACCAGTGTTTACGCAGGCTACGCCATAACCGGATTGCCAGCTTATATCCATATCCCCCTTGCCCTTCTAGCAGGAGCAGCGGGTGGTGCGGCATGGGGGTTTGTTCCCGGTTATCTCAAAGCAAAGACGGGGGCGCATGAAGTGATCATTACTATCATGATGAATTACATCGCTTTCAAACTGAGCGACTTTATGCTGCGCGGTCCCATGAAAGATCCCAATGAATATACACCAAAAACACCCTGGATTCAGGAAAGCGCTCAATTGACCCGCCTCTTCCCGGACACCATCCGATTTCACATCGGCTTCTTTATAGCCCTTGGAGTAGCTTATTTTGTGTATTGGCTATTATTTAAAACCACGTGGGGCTTCGAACTGCGTACCGTTGGTTCAAACCCGAATGGTGCCCGCTATGCCGGTATCAATACCACCAAAGCAACTGTGGTCGCCATGTCATTAGCCGGCTCCCTGGCAGGGCTAGCTGGAGCCAATGAGGTATTAGGGTTGAACTACCGTCTGGTACCCTCCTTCACATCAGGATATGGTTTTGACAGTATCGCTCTGGCTCTACTAGGAAAGAACCACCCGCTGGGGGTGGTGCTCTCGGCGCTGTTGTTCGGCTTCCTGCGCAATGGATCACGCCAGATGCAGCTGAAATCAGGTGTTCCGATTGATATTGTATCCATCCTGCAAGCACTCATCCTGACATTCATTGCAGCTCCTGCGATCATTCGCTCTATTTATCGTTTGAAGAAACCCGACCACGAAGAAGAAACTATCAAGGTTGGTAGTTGGGGAGGGAACTAACATGGCTGACACAAAATCAATGCAAATTGAAAATAAACAAGTTGATAAAAAGAAAACAAAATCACACCGCATCACTTTTGGTATCATCTATCTGGTTCTGGCAGCATTCATCTGGATCGTTTTCGTAAACGGAACAGATACAAGCATTTTGACAACCTTCAACATGACACCCGGTGGATCATCTGCGTACATGGATGACTGGATCTTTCCGACTGCCAGCACTTTATCCACGTTAGCTTTCATCTGTGCCATTGCCGGTGCGTATCAGATCATCCGTGGTTTTGGAAAATTCACCAACGGGATTCTGGCGCTGGTGGCAGGTATTTTCATCTTCAGCTTTCTCTCGTGGGCATCCTCCGGTGGTTCCATCAATCTGGCAGGGTTGCTGCGCGTTACCGTTGTGCGAGCAGTGCCTCTAACATTGGGTGCCATGGCAGGTATGCTGTGTGAGCGATCCGGTACGGTTAACATCGCCATCGAAGGGATGATGTTGACCTCAGCCTTTGTAAGTACGGTAATTGCCAGCCTTACCAATCTATGGATCGGTATGCTTGCGGGGGTTCTTACAGGTGGTTTGATAGCATGGATTCACGGTGTTTTAACCATCAAATACAAGGTTGACCATACCATTTCGGGTACTGTCATCAATATTTTTGCTACCGGAATCACTTCTTTCCTATCATCCAAATTCCTCCAGAAGACAGATTACCAGTATTTAAACGAACCCGGCATGTTCCCGCAAATCGATATCCCTGTACTTTCGAAGATCCCTTTCGTCGGACCGATCCTGTTCAGCCACAATATGTATGTGTATGCCATGTTCCTTCTGGTTCCATTTTTGACAGTAATGCTTTTTTCAACCCGCTGGGGGTTACGATTACGCTCAGTAGGCGAGCATCCCAAAGCGGCAGATACATTGGGTATCAACGTGATCAAGACCCGCTATATGGCAGTGATTCTGGGTGGCATGATGGCAGGTTTCGCCGGCACCTATTTCACACTGGGCTCCTCCGGTCGTTTTGACGAGCTGTTGACAGCCGGGCGTGGTTTTATCGCCCTGGCAGCCATGTTGTTTGGCAATTACCATCCGGTGGGCGCTATGGGAGCAGGGCTGCTGTTCGGCTTCTTTGACTCCCTATCGGCTAAAGCCTCCATACTCAAGGTACCAATCCCTTCAGATTTCCTGGGGATGATGCCTTACCTCGCCACCATTGTTGTTCTGGCAGGTGTGGTAGGCAGGAGCCAGGCACCAGCTGCTGCTGGTAAATCCTACGACAAGGAATCGCTCTAAATACTAGAAGAGGCGACCTGTGGTCGCCTCTTCTCTTTCAAGTATAGGAAATCAGTACCTTCCGAACTCCTCCACGGCATCCACCATTGCCAGCACATTTTCAGGCGGTACCTCGTGCATGATAGTATGCACCGAAGCCACCATGTAACCACCTCCCTCCCCCAGGATGGAGATCACACGCTTCACCTCTGCTTTCACCTCATCCGGTGTGCCATAGGGAAGAACGCGCTGCGTATCAATGGCACCACAGAAAACGATATCCTGCCCGTAGCGTTCTTTTAATTCCTTGAGATTTGCCATCTTCCCTGCTGAAGTCTGAATGGGATTCAAGATATCCACGCCCATCTCAATAAAATCCTCAATCAGGTCAAACACATCCCCATCGGTATGAAAAAACACCTTTGCCTTGGTACGTGCTTTGATGAATTCAATGAACTCGGCATGGAAAGGTTTCAGAATCTTGCGATACATGCGCGGGGAGATCATCAATTTTTCTTGAGTGCCAAGATCATCCCCGATCTTGATGATATCCAGGTTATCACCTGCTTCATCCAAAAAATGCCCCATCAACGTTTTACACAAATCTGTGATCTTGCGCAGCAGCGCCGTTGCGAAATCAGGGTACAGCGCCATATTCAGCAAGAATGTATCCATACCCTGCATGGCAAAGGCACGTTCAAAAGGGAACAACAGCCAAGGCGTGCCCATGATGGCATACTGGTTCTCTTCAGCCAAATGGCGTGCCAGCTCTTTCACATGTGCCACACGGTAAGGGTCGTCCATATCAGGCCAGGGATAATTTTCGATAGCATCAATAGTAGTCGCCTCTGCCAGCGGGTGAATGCCCGGGTACCACACACCTTCTTCAATTTCCTTCTGCCCGCTGCCCCAGCTATCGATGCAGGGAGCATGCGGAGGACGATTGCGGTTGTGTTCATAGATGGCTGCCGGGAAGCGATCCAACACACCACGTACATCACTGTGTAGACGGCGCATGGTCTCTTCATCCACCTTTGCAGTTCCCAGTTCAGGCCAATCGTAGAGATACTCCTCCGGCGCGCTGATGCCCGCCAGTTTCTTCACCCCACGGTAGGGTTCCATCTTAATGCCAGTTGCATTCGAGACCCCCACGATGATCGGAACCCGATCCGGTATTTTGTGATCCAGAACTGCCTTCACTCTTTCACGTGATGTCATGCCCATCGTGTTTCTCCCAGAACAATTTTTCTTGGGGAAAATTGTAGCATAAGGCATTCATCTGTGCTTGAATCAGCTCCTTTTCTTTCATTAGATTTTCATAATTTATTTGATTCGATGGTTAAATTAAAGAATGGGCAGCTGTTCGGAGGGATTGCTGACCGCCGCCGCCGTAGTTGTCAAACTATCCCTTCTGCACCGCCCATCCTTCCAAAATAAGAATGTGCAACCGCTGTACAAAAGAACTTCTTTTCTTCGTACAGCTCGATGTTTCCGTTATAAACCTATTTAAAGAACAAGACCCGGTTGCATTACCAGGTCTGCCGTTGTGTACAGGTAATAAAAAAAAGACCTTCGGCAGCCTGGCGGTCATAGCTGTTGGAATAGTTATGCACCATTCCCAGCTTTAGACCCATAGCTTTGCGTCCCCGTTTTTCAGCGGGTTTGCCTTTTCGAGCCGGTAAATAAACTCAAATTTATTGTAGTATAGTTCGCTTAAAAAAACAAGCTGTGAATGGAAAAAGGCGGGCAATTTCAGAAATAGGGCTCGCCTTTTTTAAGGTTTCCATCGAATTGCGGTATAATGGGCTCACGCTCCCGTAGCTCAATGGATAGAGTCCCTGACTTCGAATCAGTAGGTTGCGCGTTCGAGTCGCGCCGGGAGCGCCTATTTTATCTTGGGATTTATCGTGCTATTCTCAGGTATGAGACAAAAAAGTATTTCCCTCATTCCAGAATCTATCTCAACAAAAATACAACTGTATGCTTTTACCCATCTTCATTGGTTATCAAAGCATACAGTTGCAAGATATTGCAGAAAAAATCTTCTGCTGCTATCCGGTTAGTACTTCCCGTATTCCTTTCCGGTGTCAATCATGGCATGTACATTCTCAGCTGTTGCGTCATCCAGAACCGCACCATTTGCAAGAATATACCCGCCATCTCCGGCGACATCATCAATCAGTCTTTTTACATAATCTGTAACCTCTTGAGGCTTGCCAGCCTTTAGCAGAGAACCAGATACATTCCCACCAAATGCCGCCCATCCACCCAGTTTTTTCTTGACTTCCTTCATATCGGTTTGGTCAAACATCCATACCGTATGTCCAGCAGGAATACCAGAATCGCTAATGATATCCAGCCGTTGGTTATATCCACCTTCTACAAAAATATAAGGAATAGCTCCCGCATCAATTAACCCCAGCAGCACTACTTTGAGTGATGACCAGTAAAATTTCTCAAAATCCTTGTTCGACATGAAACCATCAGCACCTTTATGCAGCGGCATGAATACAAAGGGACTATTGGCAGCATTAGCACCACTCAATCCCAACTCGATCGCGATCGGGACAAGCCGTTCCATAGCTTCCATCAGCTTGGCAGGTTGGCGATACATATCAAGCATAATCCCCCGTGTACCTCGCAAGGTATCACCCAGGTAATCAAAAGGAGCCTTGGTAATACCACTGATGATCTGAGGCAGCCCCAGACCAGCCATGGATGCATTTTCTATCGGTCCGACCGCTCCAAACCATTCCAATGCAGCCTGCCCGGCTGCTAATAATTTCTGGTAGGATTGCTGAACATTGGGTATTCCTACCGGCACAGCAGCCATCGCGACCAGCGGCAATTCTATTACATTGGTCCATGGCGAAAGCATTGCCCAGGGACCGAGGGAGCCTACTACACGCGGCAAATATGTATGCTGGAAGAAATGGCTTGGATCGTTGATAAGGGTATCGTATTCGTCCGCCCTCATATACTCTTCTTCAACGTATTGGTAAGATGTGTTGGGTGGTGTACCATGCCCTGCCCAGTGATAATGTTGAATATTCAGCAGTTCATACACTTTGCCAGGACCAATCATCGAGCAGCTAACCAGACTATCTGGTAAGAAATCAGCGTTGAATTTTCGGAAAGTATCACCCAAGACTTCATAATCGTACATAAGCTTTTCTACAGTTACGCCATTGTACTGAGCAGGGTAAACTCCAACCCAGGGAATGATCGGGATACGTTCAGGCTTTTTCAACTGAACCACATCGCTTATCATGCGAGTTCGCTGCTCATAAGCTTTTTTCGCTTCAGGAGTAGTAAATTCCAACCCGGCATTCGCCCAGGCTTGCAGTCTGGCAGTTTGTCTCTCTTTTACGGTCAATTCTTTCCAGTTTTCAGGCATGGGAAACATTTCTCACGCTCCTATCCATTGTTTTGCCAGGGAAACAGCCGCAATTGCATCTTGCCCATAAGCATCTGCACCGGTATATACACAGATCCGTTCATTAACCTGCCCGCCACCGATCATTATTTTTACATCCGCTTTGGCTTCTTTCAACGCAGCAACGGTTACTTTCATCGGATCATAAGCAGTTGTAAGGAAACCACTCAACCCTACAATGGTCGCCTCTGTCTCCTTTACTGCTTCCACAAATTTTTCTGCGGATACATCTACCCCTAAATCGGTAACCTCAAAACCATTGATATCAAGCATAAAAACTACAATATCCTTGGCAATATTATGAATATCGCCCTGCACCGTACCGATGACAACTTTCCCTAGCTTGTGGGTGACAACCTCTTCAGTCATATGTGATTTAAGAATTTCAGAGATGGATTTGATCATCTCCCCCGCTAATATCAATTCCGGGATAAATGCTTCCCCATTTTCAAATTGATCGCCGATTATATCCATGGCTTGCTTGCAGGAATCCAGAATCTTCAGTGGATCTGCTCCACCATCCAGAAGCTGGGTAGTAATTTGACGAGCATCCTCCTCCCGCATTTCTGTGATGGCACTAATGAGGGCTTGCGACATGTTTCTCTCCTTTCCCTTACGCAATTTTTTTATGATGATTTTTAATCAGTAATATTATATATGCAAGAAGCTTGGTTTCATCACTGGAACTGCCAGGGAGAAAAGATAATCTTTGCATACAGTAGAGGACACTCAATTTTTCAAGGCTGTCAGTAGATAATTATCTTCTACCAATGCATCATGGAACAGCGAATGAAATCTAAATACACGTTCTTCTTTCCTAAAAAATACTGGGTAGGGTTGCTGTTATAGCCGAGATTCTTCGGTCGCTGCGCTCCCTCAGCTTGACACGCTGGTACAGCGTTATCCCCTCTCGCTCTCTTCCAGCGCGATCAATGCCGCACCCAGGGCACCGCAAATTTCCGGCTCTTCGGGAAGTAAAACATTTCCTCCCAACCGCTCCTCGACAGCAGCCACCACGCCCGGGTTTCTTGCCACGCCACCGGTCATCATCCATTCCCGTTCCAATTTCCTGCGTCCCGCCAGGGCGGTGACTTTGGCTGCCACAGAGCGGTTGAGCCCCTGCACGATATCCTCCACGCGCTTCCCTGAAGCAATGAGCGAGACAACCTCCGATTGAGCGAAAACAGAGCACATACTGGAAATGGTGATATTCTCGCGCGCTTGCAGACCGCGCAGAGCCATTTCTTCGATGGTGAGCCCCAGCGATTGCGCCATCATCTCCAAAAATCGCCCTGTACCGGCAGCGCATTTATCGTTCATCATAAAATCCCGCACACTGCCATCTCCATTTAATAAAATAATCTTGCTATCCTGCCCGCCGATGTCGATGACGGTGCGCACAGCAGGGTTGAGAAAATGCGCTCCCCGGGCATGGCAGGTGATCTCGGTCACATCCCGATCGCGGAAAGTGATGCCAGCGCGTCCGTAGCCTGTTGAAACGGTGCTGGAAATCTGCTGGTGATGAAGATTCGCTTTCCTGAGCGCTTGTTCCAGCGCTTGCTGGGCGCTCTCCACGATCTGCACGCCGGTCAGCAAGGTGCAGGAAGAAATGATCCGTTTTTCTTGATCCAGAATCACTGCATTGGTGGTAGTGGAACCGCTGTCAATGCCCGCATAGTAACCCGCTCTGCTTTGGCGGATGGATACAGGATGAGTTTTTATCAGCTCTTTTATCTCCTCATAAAAAGCCCCCAGGCGGGTGCTCATCTGCGCAGCACCCTGAGATGTGTAATCCGTTTCAATTTTGACCATCGGGATATTCAACCGATCGTGTAATGTGGCATATTCAAACCCGTAAAAATCGCAGAAATTGACCGTGTTGTAAATAACACCTCGTAAATTTGGGTCTTCGGTGAGAGCACGCCGGGAGTTGAGGTCGGTCATGCGCATGCAAGCAGGCTGCGCCAGCAATTCACCCGCATACCAATCCATAAGGTCCTCAAGATCATCAACTTCAGGGGGAACGCCCAAACGGCGCAGACCGGTACAGGTGTTATTGCGCACCGGCAAAGGAGATTTCTTGCGGATATCCTCCAGCAGAGCATCCCCCAGACGAGCTCCCATCACTGCTACATAGTGACCCTCAGGTAGCGCATCCAACCTGTTGAATGCAGAACGAAAAGCCCGGCAATTGAAGGTTTTACCGGTCTGTTTTTCCCAATCCCTGAGCAAACGCAACAGTTCATTTTTATAGATCTCCCTGCCGCATTCCTCCTGCCGCCGGGGCAATAAAAGCATTTCGGTTGGTTGATCCAACGACCGCAGCACATCCCAGGCACGGCGGATCGAATCGCAACAATCGGTCAAAATCAGCACATCCGCATCATCTCCAGTACGCGCTGCCAGCAGCGCCCGTGAATAGCTGCACATATTCCTATGCGTCAGTCCATCGGCTGCATCCAGATTTTCCGGCATGGGGTTATAGAGGGCTGTTTCTTCATCAAAGCCAGCAAACAGCTCAACCGGGGTATATTTGCATACATAACGGATCATGATCTCCCCTCCAGCATCTCCAGAAAAGCCTGCATGCGGGTGCTCATCTGACCATCATTGATATTCTTGCGATCGCAGCCATCTCCATCCAGCACCAGTACCGGGATACCTGCCTGCTCCAGAGCTGCACTCATCAGATGTGCGTTACCCAGGGTCTGTTTACAACCCCAATGACAAAAATAGATCACACCATCTGCTTTAAGTTCGCGCGCCATTTCAAGCAGCCTGACAGCGCGGTTTTCTCCCGACCCGTTGAAAGAATTGAGCAGCAATCGCTTTGCCATCGCTTCATAGGGATGGCTTGCATCCACATCATCCACATAATCAAAATTGAGATCACAAGCCAGCAATTGGCGCTGTGTATTGAAGTTGAAGAGCTCCCGCATGGAATCCTGCCAGGAGGGGATGGTATGCACCCACAGCAAGCGTGTTTCCCCGTGGGACGAAACAGCGGCGTTGGTATCCTCCAGAAGCAGCCGAAAATATTCCTCCGCTTCAGACGTCCCTAACGAGACATGCGTCGGGAATAGTTTATGCATCTCGGTGGTCAGGTTGCTGGGCATATATTTCCCCGCCAGCAGATGCAGATGTTCACGGTACATTCTCAAAGAACGGTTCTCGCTGCGCATGACCTCTACAAGACGATCCTCCTCCAACTTTTCCCCCATCACCTCTTCGATCATGTGTGTCACATCTTCAAGTTGCCCAGCAACGTAAGCGATCGTTTCGGCGGTGCAAACACCCGGAACATCCACCACAAAATGAGGAACCTGGTAATGCGCCGCGATGGTGCGAAAAGTGCTCAGATTGGCATCACAGGCGAGCGAGGTATTGGCAACAAAGCGGGGAGGTTCAAGCACATCTGATAGAGCTGCGCCCAGCAGCGTTTTATGATAGGAACAAAAAGTCTGGGGCACGCCACTGTTTTCCGCATAGCCGATGAACGCCCCTTCGCTATTCGCCCCATTGAGATAACCAGCCAGCCCTTCGGTAAACATCGGGAGGATATGCATGGCATGCAGCACCTCACAGGGGAAAAAGAGGTTGACCATGGCGCAGCGCTCAGGGCGCTGCAAAGATCGCAGGATGGTGCGGTTGTTCATATTGGCAACATACTGCTGGCTTGGTAGAAGGCGATTATCAGGCAGTGACTTCATCTGAAATGAACTAACCTTATATCCTACCTTCAAGAGAGACAATGCTTTTCGGGGTGATGTGAGGGTAAATTGCCCAACCATTGCCCCGAATTTTTCGATGACTTTATTCATTACGCCTACTTCTCAGAAATTTCATTGTTCCACAACTCCCCTCAGTTTCTCGTTCAGTTTAGACAATCCAACACCAAATAATCAAGATAAACCGGGCGATGCGTAATTCCAAAAATTATAGCACCCAATTTTGTAAAAGTTAAAAATATCGATTTTTCTGTTGTTTTGGATTTAAATCAATCTTTTTTCATTCGAGTCAGAAGCGCACAGCAAGGATTTGGGATCACTCCTTTTCTGCCGATAGATGAGGATATAAATACCTTCACCATTCATGCAACTCCCAATAATCACGTACATTTTTCTTGTTTTACAACCACAATGAAAGTTCAACCGTGTCACAAGCCTTTTTAGGTGATAATACCATCACTAACTTTAAAACGCGCAAACTATCTGAAAATGAGCCCCGGATTTGGACACAAAAGAACTACAAGATTATATATCTTGTAGTTCATTATTTTGGGATGAAATACCCTGTGTCAAATTATTGAATCTTCATCTCTATTCTATGTATCTCTCTATTCCTGATCATGCATCACATCCCCGTTTTCATTATCTCGTTCCGTTGAATCGGCATCAAGTTCAGCGATGCCAGATACATCTTCGCTCAGATCATCAAAATTTTGTTCTGAACCATTGGAATCCAATGCATCATCGTACTTGATGACCACTTCCATCGAATGTTCACTACCATTGAACTGCATAGATTGGACCGTTCCATGCATCTCAGCATTTACTTCTTTCCCAGTTTGGTAATCATCTCCGATAAATACTCCGGGTTGCACACTATCTCCAATTTTCACACCCGTCCGACTTGCTTCTATTTTGTAAACAACAAATTTTTCAGACATGTTTCCCTCCGATTTCTTAAGAAATATAAAACCACCCAAAAGCGCCGTAAATGGTGCCACGGTAACTAAACCAAAACTGCCAACTATCGTTTTCAGTATTTCAGAAGCAACGTAATTTGTATTGACCATGTAAATTGGTGGTACCCCCTGAGCCATGAATACCATTAATAATGACAGATATCCTGACACATATGCCATTAAAAGCGTGGTAACCATAGTGCTGGTCATATTTCGACCAACAGCAAATCCGGATGCCACGAGTTCTTTGAAATTTAGATCCGGTCTTTTTTCAACCACCTCATTCATCGCAGTAGCAACATCAATTGCCACATCCAGTACCGCTCCAGAAGCTCCAATAAAAACGGCAGCGATATACAAGCGCGATAGGTTCAGTATTTCAAAACCCATGAACAGCAACGTCTCAGAAAAAGGCTGTACAGCGCCATGAAGCTTGAAATATGGCATCAGAACAAGGGATAAAATAAGAGTAAGCAAAATCCCGAGGAACGAACCCAGGAAGGCAACAATCGCAGTTTTGTTAATCCCCGCAACCAAAAAAATAGTTACCGCAGTAATGATCGTCACAACTATAAACGCGACAGGCACCGGATCTTTTCCAATCAAGATGCCAGGCAATAATAACTTCCATATGATAATTACTGTAAAAGCAAATGCTAAAAGGGATCTAACCCCTCTCCATCTGGCAAAGGCGATCAATAATATTGCAAAAAAGACGAGCAAAATTATTTCAACATGAATGCGATAATGATCATAGGCAGTAGCATTGATAACCTGACCATCTTCAATCCTATCCAAAACCAGAAACACCAGGTCGCCTTCCATGAAGAGCTTATCAGTTTCCATTTTCCCCAAGAGAAGATTGGTAGCAGTCACGATCTGCCCTTTATAATCCGTATTAAGTATTTCCACTTCCATTGACTGACTTCCAGCAGTTACGACTCCGTAATATTCTAGCGCCGAGTTATCAACACTAAGAACACGTGCCCGAGCTCTTTCCACATTACGTCCAAATGGGGATTCGTACAGGTCAGGCACAACAAGCATAACAATAGTCAGCAAAAAAATAAACAAGGAGAAAACAATCTCCCGATTGAGTTTAATTTTCTTCATTGATAGAATCCTTTAAGCGGAATAGGAAGACTGACGTGATCAGTCTTCCTACCCCAGATGACTATTTAGAAACCAGTAATTTGCATTATCTTGTCATGGATATCAGTCTGATCGTAATATCCATTGAAGAGTTCCGCGTTTACACCAATCGCGGAAGTTTGTACAGGGGTACCCGTGTGAGAATATGATGTCCAACCCAAACCAGATTTCTGATTGAGTATAGTCGTCAACTTAATGGTCAAGGGATCATATCCACCATACAGCAGATAGGTATAATCATCCGATGCTCGTTCTTCTATGCCAAGCATGCTTTGTTCAAATGCTTGCTCAAGGACATCGATCTCCATGTCTGTCAATGCCATACTGTTGTAGAGTTCTGTTTCAGCCGCAGCGGCTGCAGCAACAGCCTCTTCGCTGGCACCTTCTAAAGCTCCTTCTTCGATAGCTTTCAACAATACTTCTTTTTCTTCTGCAGGGATGACATACATACCAAAGGCTTCTTCAACAAGAGGAAGAACATTCTCAAAATCCGCATCTGCACCATATTCCTGTTTAAATTCCTCAAGTTTCTTTCCGAATTCAATATATGACATCTCCTGGTTTTGAATTCGATTGAAGTATGTAGAATATCCAGTTCCAGCAAAGCCAATGGTTAACCCTCCTGTTTCATGATCACCGGTGACAACGATCAGAGTTTCATCAGGATGCTGTTCATAGAATTCATAGGCAACTGCAATTGCATCGTCAAATGCAAGCGTATCAAGAATAGAGGCAGCGGCATCATTTGCATGGCATGCCCAGTCTATTTTCCCCCCTTCGACAACCATCACGAAACCAGTAGGATTTTCGAGAAGTTCGATGCCTTTTTCAACAAATTCGGCTAAAGTAATATAATCCTTTGTTTGATCAATCGTATAGTACATTGCAGCGTCACCATCGACCACGTCATCAACGGCAATTACTTTTCCATCGCTTGCCTTAAGTGAATCGAAATCATCACGACCATAAGCTACGGTGAAACCATTGGCAACCGCCAGCCCCATGGCATTCGGTAAAGGATTACCGTCTGCATCTTTTTTATTCTTGCTCTTCATTTGTCCGCCAGCAAAGTAATCGAAATCAGAATTTGCCAGATCAACATTAATTTCATACATCAATCTTCTTGAGGGTTGATGAGAGTAAAAAGCTGCAGGGGTAGCATGGTCAATGGAAACAGAGGAGATGATTCCAACCTTCCAGCCGTTCTGTTTTGCAACTTCTGTAATGTATTCATAAGAGGTTGTGCCTTCAGGATCCATCCCGATGACACCAGAAGCGGTTTTGTAACCCGAGGAGATGGCTGTTGCCGTTGAAGCAGAGTCTGGGATAACACTTGTAAGATCATACGTAGTATTCATCCCTTGAGCCGGGAACGTATTCATCAATAAATCTGTATCTTCTGGGCGACCTTCAGGATTACTAACATTGGCTTTATATAATTCAGCAGCGTTTCGCTGAGCGACGCCCATGCCATCACCAATAAAAAGGAAAACATATTTGGCATTGCCATCCATTTGTAAATATGTGTCATTCTCCTCGATTGACTGTTGTTCAGGACTTCTTGAGACCCACGCAGTTGTAAAAAGTGCGAAAATTATAAAGAGTAAGATTGTGGAAATGAAAGTTTTTTTTGACATTGTTTTGCTCCTTTTGGGGTTTGTGAATTCACATTGATGATAGCAAAATTAAAATTTCTATTGGTTAACAACTCATGAGCCCAAGTTAAATTAACCTTAACTTTTAAGGCACCTTTTCTTAATAACAAATAGGGTCTAAATTGTTTAATTTATTTTTTTAGGATTGGCTGATTTCTTATGGAAGAATTTACGCACTCATGGAAACAGACACAAATCAGCGGGGGTATTTGTATTAAAGTGGAAATATATTCCTCTTTTTATTGATCCAGGCATTGTTTGAGAGATCGGTACGTTGTGAATCCCTATGTTGTTGAGCAAATCGCTCCCAGGTGTTTGATCATCTTGTGTTCAGCATTCAACAGATGCTAAACCGCTACCAACAAAAATTAAAATGAAACCCATCCCCTCTCATTTTTTGCAATTAATCATTTCCTACCTTCGTGGACCCTTTCAAAACCCGCAGTGCCCTGATTGTTACCCATGGATTAGGCTGATCTTTTTCTCCAAAACTGGTCCATGTCTTTCCGGTGTAATCATATTCCAGCTTGCAACGCCCGTGTGCATCCTGTTTCTCGCGGATGAGCTGGATGGTATTGGCTAAGCGCGGGTCATTGCCATACCCCATGGTGACCAATCCCTCTGCCAGCTGCAGCAGATCGGTGATGTAAAAAACAGGA
>LDZT01011411.1_pt1 | contig 23938 bp, 21 predicted proteins | sample 615521 | NCBI WGS metagenome assembly LDZT01 (sample SAMN03408292, study PRJNA278302) | terrestrial metagenome | isolation source: oil reservoir sample SB1 | place: USA: Alaska, North Slope, Schrader Bluff formation | collected 2011-09
TAATCTAATAAATCATAGATATAACATAGTCTTTTTTCTTCTTTCTTACCTTGAACAATTACCCTCATCACTGTTAACTCTCTTTCTCCTTCTTTTAATTCCCATTTGGAAAAAAGCAATTTAGAGGCAACATCTATAGGGCTGACTTTTACCCCTCCTACTTCTATAGGTTTTTCATTAAAAAATCCTGTCTCTCTTAATATTCGCATCTTTTCGGCATAACCAGGATAACGCAAGGTCTTCTCTCTAATAGAAGGAATTTTAATGGTGTAAAGTAGACTCCGAAGTCCATCAGTATTAAAAGCTTCTAAAGTACCAATTCCTGGTAAATTAACCAATTCAAGATCAGAAAGCGCAGGTTTTTCTACAATTTTTCCGCATTCTATCAATCTTGCCGGTCTTATATATTCTTCTATAATATCTTTAGGCGACCAAGCGATTTTATATTCATAAGGCCATTCTCTTATTACCGGAAGACCTCCTACAAAAATAGTAGCACTTTCGGTTTCATCCATTAAGCTATCGACATAGCCTATAATCATATGACTCATTCCCGGAGCAACTCCCATATCCACCACGGCAGTTACTCCTCTACTTTTAGCAAGCCCATCCAGGCTTAAAGCATCTTCAACCATAAATGATATATCAACTATGTTCTTGCCAGCTTCAATAACCGACCGCAACATATTAAATCCTAAAAACCCTGGAACAGCACCAATTACAATATCTTGATTAGCAACTATCTTTTTAATATCACTCGAAACAGATAAATCTGCTTTTACACCTCTTATTCCTGTATCTTTTGTTAACTTATCCAATCTCTTTTCATCAATATCTGCTACAGTTACTTGAAAATCTTTATCGTTTGCCAGATCTTTAGCAATTAATCCACCTACCAAACCACAGCCTAATACTATTGCTTTCATATTATTATTCCCTTTCTATTTTATCTACTTATTGCTTACTAAAAGCTTCATATATTCTCCGATTTCGTTGATATTCTCTAATTCCTTAGTGGCTTTTATAATGTCGTCCATTCTGGAAGGAGACATTTTTTTCTCGGAGTTAGCTTTAAATTTAGAAATAAGTTCTTCTTCGCTTAAAGGTCGTTCCGGTTGGCCCTTAGCAAAATCCTCCTGCTTTTTATATTCCCCTTGAGAAGTTTTTATAGTAACAATAGCTCGTTTTACTTTGGGGAAGAGGGCATCAATTTCAGGATTGGCTACTACCTTAATCTTGTCGAGCAATGACCAGACAAAGGGATCTCGTAAGGCATCTTCTTCAAAATCAGAAGGTAGAACATTACCTTTAGCCACAGCTACAGCTATGCAATAAGGAAGAGAATGGTCTGCAGTTTCTTTAGTGGTAGGTCTATATTTACTAGGGTCAGATAAAATATCAGCCCCTCGAGTAGTAGTCTCCACTAAAATTTCTTTTACTTCTTTAGGATCAAGATGGTTTTCTTTCATTACTTCTAAAGCAGCAGTAATGGGTTGATGAGTTAAGGCTTCAGTGGGAAATGCTTTATATCCACATTGATTAATTAAAAAACTCTCTCCTAATCCTTTGGTTAAAATATCTCTATCCCATTTTACTTTATCCAATACTTCAAACAATCCTTCTTTGCCCTCAAATACTTCAACCGGACCGGTATAACCTTTACTGGCCAGTAAGGCAGCCCGCACTCCTGCCTCCACAGCAAAAGGATCAGCGGCATTTTTCATATTGGTGAGGTGACCGGCTACCACTCCACCTAAAGTAAAATGAGAAGATCCGCTAATCCCTATGGCCGCAACTATCTCTTTCTCATCCAAACCCAGCATTCTTCCAGCTACTACTGGACTTACTAATTGGGTTAGTGTTGCGTGATGCCAGCCTATCTCTCGAATTCCAGGAAAAGCTGCTTTACATAAACGCATTTCTAATTCATAAGCAAGTACTATCCCTAAAAGAACTTCTTTGCCGCTCCTTTTCATAAACTCTCCGGTACTAAGTACAGCAGGAATAATATCTGAAGGATGCGAAGGGTCCTGTTCCCAGTAGATATCATTATAATCTAGAGCCCTAATTAATAAAGAATTCATTAAAGTGGCTAGTGGTAAATTAGTTTTTTCTCCCCAGCCAATAACAGTAGCTTGTTTATCCCCGCCTAAATTTTGAATATAATCATATGCTGCTTGGATGTCTTTGTTGCTCAGGGCAAAAAAAGCGCAACCTACACTATCTAAAAGAAAGCGCTTGGCTTCTTTTATAGCTTCCGGAGGAATTTTGTCGTAATCTAATTCTAGGGCAAACCGCGCCCATCTTTGACTAATGGTTTCCATCTTTATTTTCACCTTCCTTTTAATTTAGTTAGCTAGTTAATCGGTTACCTAGTTTAGTACTTATTTTTCATCTTTAACCATTAACCAATTAACCATGTAACCAGCTAACTATGTATTACCTATTACTGATCACTTTCCTTGCTACTTCTCTGGCCACATCTAAAGTTGAAGCTGTACCGCCTAAATCATAAGTTCTTACTTTCCCTTCTTCTATAACCCGGGCAATTGCATTTTCTAACCTTTGGGCTAATTCTTCTTCTTCTAAATAATCCAACATTAACTTAACTGTTAAAAGCATCGCCATAGGATTTACTTTGTATTGTCCTGCGTACTTAGGGGCAGAACCATGAGTCGGTTCAAAGAGGGCATAATCATCTCCAATATTAGCGCTGGAAGCAAACCCTAAACCTCCTATTAATTGAGCACAGAGATCAGAGACTATATCTCCGAACATATTAGAAGAAACCAGGACACTATAATTTTGAGGATTCTTAACCAACCACATACACATAGCATCTATATTAGTTTCCCACAATTCAATCTCGGGATATTCTTGAGCAATCTTGCGGGCCTCTCTTATCATTAACCCACTGGTTTCTCTGATTACATTAGGTTTTTCCACAATTGTAACTGAATTCCTTTTGAATTTTTTAGCATATTCAAAGGCTTGGCGAACAATCGATTGACACGCTTTTCTGGTAAAAATCCTGCAGGATAAAGCAATATCTTCTAAGGGAATTTCTTTAAATCTTTTCATTTTAGGGTGATTTTTCAAAAGAGTATCCATTACCTCTTTGGGTAGAGGATGAAACTCCACTCCACTGTACAACCCTTCGGTATTTTCCCTAAAAACTACTAAATCTATATCATCTCTATAATTCAGAGGATTTCCTTTATAGGCCTTACATGGTCTCAGGTTAGTGTGCAACTTAAATTCCTGACGCAATCTTACAATAGGGCTCGAATAAACATAGCCTTTTCCTCTAAGCTCGGGAATAAGTTCATTTTCTGCTTCCTCTTTAGGTTTGGAAGTTATCGCTCCAAAGAGACAACAATCAGTTTCTTTGAGAATTTTTATAGTCCTATCAGGTAAAGGATTCCCTTCTTTTTTCCAAAATTCCCAACCTACATCACCATGAATATATTCCGCATCAAGTTTTAATTCATCCAATACAATCTTTGCAGCCTCCATTACATCATTTCCGATTCCATCGCCCGGCAACCAGGCTATCTTATATTTTGCCATAATCTTTCTCTCCTTCTTTGATTTTTAATATTTTCTTTGTATGAGGAATTAGTCCTCCATCTTCAAGAATCCCTAAAACAGATTTCGGTAAAGGAGGAAATTTAAAAACTCCCTTTTTACAAGATAGTTCACCTTTTTCAAAATTAATCTCAATTAATTCACCTGAAGATATCTTCCCCACTGCTTCTTTGCATTGAACCAAGGGGAGTCCCTGGTTAATAGCATTTCGGAAAAATATTCTGGAAAATGATTTTGCCACAATTGCCCCTACACCGGCATATTTAAGACAGGTTGCAGCTTGTTCCCGAGAACTACCACAGCCAAAATTCTTTCCCGCGACAATGATATCTTCTTTTTTAACTTCTTTGGCAAACTTCGGATCAAGGTCTTCCAGGGCGTGAAGAGCCATCTCTTTGGGGTCAGATATGGTATAAGTATATTTCCCCGGAAAGATAACATCGGTATTTACATCATCACCATATTTCCATACTTTTCCTTTAATACTCATTTCAAATCCCCCCTTACATCAGTAATCTCGCCATAAAGGGAAGAAACTGCCACAATTGCCGGACTGGCTAAATAAACTTCTGCCTCATTGCAGCCCATCCTCCCTTTAAAATTTCTATTAGCCGTGCTCAAGCAAATTTCTCCGGGGGCCAAAGCCCCTTCGTGAGCTCCCAAACAGGGACCACATCCCGGATTCATTATTACTGCCCCACTTTTAACTAATCCCTGAAGGATTCCTAATTCCATCGCCTGGGTAAAAACTTCCATTGAAGCAGGAAAAATTAATAACCTGACTTGATTAGAGATCTTTTTACCACGAATAATCTCACTGGCAATTTTTAAATCTTCAATCCTACCATTGGTACAGGTTCCGATTAGAGCTTGGTTAATTTTAGTTCCAATTACTTTAGAAACAGGTTTTACGTTATCCACAGTGTGAGGGCAGGCAATTTGAGGCTCTAAGTCACTTATATCGTAATCCATAATCTTTTCATACTCAGCATCAGCATCCGACTTTATTATTTCGTATTTTTTATTGGTTCTCGGAGCAAGCCATTGAATGGTTTTTTCATCCGGTTCTACATATCCTATTTTTGCTCCCATCTCTACTGCCATATTGCATAAAGTCATCCTGCCACTAATGTCCATTTTTCTGATTACCTCTCCGCTAAATTCCACTGCCTTATACAACACTCCATCAGCACCCAAATCTCCAATAATATGGAGAATAATATCTTTGGGATATACTCCGGGAGGAATTTCCCCCTCGATATTTATCTTAATAGTCTCTGGCACTCTAAGCCAGATTTCATCTGTAGCCCAGATGGAAGCTACTTCACTTCTGCCAATCCCAGTTGAAAAAGCACCAAATGCCCCATAGGTTGTAGTATGGGAATCTGCTCCCAAAATTAGAGTTCCCGGAAGCACATGCCCTTTTTCCGGAAGAACCTGATGACAGACTCCGGTATTAATGTCATAAAAATTTTCAATCTTCTGTTCCTGGACAAACTCTCTTATCTCTTTGTGATTGGCAGCATATTTTTCTGTTGCTGCCGGGACACAATGATCCAAGGGAATTACTATTTTTTCAGGATGTTTTACTTTATTAATTCCAATCTGTTTGAATTTTTTAACTATAGCAGCGGTATTATCATGAGACATTACTATGTCCGGGGAAATAGTCACAATTTCTCCAGCAACTACACTTTCTTTGCCTGATTTAAGGGCTAATATCTTTTCGGCAAAGGTCTTTCCCATTTTATAACCTCCTTATTTAGTCAGTTGACTAGCTGGCTAATCAGTTAACTAGTTTTATAAGACAAGCCTTCTGTTTATCAAGAAATTTATTTAAACTGTTCGAAATTGGTAAAATCAGCATGGTGGACAATAATGGCTTCCGGAGTCCTTTTGGAACGATCTCCCTCCCAGGAATGGGAGGCAATAATATGTATTACTTCTTCGGGAATGCCCTGACTGTAACAAAGCCCCACTCCTGATATGGGGTGACGAACTAATTTTCCTAAATTACTCTGTATAAATTTTCCTTTCTCCTCTTTATATTCTACTAATTTTCCAATATCGTGAAGTAATGCCCCGGCAATAAGATAATTCTCATTTATTTTCACTTTGCCCTTATAGACATTTTGAAGGACTTTCGCAGCCCCTATCGAAACATTTACTACTCCCCTGATATGTTCAATCATATTACACGGACAAGGTTCAATTAATAAAGTAAAGGGCATTCTTTGCAGGTCACTTACTTCCCATCCCCCAGCAGCAAGCGCAATGTCCCATACTTTTAGAACCTTTTCCTTTAAACCTGAATCTTTAATTAAATTAAATTCTGGAATAAATTTTAATAGATCTTCTCTCATTTTTTCCTCCTTATTCCTCGTAGGGTATTTTGATCTCTAAAAGTGGGGCATGTTGTTGGGCACCATAAACATCGGTCTCCCCGATACTTCCCGAATCCACCGGTCTTACAATAGTTGCCTTTATAGCATTAGCAGGGTCATATTCTACAAAATAAAGAACTTTTTCAATAGGAACATGGTAGAGTTTGGCAATAAGTTCTTTGGTAATTACTTTGGTTTTCTTAACTTTTTCGTAAGTTTCCTTATTTTTAAAAATTATATCAAAGGTCAATTCAAAAGGACCGGCATTTTTACTTCTGATTACTTTTACTAAATCTATAATAGAAACTTCTTTAGTCATTTATATTCTCCTTTTTAAATTCCTAATTATTTCAAACTTCTACTATTTCTATGGGGAAAAGCTCATCGGGGTCATCTACTTCTACTAAGTGATGAATATTAAATTTATATACTGCTCCGGTAGGTATATCTGAAGGAGCATAAGGAAAAGCTAAATTACCTGCAGTAGCAACGCGCCCCTTGTAAGAATAATGCATTAAAGTAGAACGAGCAAAAGCACAAATAGTATTAGCCAGCTCCTGATCCTTGGCCACAACTTCCAGGATCAGACAAATTTCATGAGAAGTAATCTCTTTTCGAGGCTCCAATTCTCCCATGACTCCGTTCCTCCCGTAAACATGGAAGATTAGACTGTAATCTTCCGGAGAAATATTACTAAAATAAGTAAGTACAGTGTCACGGACATGTTTTTCGCATTCATCAATCTGTTTAATCATAATTGGGTCTCTTAAGCCGGCGATACATATAGTTCGATAAGCTACCTTACTTGCCCCTTCTAATTTTATATTAATGGTTTCACTCTTCCTTAGTTTGGAACCTGATACTTTTACTGCTCTTTCGCTATATTGCTCAAATTTACATTCGCTAACATCAACCACTCCTTCCGGGCCAATAATATGAAGTGGGCTTGATTTTTCATAAAGAGTATGGGCAGCTACTGTGCTGGGGATACATTTTCGCATGGTATTAGTCGGTTCTACTATAAAACAATCCTCTCTTAAATATGCCATCATACAATCAGAGGTAGTCCCCGGGGTAGAAGCCATGGCTCCACATTCTAAAATCTTTCCCATATGCAAAGCCAGACCTGGGTCATAACCCTCTTTAATGGGTAAAGCGGCAAACATTGCTGGGTCATTGGAACGACCGGCAATAATAACCTCTGCCCCCATCTCCAAGGCTTTTATGTGAGAGTGTGTGCCCATTACCGCCACAATTCGAATAGCTTCTTCTATATCTTTAGAAGTTAATTCAGGGACAGGACCTAAAGGTTTTATTTTCCCTTCGGCTAACTTCTTTTTAAGATAATCTTTTTCAACTTCAGCATGAATTAAGGCCATCTTAAAGTGTAAATTTTTCTCTTTGGCAATTTCTTTTACTATTTCTGAGGTCCAATTAAGATGGACTTCGGCACCGGAACCTCCAGCAGAACCGATAATAACCGGAATTTTATGTTCACATCCGGCGGTTAACATTAAGGTAAGGTCTTTTTTGGTTGCTTCTTTACTTACAATACCCACTCCTGCTCCTAATTTATGAGGGCCAGCATCAGTAGAACCAGCATCGGCAGCTATAACATGAGGTTTCTTTTCTAAACCTTTCTGAAAAGATTCTGCCGGAAAACCATATCCCAACATACCCACGGGTGATAGAACTCTTATCTCTTTCATTATATATATCTCCTCACTTTTACTAAATAATATTCTTTGAATATTCCAATTTTTGTTCTTATTTTTCCAATTCTTAATATAATTTTCGAACTAATTCTATATCTTCGCCAAAATTTCTTTTATATTTTTCAAATGTTTCAACATAGCTTCACCGGCTTTTTTGCTATTATGTTCTTTAATAGCCTTAAATATCGCCTGATGTTCTTCTTGTTGTTCTTCCCGTCTTCCTGGTATTTCCCAGGTCTTTTCTCGGGTATCCCTTAGTAAATCTAAGTGTAATTTTATTATATTGACAAAGACAAAATTATGAGATGCACTGGCAATAGCTAAATGAAATTCGGTATCTGATTCCGTTTCTTTACCATGCTTTAGTTCTTCTTCCTCATTTATTTTATTCAAAGCCTTTTCAATTAATTCTATGTCCTCGGTTGTAGCTCTCTGGGCAGCAAGCTTAGCAATTTTTACCTCAAACATCTCTCTTGCTTCCAAAAGTTCTAAAATAGAAGACTTCTCTAAACTTAAAATAATATTTTCTGTATTATTGTAGCCATTTTTTCTCATCTCTCGAATGTATCTTCCTCCGCCAGGCTTACTTTTAACCAATCCTCTTGATTCTAAAACTCGGAAGGCCTCCCGTAAGGAATTTCTACTGATAGATAATTTTTTAGCCAGTTCTCTCTCTGGAGGAAGTTTGTCCCCTGGCTTTAATTCATTATTTTTGATTAAATCCATAATTTGTTCTATTACGCTTTCGTATAAACGAACAGGAAATATTTCTTTAAACACTATTACACCTCTTTATTTGGATAACTGAGCCACTGGGTGACCCAATTGCCTATTAACCATACAATATCACATAAATTTTTAAAAATCAATCTTTTTTTGAAAAATATTTTAAAATTTCTTTTAGAAGCAATTAGAAATGATATAATATAAATACAAAGCTGAAGATGGGTAGCTATAGTTCTCGTAGAAGGAGGTCGAATTCCCCGACCCCATCCTCTTCCTCTTTTTAGTCCAATGTGATTTCCTCCCGAACAATATTTTTTAGATTATCCCCCAAAAAGTATATAAGTTTCCCATCCTGAAGAAATGGGAACCATATATCTAAAATACCTTCATCAAAATACCTTTCTACCCTTCCATTATCCAAATCAATTACGTAATAATTACCTGAAGTATAGGATTTGTTCGCGGTATAAAACAAACACTTACTACCTGATGTATTTATTATTTTGTAAGAACCTGCCGATCCCGAGATAATATCTGGCTGGTCCTCATCTAATTTCATTCTGAATATATTACCCTCATCATCTATTCTATTTGATATGAAGAGTATCTCGTCATCTGTATAGGATACAGGAGATGTATCCAAGTATTGTCCAGAGGTTATCTGCTTCACTGTTCCATCTTTGAGGTTTAATATCCACAGACTTGAGTGGTACAGATCATACAGACTTGAGAAGATGATTTTTTCACCATCTGGTGAGAGTGATAGATCTAAGATGAAGTTTTCACAGGTGTAAAGTCTTTTTATGCTCCTGTCTCCCAGCCTCATCTGTGCTATTGAATATTCAGAACCGATTTTGAGAACATAGTATATGTTTTTTTTATCCCTCGACCATATGGGACTGATTTCATATAAATGATTATTTGTCAAATCGGTTATGCTCATGTTATCTAAATCAACAATACCAATATCATCGTCTATACTTTTTAAATGAGTGGTATATAATCTAACTAGCATCTTATTGTCCAATTCGTTATACTGCGAAGGAATTCTACCGTATATCACTATATCGTCTAAAGGAACTGAACCGAGTTTACTTGGAGAAAGATCAAACGATGTAGATAATAATGATGATACGTAGGAAATAAAATCTTTTGGAAGATACTCATTTCTAAGATTGTCACTTTTAATAAATGCTGTTACTGCTTCGTTTATATCTTTTGTGTCATACTTATCAAAGAGGTACTCAAAAAACAGAACACTCAAACTCAAATCATAAGCCCAAAACTCTTTTGAAAAACTTCTAACAAATCTCTCTTTATTAAGGTTTTTTCTAACCTCGGTAATAAAAACATCACCAAAGGCAACTTTATGGCCAATGTACTCCGCCATGACTTCGTTAAACCATGACCATGGTGAAGTTGTCATCTTAAATTTATCCTGAAATAGATGGGTCATCTCATGAGCTATCAGCTGTTTAAGACTTGCTGGAAACAATGCATACATTGGTTCATATCTTATGTATATTGTATCCTTTCTTATACACACTCCAGCCCAGTAAGTAGTAGATGTATAAGGTGATTCACAATAGATTTGCTCATATGTATTAAAAAGTTTAACGGTTATCTTACTGTCCAGCTCTCTTCCCAATATATGTGACACACCTAAATACGCATCTTCAGCAATTGCCAGTATCTGCTTCGCAATTTCATCTTTGAGCAGCTTATAGTGCAAAATTACGTGTTCGCTCTCTGCCTTCTCCCACGGAATATTTACCCAGTTGGGAGAGGGATAATAATGGTAATGCCGCTCTATTCTTTCTCCCTTTTCATCTTCCGCTGTAAATCTAAAATTTATTATTTTATTTATCGGCACCATTGAATCATCGAAGTAAACTGTTGCATTAAACACAGATTTGTTTAAATTTTCCTTAGGAAATGGGTGAGTATGCATAGTGTCATCCCACCAATAATCTAATCTCGCCTTCACAATGTTAGCAGAGGAGCTGAAGCAAATCTCTACTTTGATCTTTTCTTCCCTCGTATTAAAGGTAACTTGCTCATAATAAACTGCTGTCGAAGCACTTGCCAGAACACTCAAAACAAAAAACAAAATAGCAGCTAAAAGAAGTCTCTTCTTCATCACGACCACTCCTTTTGATATTTAATCTTCCCTAAAACTCCAAGATAGAGTGCGGATTCATTTACCCTATCAATATTGAGGGATTATGAAAAGTTATATTGCAAGAACTGACCCTTATTGCTGTTGCAGTAGTATAATTCTATAATTCAGTATATGACAAGTCTTTTAAAAATCCTTCTTTTTTTGAAAAAAATTTTAAAATATTTTTTGGAAGTTATATAAAATGAGGATAAGAGTGAAGATAAATACTAATAGTAACTCTCAATAAGGTAACTTAAAGAGCATACTAAAAAATGAATTTCTCTATAAATAATTAATATTGATAATAGTTATCAAGAGAGAACAATAAAAAATAATTCTTCTACATGTTTTTTACACACTTTTAAAAGATATTTCTCTGGCAACTTTAATGAGTTCTTTCTTCCATAAATCTATTTTCTCTAAAGTAAAACGCATAGTAGGGCCACTAATACTTATCGCTGTCGACACCTCACCATTTGCATCTACTATAGGTGCGGCCATACATCTTATTCCAGGAACACACTCTTCATTATCCACAGCAATCCCTTCTTCTCTCACCTTTCCTAAATATTGTTTAAATTCAGAAATATTTAAGTTGGAACAAGGAGCACTAACAAGAAAATTATCTTTACTAAATAACTTATCAAATTGTTCAGGCAAAAGATATGCTAACAATATTCTCCCTAATGCAGTATTATAAGCAGGCAATTTTTTACCTATTTCAATATTCGTTCTTAAAACCTCATAACTATCTGCTTTAGCAATATAAACTATATTCGTTCCATCTAAAACTGCTAAACTAACACTTTCTTTAGTAAAATCCCGTAAATACTCTAAATAAGGCATTGATTTTTTTATGATATTTGATTCATCATTTGAAACTAAAAAAGCCTTATTGAGAAAAGCATAACCTAATTTATATTTTAAATTTAATGGATTTTGTTCAATATAATTTTTATATTCCAATGTACTAAGCAACCGATAAGTTGTACTAATACCTAAACCCAATGTTTTATTTATTTCAGATATGCTTAATTCATGCCTTGAGTCAGAAAATAAGTTCAAAATATTTAAACTTTTAATAACCGATTTTATGTAATAATTTTTTTTAGCCATTAATAATCATCATCATTCCCTTCTTCACAATAGTTAAATTATAAATAATTAACACAATTCATTTGTTAAAATTATTAATACAATTTTTATCGATTTGTTCAATTATTCCATTTATCCTCGTTTGAAATTCTGTAGTATTTAAATTAAATAAATCATCCCCGCTCTTTCGTATTGATTCCCTTAATTCTTTCTTTTCTCTCTCTCTGATATTTGCTATATCTATAATATCTTCGATGCACTGTAAAATTCTTAATATGCGTATTCCTTAGGTTCCTCAGGTAAACAATACGCATAGTTTAACCATTTAATCATTAATAATTTTATATTTTCACTTTCCATAATCATATTTTAAAACTATATCAAATAAGCTTTAATTTCCTTTCTTTCTGGAGGCAAAGGAGTTTTTTCTATTCTGCCCCAGGCTAATAGAATTCTTAATTTATGATTCTTCTTATACAATAATTTATTTAGCATAACCTGATTAAAAGATTTAACGATACAGCTTCCATATCCTTTTAAATATAAACCTAAACAAATATTTTGTAGTGCTAAGCCTATATCGTAGTTGATAAGCTCTTCGAAAAAATTACTTTTATATTCTTCTTTTTCATAGGAAAATAGAGCTAAAATCGCAGGAGTGGTTTTGGGTAGCCCTGGGGAGTAAAGCTTTATTTTTTCTATTAAATCATCATCAGTTACAACTAAAAATCGTAATCTCTGTAAATTGCTTCCTGTAGGTGCCCATATACCCAATTCAATACATTCTAAAATATCTGAAAGGTGCACCTCACCTTTTTTAAAATCTCTAATAGTTCTGCGTTTAAGTGCTATTTCCCGAAATTGAGCAAAACTCATTTTGTTCTCCAATGCAAACCTCCTTTTTTCTCCCTACTAACCAATCCTAAATTTATTTTGTCTCTCTTAAAAAAATACATTCTTAAAAATACTGCTGGTCTAATTGCCACTTGCTTATTTCTGAAAAGGGCGGACTTTCAAAAGCATATCTTTTGGATATTTGCCAACCAAATCTATCCCTCAACTCTACGAGATATATTCTGCATATATTAAAGATTATGGCTAAAAATGCTATTTCTAATACTAAATTACGCTTTCACGGATCTTTTGATATTGCCCGGGGAAGGTAATTTACCTTTCTTCCCCAGTTCTTCTGCTACAAAATTTAAACCCAGTTTTTTTAAAGTTTTTCTTGTTGGCCAGCTAGTTTTTAAATCCCAGTCATGCAATCTATAATATTCATCCAACATAATATCTAATTCTTCCTGAGTATTCGCCATAAATTGACCGCCATAACGATTCTCTACATCTTCATTCATTAAACGCCAGGGACAGCTATCATCATTTCTTGTTGCTCCACAGCGAACATTATAAGTTTTTTCCAGGGTTATCATTCTTCTTCCTGCCTTCATTAACTCTTCTTCTGTCACCTCTTCCCCGATGGCCACAGACCACATTTCAGCCATCATTCCCGGGGATATCCCGTATAATGACGTTGTAGTAAATGCACAGAAACCCAGAGCATCAGTAACTGCATAACAATCTTCATGCCAGCGAACAATTTCCGCTCTTTTGTCTGTTTTAATGCATTCAATAAATTCACTACACCCGGTTATCTTCTTTATCAAATCCCTTGCCTCTTCACTTAGACCTAATTCAGCAAATGTTTCTGTATGTAAGTGATCTGCACCCCGTGGATTGACTGCAAAGGCTAAAGCATACCCCTTTGCCATTCGACCATCTATGGCAGATTGCTCCAGCCCTTTTGCTTCAATTGCAAACTTTTCACTTCCTTTGCCTATCTTTTCTGCCGCGCGTTTTACACCATTGGCTAGCAAATTTCCCAATCCTTTACGCAGTGCTATATTTTCTATCATCTTTACCATAGCTTCGCCATTACCCCATTCTAGTTCAATTCCGTTTGTATCCTCTTTAGTAAATATTCCCTTATCATAACACTCCATTGCCCACTGAATAACGCCTCCGGTAGAAATAGTATCTAATCCGTAAATATTGCATAATTCATTTGCTTTAATAATGGCATCAATATCACTAACCTCGGTGCCTGTACCAAAAGAACAAATTGTTTCATGTTCAGGTCCGCCACCAAACCCATAATATCTACTACTATTTGTTTCGGTATAACGATGACAACCTATAATACAGGAATAACAGGCAATTCTCCTCTTTAATCGCCCACTTTCAACAAGTGCCTCACCACTTATCTTGTCACAATCTTTAAAATAACATTTTTGAAAATTCTTTGTTTGTGTAGCGCATAACTCATTTGACGGAATTACGGAACCAGAAGTTCCATACCTAGCAAGCCCCTCATATCCCGGGTCCTTTTTAATACTTTCACTGGCTTCTAGGCAAAGCTGATAAAATTTGTTACCATTATCAATTCTCATTCCTTTTGTACCTTTAACTGCAATAGCTTTAAGGTTCTTAGAACCCATCACAGCACCTCCACCGCCGCGGGCTGCTGCACTATAGGTAGAGAACATTAAAGAAGCAATTCTGACCAGGTTTTCACCTGCTGGCCCAATTGTAACAAGTTGAACCTTTTCGTCACCTAATTCCTCTTTAACAACCTTATTGGTTGTTCTTACATCCTTTCCCCACAGATGACGACCGTCTTTAATCTGTACTTCATCATCTTCTATTAAAATATAGACCGGGGCTTCTGCTTTTCCATGAATAACAAGATGGTCATAACCAGCATGTTTCAAGGCTGCCCCCCAGTGTCCACCTGTATTTGATTTAAAATACATACCGGTTAAAGGGCTTTTAAAGGTAACCGTTGTTCTGCCGGAACAAGGAGCAATTGTACCTGTAAAAGCACCCGGTCCGAATATTAATACGTTATCTTCCCCTAATGGATCAGTATTCTCATCTGTTAATTCCCACAACAATTTAGCGTTTATTCCCCTGGAAGGAAGATATTTTAAGCAATCTTCTATACTTATTTTATCCACCCAATTTTCTCTCTTGTTTAGGTCTATATGTAAAATTCTATACAGAAATTCCATTTATTATATACCTCCCTTCTTAACTAAATCTAAAAGATATTTCCTCTTCTTTTTCATCACAGCCCTATCAAGCTGAAGATATTGAATAGCTCCAGTAGGACAATTTTTTACACATTCAGGATCACCGTCACAAAGATCGCACTTGATTGCTACTTTCTTCTCTTCAATAAAGCTAATTGCCCCAAATGGACAGGCAAAAACGCATTGTTTACATCCGATACAAATATTTTCATCTATTACTGTTATACCGTTTTTTGTCATCTTAATGGCTCCTGATGGGCAAACATCCATACACGGTTTTTTTTCGCATTCAGTACAAGATATCGGTATCCCTAGACCTATATCTTCAAAATAGACTACTCTTATTCGAGACAATAACGAATTATACTGTTGTTCATGTTTAAATGAACAAGTTAGTTCACATCTTCCGCAACCAGTACATTTCTGCGGATCAATATATAACATCTTTAATTCCATATTAAGCCCTCCTTAATATTTTTATTTATATCTTACTTTTACTTTTTGCCTTTATTCATTAAATATTTTTTTTAATAATGGTAAATAGTGGGCCTGTTGAGCAAAATATGATTTATTTTCAGATATTCCACTTTTTACCATCACTGCAATCTCTACAGCTCTTAAAGCTATTTTTTTAGCTGCTTCCACCGCCACACAGGTATCAAAATCTCTTTTTTTAAAGTTCTCTTCCATAGCATTAAGTTCACCCTTATTATTAGTCCAACCGGATGCTCCTATATATGATTCCCACATATCCCCAGTAACTGGAATACATTGCATTATAAGGGCATGATTTATCAAATCTGTAATTGTATGTTCCTGCCCAGAAAACAGATGCATTCCTTGGGAAATTGAACCAATCACTTTTAACAATTTTGGTGAAATATTGACGTCTTTTTCTAATACTTCTTTAAACGAAAGACTATTACCTAATCGATCTATAAAACATTTAACTTGACCCGGTATACCCATATGATAAACAGGGACAGAATATAAGATTACATCTGCATTTAACCACTTATCCTTTAATTCAGAAAAATCATCATTATGGACACATTTCCCAGCATTTCGTATACAATATCCACAGGCAATGCAAGGTTTAAATTCCTTGCCCCGGAAAAAATATGCTTCAGTCATCACATTAAAATTATTCAATTTACTAACATAACTAAGGGCTTTTTCCAGTAAAAACTTACTATTTCCGTTACGAGGGCTTCCGCATATTCCCAATACCTTTATTTTCATATTTATCACCTCTTACTTTTTTATTTATCGATAAAAAACTTAATCAATTTATTTTTATATTAACCTCAATTTTATTATTATAAAAACCTTAATTATAGATTTTTTGCATATACTTTAATAGTCTAACATAATCATAACCCTATAAAAGTTTTTTAGGTGTAGGCAATCTATCTAAACTAACTCTTTTACGAAATGAATCACCCCGCAGTAGAGCTACGGGGTATCTATTACCCCTAAAGCAAGCTAATTTGCTGATAGTGTACTTTTTATATTCTTTTTCTATTCCTTGATTTCTTACATATTTGCTTATTGTATCTTCACTGCCAAACTTGCTTACAGTATTTACAAAAAATCCATCTAACCAAAATTCTCCACCCCATAACTGCTTTTTTACTTCCGGATGTTTTTCAAATATCTTTTTGTCAGTTATATTTTTTATCATTCTTATTATTTCTGTCACACTATATTTTGGAACTAACTGTATTAGAAAATGCACATGATCCCTGTCTGTTCCTATCTTGAAAAAAACTTATCTCATACCTCTTGGAAATTTCAAGACATATATCCTTTAAGAGTTTCATCTACTTCTTTGATGAAAATAACCTTTCTATATTTCGCTGGGCATACAAAATGATATGTTAGTACAGATACATTATGTGATTTGTGAATATACTTACTCAAATCACTTTCCCCTCTACTTTTTATACCATTTTATCATATTTTATTGACCGCAACAGAGCTGCGGGGAATTGAACCCTAAGAGATTAAATTATTCATCTATGTCACCATCTTTTTAAAAGTTACCTGAAGATATAATTTCCAAAATACTTAATATCCAGGATCCACAAAATAATTTATTACAATTGCATCACATCTGTTTTATATTCATCTATAATTTTTAATATTTCCGGTAAGGCAAAAGCTTCATCATAAAAGGTTTCAATGGAAGATGGCCCCTTTTTTATATTAACAACTTCGATCTCTACATCAGGTTTTTTATTTCCTCCAAGTAGTTCTTCGTCATATCATTGAAGGAATTAGCGCTAATCGGGTTTACAACCAATATCTTTCTCATTTATCCAACTCCTTGAAACGCTCTTCTATAGGAATATATTCAATATCATATCCGAAATACCTTGGTCCAAAAACCTTTAGTCCTTCATCAGTCCTCCATTCCTTAGGCGCCGGAAGTCCTATAACTGAAACTCTCATATCTATTTTGTAGTTCGGATTGGTAAGCGGCTCCTTGTTGTTGTCATTGCATATTATGCATATCAGATCTGGCACAGTAACATCAATCTTTTGATCTCTCCAGGCAATTATATTTTCGTTTTTGAACCATATCTTATATTCAGAGCCAAAATAATCGTCTTCTCCTTCAATATATGTATTTCCTATAGTAAATCCATACTTATCTTCCCATTGGAAATCTTTCACCCTTCCTCTGAAAAGTATATAACCACTGCCAGCCTTCGCAATCCCCAAAGCCAAATCGTTATTTTCTTCCTTTGCCTTTCTGTAAGCCCTTCCTATTTTTAAAGCATAAGAAATAGCACCCGGTATAACCGCTTTTTTCAATTCTTTTCCACTGATCAGATGATCCACAACTCCTACACTATTCTTGCTCACCACGGCTATCGACCTCACTAACGTCTCGGCTCGAAAGTCATCTACAACATCCTTCACAATTACAACATCACCGAATTCATTAGCAATTGCCATGGGATTTATGGGTAACCTGTTTATGAAAAAGGTAGTATGCTGAAGCTCGGGCACAGATCTACCTGCTGGGTCAGCATCAATTATATAATTACCCGATAAGGCAGCTACGTAAAATGCCATTGCTGTATTTGCCCCGCCAAGCTCCGTTGATATTACCCCATAAAATTTCTTACCTATGTATTCTTCCATCGCCTGATAAGCCCTTAATACTGGTTCTTCTTTTATTCTAGGTAAATCAGCATACTTTTGCTTCTTTTCTTCACTTAAAGGAGATATCGAACCACACATATATGGACATGATATAAGTGCGTCATCAGGCAATTCTTCTAAATTTACCAAATTAAATTCTTTCCCGGCATCAAGAGCCTTACCAATCAAGGAAAGTCCTTTTTTTAGATCACCTCCCCCACCTGTACCAAGTATGGTACAGCCTACCAAAATGTCTTTTACTTCATCAAAAGTTAATTTTTTCATAACAAATTTTTCCCCCCTTTACCTTTTTTTAAAAAGAAACAAGTTGCTTCATGTTCTTCGCTCAATTTAATCACCGGTGGTTCCTTTTGATGACAGATTTTTTGAGATATTGGACAACGTGTATGAAAACGGCACCCCGCAGGAATATTGATAGCACTGGGGACCTCTCCTTCCAGGGCAATAATAGAATTGATATCTTTGGTATTGGAATCAGGAATCGCTTTAAATAATGCATTAGTATAGGGGTGAGCAGGATTTTCAAAAACTTTCCCGGCCGGCCCATATTCTACAATCTTCCCTAAATACATAATGGCAATTTTATCTGCCATGGATTTAACTACACTTAAATCATGAGAAATAAGGATATAAGTTAATTTAAACTCTTCTTTTAATTCACCTAAAAGTTTCAATATTTGATTTTGTGAAAAAACATCAATAGAAGAAGTAGGTTCATCTAATATAAGAAAATTAGGTTCTAGGGCTAAAGCTCGAGCAATAGCTATCCGTTGTCTTTCTCCTCCACTAAATTCATGAGGATATTTATATAATGCCGTTTCAGAGATTCCGACTATATCCAATAAATTTTTTACCTTAGATAATAGCTCTTCCAAAGACAAATTGAAATGTACCTTAAGAGGTTCTCCGATAATATCTTTTATTAACCATCGCGGATTTAAAGACCAAAAAGGATCTTGAAATACGATTTGTATTTTTTTTCTTAGTCGAGACATGTCTTTTTTACTTTTTTTGAAAATATCCTGGCCTTCTAAAAGAAATTCTCCCGAAGTCGGCTCCTCTAATCTTAAAATAGTATTCACCAAAGTGCTCTTTCCACATCCCGATTCGCCTACTAATCCCAGAGTTTCTCCTTTTTTTATATTTAAAGAAACTCCATCTACCGCCTTAATCCAATTTTTAATTCGCGGAGGAAATCCAGAATATACCGGAAAATATTTTTTTAATTTTTTAATAACTAATGCTGGTTGATTCATTATCTACCTTTCCGCTAATAACTCTATGACAATTTACCCAATGAGTATTACTTATTTTCCTTAACATAGGGGAATTCATTTTACATATTTCTATTCTTTCTTCACATTTATAAAAATAAGAACAGGCAGAATCCTCTGAGTTTATTTCTTTTTTAAAATCATCTTCAACTAAATTACTATTTTCTCTATCGACAGGTGTTATAGGTGTTATACCTAACAACCTTTGGGTATAAGGATGAATTGGTTCTCTCTTTATTTCTTGAGAAGTGCCAATTTCCACAATTTTACCTTTATAAAGAACTGCAACTCTATTTGAAACAATAAAAATTAGGTTTACATTATTAGCAATAAATAAAACAGTTATCCCTAACTTGCTCTTTAATTCATTAATAAGTTTTAAAATTCCAGCTTGAATAGTTACATCTAAATTACGGGTAGGCTCATCAGCAATTAATAGTTCTGCACCACACGAGAGGGCAATAGCAATTATTATTCTTTGCCTTTGTCCACCGCTAAGTTCATTAGGATATTTATGTAAAGTGTTTCTTGCATCTGGTAATTTCACTAATTTAATCATCCTTAAGGCTTCTTCTTCAGCTTCCTTCTTACTTAGATGTTTATTGTGCTGAATGACATTCATTATTTGTTGTCCTACTGTAAAAACGGGATTAAGAGTAGACATAGGGTCTTGAAAGATCATAGAAATTTCTTTTCCTCTTATCTTTCGCATTTCGTTTTCTCGCAATTTCAAAAGATTTCGACCTTTAAAAATAACCTCACCGTTTTCAATAAAGGCTGGGGGTGAGGGTAAAATTCTCAAGATACTCATAGCTAATACACTTTTACCTGATCCGCTTTCTCCTACTACCCCTAATGTTTCTCCTTTATGCAAATTAAGCTCATTTATATCTATAACATTTTTTGCTCCTTCAGAAGTTTCAAAGTTTACTTTTAAATCTTTAATTTCAAAATAATCGTTCATAATATCCTCATTTAATATTTTTAATATTTTTTAGTTTTAGGGTCTAATACTTCCCTCAACCCATCACCTAAAAGATTAAAACATAAAACAGTTATAAATATAGCCATACCTGGGAAAAACCCATACCACCAAGCTTTTAGAAAATAAGTACGACTTGTATTAACTATTAAGCCCCACTCTGGAGTAGGGGCTTGAGCTCCCAACCCTAAAAAGCTTAGAGCTGCCAAAGTTAAAATAATACCACCTAAATCCATAGAAGCTTGTACTATTACAGGGGAAATACAATTAGGTAAAATGTGTTTAAACATTATTTGCCAAGAGGGAGTGCCTATAGCATGAGCTGCCCTAACAAATTCTTTTTCCTTAATAGAAACTACCTGTCCTCTTATCAAACGAGTGTACCAAGGCCACCAAGAAATAATAAGGGCTAAAATTGCATTTTGCAAACTCGGCCCCAAAAAAGCAGCTATAGCCATAGCCAAAAGTAAAGGTGGAAAACTCAAAAACATATCCACTATACGCATAATAAGTTCATCTATAAATTTTTCATAAAATCCAGCCATAAGACCTAAGGGAACTCCAATAAGTAGTCCCATTACAACTGCTGTTAAGGAACTTAATAAGGATATTCTGGTACCATACAATACTCTACTAAAGAGATCTCTCCCTGCTTCATCGGTACCAAAGAAGTAAACCCGAGATGGTGGCAATAATTTATCTTGTGGATTAACATCACCATAAATATGAGAGGGAAAAGGAGCTATAATAGGCGCGACAATAGCAATAATAACTAAAAATAAAATAATTAATAAAGCAGCAAAGGTTAATTTATTCTGTCTTAATAAATATGAATATTCCTTTAATATGTCTAATTTTCGCTTTATTAATATATTAAAATAAATAGATTTCTTCGACATCTTGCACCTCTTTTAGAGTTTCACCCGTGGATCAAAGGAAATAATTATATCCGCTATTAAATTTAATAATACATAAGCACAAGCAGCAAATATTGTTACTCCCATAATAGCAGGATAATCCAAACATATCACTGCATCAGCTACATATTTACCTATGCCAGGCCAACTAAAAATACTTTCCACTAAAAAAGTATTCATTAAAGCATAGCCCATAGCTAAAGTTACAGCAGTTATAGTAGGTCCTAAAGAATTCTTCAAAGCATAAGAATATAATACTAATCGTTCTGGTAATCCATAAGAACGAGCCGCCCTGATATAATCTTCACTTAATATCTCCAATAGGGCAGAACGGGTCATTCGAGCTACTAATCCTATAGTATAAACTCCTATACACATAGCTGGCAAAATTAAGTGTTTTAAAAAATCTTTCAAAATAGCAAAATTACCGGTAATTAGACTATCTACAAGTATAAATCCGGTAATATTAGGAACGGTTTGAAACAACTTAATTTTCGTACTTAATTGCCCACCTGATGGAAGTAATCCTAAAAACATAAAAAATATCAATTGTAGAACCAAAGCAAACCAAAAAGTAGGAATAGAAACTGCTCCTATAGAAAAAACCCTACTGAAATGATCTATCCAACTATCCTTATCTTTGGCTGAAATCAAACCCAAAGGTATACCAATAAGTACAGCAATAATAGAAGAGATAAATACTAATTCCAGGGTTGCGGGAAATCGTTCTTTTAATTCCTTACTAACCGGCTGATGAGTCATTAGGGAATATCCTAAATCTCCTTTTAATAAATCTTTAATATAATGTCCAAATTGTACATAAATAGGCTTATCTAAACCTAATTCTTCTCGAGCAGCTTCTACCTGTGCAGGAGTAACCCTCCCTCCTACCCATTGAGCGGCAGGATCAGAAGGAACCACTCGCACAAATATAAAGGTAATTAAGATTACACCAAAAATAGTCAAAATACCTAATAATAATCTTCTGGTTATAAAAGATAACATAAATTAAAATATCCTTTTTTTAAGTTTATACTCAAATTTTTGAGGGAAGGCAGAAGTACGTAATATACTTCTGCCTTATTTTTTAAACTTTATTTCTCTCTATAAGTATCATAGAAAAATACAACATTGGCATAAGCCGGATTATCTTTGAATCCCTGAAAGGTTTTGTTTAAGCAATATATACTTTTCTTATCATAAACAAAGATTGCCGGTGCATCTTCTATTAATATTTCTTGAGCTTTAATATAAGTCTTAGTCGCTTTATCTTTATCTATTCCACTTTCCTTATAAGCCTTATCCACTAAAGAATCAAATTCTTTATTTTTGTAATAGCACACATTAAAGAAAGGTTCTTCTTCGCTATGAAAAATACCATGCAACCAACAATAGGGGTCACAAACATCCGGCCACCAATACATTATAAAAATATCCTGTCTTTTCTCTAAATTATTATCTCTGGCTAAAACCCATTGAGACTCCCAAGGCATTCCTCTTATCTCTAAATCTATATTTAGTCCGGCTAATTTAGCCTTAAATAATTCCGCTATTTTCCTCTCCGCTTCATCACCAGACAGATAAGTAAGTAATAATTTGAAGCCTCCCTCGGGATAGCCCGCTTTTTCCAATAATTCTTTGGCTTTATTCAAATCATATTTATATTGGAATAATTCTTCACTATGTCCCCATAGTCCATAAGGGATTGGACCTCTGCTTTGTCGGCCATAACCTTCCAAACAATAGGAAACTACGTCTTGGTAAGGGAAGGCATAAGACAAGGCTTGTCTTACCAGTTTATTGTTTAGAGGCTCTTTTCCGGTGTTAAAAAATAACATTAAGTTTTGAAAGGAAGGCCCAATTAAAACATTGATATTTTTATTATCTTGCAAAGAAGTAATATCCTCATAAGGAAGTTCTATAGTAATATCAGCATCTCCTTTCTCAACAAGGAAATGACGAGTTACCGCCTCTGAAACATCTTTAATAACTGCCTTTTTAAAATGATTTCCTTCCCAACCTCCCCAATAATCTTCAAACCAAGTTAATATTACCTCTCCTCTTTCTTGTTGATACTTTTCTAATTTATAGGGGCCAGATCCTGCTTCATGACCTTCAGTTAACCAACTATCAGGATGAGATTTTACCGTAGTAGGAGACATAATGAAAGCGCCATAAGCAGAAGAACAAATTAAATCTAAAGGAGCTGGATATTTTAATTTAAATTCTACCGTATAATTATCTACAACATTTATCTTATCTACTGGTGCCCATATAAAAGCAGCTCCCATGTTCATTTCCATTGTCCTATCAATAGAAAATTTTACGGCATCCGCATTTAACTCTGTTCCATCGTGAAACTTTACCCCTTCTCTCAAATAAAAAGTCCAGGTTAAGCCATCACTGCTGACAGTGTAATCTGTAGCTAAAACTTTAATAAATTCATCTTCTAAAGGATCGTATCTTAAGAGTGTTTCGTAGACATTATTTAAAGTTACTGTCCCATTAGAAAATTCTACACTTGGATCCCAATCGCTAACCGGGCTAGAAACAAAAGCATAGAAAGCAAAATCGTCATTTTGAGCACTACCTATTAACACCATAGAAAAAAAACTAAATAGTAAAAAAATAGTTACAATTGATAAAGAATACTTTTTCATTTTTTTCTCCTCCTTTTAAATTTTATATTTTTAGATTCTCTCTAATTTTCCTTTAGAAATTTACTTAACACCTCCCTTCTATGAAAGCCAAATGCAAGTTTTATTTTCTATGGGGCTGCATTGGCTTTTAATTATTATTTTTCCCATCTCTTAGATCTTTGATCATCCTTCTA
>LDZT01010957.1_pt1 | contig 23916 bp, 22 predicted proteins | sample 615521 | NCBI WGS metagenome assembly LDZT01 (sample SAMN03408292, study PRJNA278302) | terrestrial metagenome | isolation source: oil reservoir sample SB1 | place: USA: Alaska, North Slope, Schrader Bluff formation | collected 2011-09
TTACCAATTTCGATGCAACACTCGGTATGGGCGGTTGGCTAGACCTTACCCAACAGGGACTTTCACCCTGCAAGAAATATAGAGCTTTCTTGGCGCTCTACTGTTTTCGGTTTTCAGACTAATACTAAGAATTCAAGCTTAAGTGAATGAGATTGCTTCACTTTGTTCGCAATGACAAATCAGTACCAAGATAAATACAGTAATATATGCAAATATGGAAATATGCAATGATGCAATGATGCAATGATGCAAGTTTCAAAATCAAAAAAAGATAAACCAGTGATATTTATCCCCATTTTTGCATATTTCCAGTTTTCCAATGTTGCATAAAATGTAATCCTTGAGGGTATAATTGGATGAGATTGCCACACAGGCTAAAGCCTGCTCGCAAGGACAAAAAAGGGGGAAATCTGTGCAATGACAGAAAATAATATAATTTATAACATTCACCCCCACCTTAGTCCTCCCCCCCCCTCAAGGGGGAGGAAAGAACAATAATAGTCTGCCGGTCCAGAAAAAATCAGAAAATCTGCCAATCTATAGAAAAATAAATACTGTGAGAATAAATGAATGAGATTGCTTCATCTTGTAAAACAAGATTCGCAATGACAAAAAAAGATACTGTGTGAAAAGGTAACTGACAAAATTTTTCATGCTATTATATGCAAAAACATTATTTTTCACTTATAATAATAAGTATGAATAAATTGGCAAATTTAAAGAACAAAAAGATTACCGTAATGGGTTTGGGATTAAATCGTGGAGGTCTGGGCATAACTAAGTTTTTGGCTGAAGCCGATGCACAGGTGCTGGTAACCGACCTGAAAACAGAAGCCGAATTACAACAGTCCCTGGATGAATTAAAGAAATACCAGAATATTAAGTATATTTTAGGAAAACATCGAGTTGAAGATTTTATTGGACAGGATATGATAATCCAGAATCCGGGAGTTCCACGCTATTCCCAATACCTGCAAATTGCCCGGGAAAATGGTGTCCCTATCGAAACGGATTTGTCTCTTTTTTTACGGATTTGTCCTTCTCAAAAATTTATTGCGGTTGGTGGCACTAAGGGCAAAAGCACGGTAACAGATTTAATTTATCATATTTTTTGCCGGGCTGGAAAAGATATAGTACATGCCGGAAATATCGGAATCTCTGTTTTTGATGTCTTACCTAAAATTAAGGCTGATACCCTGGTATTGCTGGAAATTTCCAGCTGGCAGTTGGAAGGAATCCAGCACCTGCCATTTAAACCACAGGTAGCAGTCTTGACCAATATTTTGCCCGACCATCTAGATCGTTATGAAAGCTTTGAGGAATATGCCCGTTCGGAAGGATTAATCTGCAAATATTTGGGAGAATCTGATTACCTGGTTACCAGTCTTGACAATCCGGTTACCAAAAATCTTGCTCAGCAGGTGAGTGCAGATGTCTTCTGGTTCAGCACCGGGAAGAAAGTGTCTCAGGGCAGTTATTTAGAAGATGACAAGTTATTCTTTAAGCACAAAAATAAGCAGGTACAATTTGCTGATGTAAGCGATATTCCAATACCTGGAAACCATAACATCAGCAATATCCTGGCAGCAGCAAATGTGGGCTTTATACTGGGATTATCGGTTTCAGATATCTTGGGGGGAATAAAAAATTTTCCAGGAATACCTAATCGTCTGGAGAAAATACGAACTATAAATGAAATTAATTTTTACAATGATACCTGTGCAACTACTCCCGAAGCGGCAGCTGCTGCAATACAGTCATTTCCTGACCATCATCTGATTCTTATTCTGGGAGGTAAGGATAAGAATTTAAAGTATGATTGCCTGTGTCGCGCAATTATAAACAGTGATAATATTGTCCGGCTTGTTGTCCTCAGGCATCCGGAATATGATGCCTCTGAGATGATATTAAAAAAGTTAGCAGAAAATAATTTTCAAAAGGAAATCCATATCTGCCAGTCAATGCCAGAAGCAGTTCAGAAGGCATATTCCCTGGCAAAACCTGGAACAAATATCTTGCTTTCCCCTGCTGCCACCAGCTTTGGACTGTTTATCAATGAATTTGACAGGGGCAACTCATTCCGGCAGGCAGTCTCTCGACTCTCTTAATTTCTTAGCTGTTTATTCAGCATTGAGGTGATCACGAATAACAATCTTTTTCTTGCGAACCCACTTGAATCCTTCTTCAGGAGTAATAGTTAATATCTCTACCGGTCCACCCACACCTGGCAGGTCACCGGGATTGGCCTTTATGCCATCCGAAAATCTCTGAATTGCTGAGGTTGTCTCAATCATTAAGGTACAAAAGTCAATGGCATCCTGCAGGGTCATCGTTCCCCACTGTATAACATATTCCAGACTGCGCAGCTGTTTTCCGATTATATCTTTGTCTGCTTGTTTGCCTGCCTGTACCACAAATGGCAAATTGCCGATCCTCCCGTCAAAACCCAGTACTATCCGGGAAACAACATCTGTCTGGCCAATCCAGCTGGCTCCATATTCACGTCCCTTTTCTTTACTATCCCTGTTTTTCTTTTTTTCTCCTGGAATGTGACAGGTAAATACCTGGTGAGAACCGTCCTGGTTAGTGCCGGCAATAATAAAACTGACCGGGTCAATCCTACCTATGCCATTCCTCACAGTACCATTGGGGTCTTTATAGCGAAAATCAATATAATATTCCTTATTTGTTATCTCTAGAATCTCGCATTTTTTCATAAGCAAATCTCTTTCAATCCTTTTTTTAGCCTGCTCTAATTGTTTTTGCCAATCATATTTATCATTAAACAAACGGATTAGTTGGTCTGCTGTTTTTTCCACAGAATATCTTTCCAATTGATTGTTCTTGATAAATTCTTTGATATAACTGCTTACGCTTTTTAAAACACCATTTTCCGGGAGAAATGCCAGGCCGGTGACAGCTATCCCCATTCTCTGGTTTAACTGAAAAAGCTTTGATGCATTATCACTTCCTATTCTTGCCATACCCTTTCGGTTACGATACGACTGACGGCTATCTGCCGCCAGGACAAGTCCCTCAGGAATCGTAGTATTAATTGCTAAAGACATTTTTGCCTCCTGTAATTCTTTTGATTTTTATGTTCATTTCATTTAATTTTTTGATTTTTTAATTTGGCCAATAATAACAGCTCCTAAAAGACCTCCCAGAATTCCCAGCAGTCCAAAATAGAGGGCAGAAAAAAATATATTTCCTCGAATAATTATTTCTAAATATTCTCCGATTTGTTTCCCAAATAAGTTTAATAAACGGAAATGCCAGACATTTTCCGGATATAATAAGAAAATCCGACAGAATACCCCGCCGAGAATAGACCCTAAAAAGCCTACTACCATGGATGTGTCTTTCCTGCCAATAATAAGACCGGCAGAAAGACCGGAAAGAAGCGGACCAAGCAGCGGGAAAGTCCCGATAGCTGAACTTATAGCAATGGAAATAAAAAAGGGAACTGATATCATATTTTGCATTTTCCGAAATCTAATTAATTTTTTCTGCTGCTTTAACTATCTTCTACTGCGCCGGTACCCTAATAAAAATAGCCAGCTGAAGAAAATCAGAATGAGTGATACCACTACAATGGCAATAACCCCGAAAATAGCTGCATCCTGCCAGAAATTCAGAGGATACATCATCACCAGGTGGTCAGTCCTGGGATCCAGTATCCAGGGAGAACTCTGGGGGTCACCAAATACCAGATAATGAAACTGGATAAAGAGGCTATGGAAACCGGCAAACATTCCAATCCCCAGGACAACCAGCAGAATAACGGTTAAGATACTCCCATTTTTTAATCCTCGCCAGAAATAAAGAAGCTTGTTCTTCCGTCTAAAGACAATATTTATAAGCAAGTAAAATAAGAAAAACCCCAGGGCAATATATTGTATCATGAAGACAGATTGAAATATTTCCCTCACATCTTCCAGGTGTACTATTTCATGGTTATGGAATAAGTACATCGGCTCGCCATTTTTTTTAACCAAAAGCTGGGGACTATCTACTTTACCATTAAAATACTGTATTAAATGTCTGGTAATTATCCCCAGTTGACGGTTGTCAAAGCCGGTTACCTGGTTAATATTATTTTTTTCATATTCATACTCATAAAATGGCAGAAATTGTACTTCCAGCTTTACTACTGTAGATACCAATAGAACAGGGATTGAAAGTATAAAAATCCACCACAGGATAATGCGAATTATTTTCAAAAATTTCCCCTTACATTTGTCTTCTTCTCAAATTATTTAAATACTATTTTCAGGAAATAACAATCTCGGAAAGGCTTCTTTTAGGCACATGATGTACCTGGTTTTCATCCCGCCAGTATTTGATATCTCCACTTTCGTCAATATCTTCAATTTGCACCTTTTCAGCAGGATGACCCAGAGCCAATACATATAATATCTCATATTGAGAAGGTATATTTAAGAGTTCTCTTAATTTCCCCCGTGAAACTGAGCCAAACATGCAACCGCCTAATCCCTTTTCAGTGGCTCCCAATAAAATACTCTGCGCTGCAATCCCGGGATCAACGTTAAAGTTTTCGGTTATATTCTTATCACCAAGAATTACTATATAAGCAGTTGGTCTCTCGCCTTCTACCGGCCCCTTCCAGTCTTTTAGATAAGCGGCCCAGGCAAGTGTGCTGAATATTTTTTCATTTGTTTGCTGGTCACTGGAGAGGTAGTATTTAAGTGGTTGTCTATTTGCTGCAGATGGTGACAATCTGGCCAGATTAACCAGCTCTAACAATTCCTCTCTACTTACCTTTTTGCCTTCATCAAAACGTCTATAACTTCTGTTTTTCAAGATTAAATCTTTTAACATGATTTGCTCTCCTTTGGTGATATAACTTTTTATTCTTATACTACTATTATTCCCAACTTATTCCCAACTCAATTACTTCTACTATGAAATCTAAAACTATATGTTCAGATATCCATCTTTAAATAAAAAAGCAACCAGTGCGATAATGGCTAAATAGATAAAAAATTGACTATCCATTGTTCTCCTCTCTGCTTATGGGTAAATAAGGTTTGTCTTTCCTAATTATAATTATTGCTATTCCGCCAATAATCATCAGCAAAGACATCACCTGGGCTAAATTCATAAACCCCAGATAGTTTTGTTCAGATATAGGTGATGGCTCTCGAAGAAACTCGATAAAAAAGCGAACAATACCATAACCGATAAAATAAACGCTTAAGGTTAATCCATTAAACCACTTTTTCTTACGCAGCCACCATAGAATTATAAATAGAACAACCCCCTCAAAAAGTGCCTCATAGAGCTGGGTGGGATGCCTTAATTGATGGGTAGGGTCTCTGGGGAAATACATTCCCCAGGGCAAATTTGTAACCTTCCCGTACAGTTCTCCGTTTATAAAATTACCAAGTCTGCCAAAGGTATAGCCGGCAGGAATACCGGGAACTGCCATATCAGCAAATTGCCAGTGATTGATTTTTCTCTTATAGCAAAATACTATAAACACCAGCAGAATCCCGATCATGCCTCCATGATAAGACATTCCCAAAATTCCCGTATAATGGAATCCACCGGAAAAATCAAACGGAAGGAAAATCTTCAAGGGATTGGATAGATAATATCCTATATCAGAAGAAACAACATGCCCTATCCTGGCACCTATAACTAGCATAATAATTGCCCAGATAAGGAAATCCAGAACTGTGGATTCTTTGAAAATTAATTTTTCTGACCGAATACGATAAATAATAATAAAAAAAGCAGTCAGAAAAGCCAGTGGATACATCAACCCATACCAGTATATTTTAAATTGGCCAAAAGATACAAGAATAGGATTAATTGTTTCGGGAATGTGTGCCCAGTCTATTCCAAATATTTGCTCCATAATAACCTTTCTTTCCAGTTACTTCTTTTTTGATTCTATCAAATTACTCAAGATGATAAGACTTTAATACTTTCATATAATTTGCCCTTTCAAAGGCATCTGTCTCTTTCACATTCTGCTGGCTTAACAGACCCCTGATTTCATCTATAGAATTATATTGATTTCTTCTGAGCCATTCTTCAGTTCCTTTGACTAAATTATCAATATAGGGGATACCCTGTTCTAAGAGAGCTGAGGTCATCATAGTGACATTTGCCCCCACTAAAATACCCTTGATAATGTCCTCTACCGTATGCACTCCCCCGGTGATAGCCAGGTCAGCCTGTATATTCTGATAGAGAATAGCTACCCATCTCAGTCTGAGTCGTAATTCCGAAGAATTACTTAATTCTAAATTTGGCGAAACCGACATTTCAAGCAGGTCAACATCAGGCTGATAAAAACGGTTAAACAGTACCAATCCATTTGCCCCCTGCTCAATTATTTTATGAGCCATAGCCGGAATTGAGCTAAAATAAGGATTTAGTTTTACTGCAACCGGTATTGTTATATTTTGCCTTAATACTTTTACCAAGTCAAGGTATTTTTGTTCTATTTCCTGACATGAACTTGTTTTTGTGGTAGGTAAATAGTAAATATTTAACTCAAGGGCATCTGCTCCGGCCTCTTCGATTTTCTTGCCATAATCAATCCAACCACTATTGGATATCCCATTCAAACTGCCAATAATTGGTATATCAACAGTCTTTTTCACTTTGGCTATATATTCCACATATTCATCAGGAGCAAAACGGTAATCGTTTATATCTGGAAAATAACTCAATGATTCAGCATAGCTCTCGGTCTGTTGAGTTAAAGCATAATTCAATTCTTTTTCCTGCAAAATAACCTGTTCCTCAAAGAGTGAATGCAAAACTATAGCAGCAATTCCATTTTTTTCCATCTGCTTGATGTTTTCAATATTCTCACATAATGGAGAAGCAGAGGCTACCAGAGGATTTTTTAATTGAATCCCTAAATATTTGGTACTTAAATCAATCACTTGAATATCCTCCTAATTCTTATCTATATAAATTTTATTTATTTTTGAGAATTCTCATCCTTCGCCCATTTTTCATATATTTCCCAGCGATTCTTGACTTCTTCCTGAGCTTTTTTATAGTACTGTTTGGCTATCTCGGGCTTGCTATAAGTCAGAATTCTGTACCTGTTCTCTGCATAAATATATTCTTCCAATGGGATACTGGGGGCTTTACTGTCCAGTACGAATGGATTCTTTCCTTCTTTCTTTAATTCCGGGTTATAATGCATTAATGGCCAGTAACCGGAGGTTACTGCTGCTTTCTGCTGTTTTAGTGCATTTTTCAGATCATAGCCATGTCCGGCACAGGGTGAATAAGCAACAATTAGAGAAGGTCCATCATACGCCTCAGCTTCGCGGAATATTCTGATTGCCTGATTCATGTTCGCCCCTAGAGAAATTCTTGCCACATATACACTCCCGTAATTAATAGCCATCATAGCAAGGTCTTTTTTAGCCATATCTTTTCCGCCTGCGGCAAATTTGGCAACTGCACCCAGAGGAGTAGCCTTGGACATCTGCCCACCGGTATTGGAGTAGACTTCTGTATCCAATACCAGGATATTTACATTCTGTTTTTGGGCAATTACATGATCAAGGCCGCCATAACCAATATCATAAGCCCAGCCATCTCCACCAATTATCCAGACACTCTTGAATATCAGGGCTTCTGCGATACTTTCCAGATGACGTGCTTTGTCATTACTAATATCTTTTACTTTTTTGCGTAATTTTTCTATTCTTTCCCTTTGTTTTTCTATTTCCTCATCATTTGTCTGCGGAGAGTTGATAAGTTCACCAACCAGCTCAGCACCAATTTCGTCTTCCAGTTCTTCCAATAGAATAGTGGCAAATCTTCTTTGCTGGTCTATAGCCAATCTAAAGCCATAGCCAAACTCTGCATTATCTTCAAAGAGAGAATTAGACCAGGCAGGCCCATGTCCGTCCTGGTTATAAGTCCATGGTGTTGCCGGCAGGTTACCGCCATAAATTGAGGAACAACCGGTAGCATTGGCCACAATCATTCTATCTCCAAATAATTGGCTTATCAATTTCAAGTAAGGAGTTTCTCCACAACCGGCACAGGCTCCGGAAAATTCAAACAATGGCTGGGTAAATTGCAAATCCCTGATTCGGTGAAGCTTTAACTTTGCTCTGTCAACCAGTGGAATACTCTCAAAGAATTCCCAGTTTTTCTTTTCCTGTTCCTGAATCTTTTTCACAGGTACCATGTTGATGGCCTTTTTGTCAGGCTCATTTTTATTCTTCGCAGGACAGGCTTCTACACACAACCCACAACCGGTGCAATCTTCCGGAGAAATTTGCAGTTTAAACTTTTGTCCCTGAAATGTCTTAATCTTGCTATCAACAGCTGTAAATCCTTCTGGTGCCTTTTCGAGCAATTCAGGTGAAAATACTTTACTCCTGATTACCGCATGAGGACAGACAAAAACACAATTTCCGCATTGGGTACAGGTGTTCGGGTCCCATTCGGGAATTTCCAGGGCAATATTTCTCTTTTCCCACTTAGTAGTTCCAGAGGGAAATGTTCCGTCTGGTTCGAAGGCACTTACTGGAATATCGTCTCCCTCCTGTGCTATCATCTTGGCAGTTACTTCACGTACAAATTCAGGCGCTTTGGGAGAAACTGTTTCTCTTTTGCTAATTTTACTGTCAGCTCCAGCAGGTACCTTTATTTCCTTAATGGATTCCCTGGCCAAATCTACCGCCTGGTTATTTTTCTTAAGGACTGCCTCTCCCTTTGTTCCATAAGATTTTTTAATAAACTGTTTAATCTTATCGATAGCAACATCTTCCGGTAGTATCTTGCTTAACAGGAAGAAAGCCGTTTGCATTACTGTATTAATACGGACGCCTAAACCTGTTTCTTTGGCAATCTCGTAAGCATTGATGGCATATAGTTTGATTTTTTTATTAATAATTTTTTCCTGAACCTCTTTGGGAAGTTTATCCCATACTTCTTCAGCAGGATATGGGCTATTCAGCAGCAAGACAGCATTATCCTCAGCATATTTTAAAACATCATATTTTTCTAAAAATGTGAATTGATGGCATCCCACAAAGTTTGCTTTTTGAATCAGGTAGGGAGAGTGTATCGGGTCTTTGCCAAAACGTAAATGGGAGATAGTTAAGGAACCTGCCTTTCTGGAGTCGTAGACAAAATATCCCTGGGCAAAGTTATCAGTTTCTTCACCGATGATTTTGATAGAACTCTTATTCGCACTTACGGTTCCATCTGAACCTAATCCATAAAATACAGCCCTAACGCGGTCAACTGGTTCAATATGGAAGTGTTCTGGATATTTAATACTTTTATTGGTCACATCGTCGTTGATCCCAACGGAGAAATGATTCATAGGATTTTCCTTCTTAATTTCATCAAATACTCCCATGACCATGGCAGGCGTAAATTCTTTGGATGATAATCCATATCTTCCACCAAATACCCTTATCGTCCTTTTAATATTATTCTCGCTCATATATTCATTAATACCGGACAAGATATCTATATACAAAGGTTCTCCAGCACTGCCTGACTCTTTGGTTCTATCTAAAACACATAATTTTTTGGCTGTTCCAGGTATAGCTTTATACAAATGCTTGACTGAAAACGGCCTGTAAAGACGAACCTTTATCATGCCTACCTTTTCACCTTTTTCTACGAGGTACTGCACAGTTTCATGAACGGTTTCACAGCCTGATCCCATTAATATAATGACATATTCTGCATCAGGAGCGCCTTCATACTGGAAAAGATGATATTCCCTACCAGTAATCTCGGAAAATTTCTTCATGGTTTCTTCTGTAATGTCAGCACATTTATCATAAAAAGGATTACATCCTTCTCTTGCCTGGAAGAATACATCCGGATTCTGGGCAGTTCCTCTTATGAAGGGATGTTCCGGAGAAAGTGCGCGACCTCTATGTGCATAGATAAGCTCATCATTAATCATCTGTTTCATTTCATCCTTTTCCAGAAGCTCAACCTTTGATATTTCATGAGAAGTCCGGAATCCGTCAAAGAAATGCAGAAATGGGACCCTGGATTTTAGAGAAGCCGCCTGGGCAATTACCGGAAAGTCCATGGCTTCCTGCACAGAATTAGCTGCCAATAAGGCAAAACCCGTAGTTCTGGTAGCCATTACATCAGAGTGGTCACCAAAAATAGACAAGGCATGAGTTGCTACTGAACGGGATGAAACATTAAATACTGCAGAAGTTAGCTCCCCGGCAATCTTAAACATATTGGGAAGCATGAGCAGCAAGCCCTGGGAGGCAGTAAAGGTGGTGGTTAATGCCCCTCTTTGCAGGGAACCGTGCACAGCCCCAGCTGCACCAGCTTCACTTTGCATCTCGGCTACGAAGGGAACTGCTCCCCAGATATTCTCTTTCTCCTGGAAAGCCCATAAGTCCGCCAATTCTCCCATAGGAGAAGAGGGTGTAATGGGATAAATCGTTATATTTTCGCTAAGATGATAGGCAGTATGGGCAGCTGCCGTATTTCCATCTAAGGTAATCAATTTGTGTTTCATTTTTTTTATTCCTTTTCTTTTTTTAAATTTATAATTAATTATTTAGATAGGGCTTCAAACCCGGCAACAATGTCCAACAGTTCTTCAGTAATCGAATCCTGCCTTTGTTTATTAAACTGGGCATCCAGTTCTTCTAATTGTTCTTCAATATTCTGCTCTGCCTTGCGCATTGCAATAAGTCTGCTGGCATTTTCACTGGCCATTGATTCAATGAACGATTTATAGAGTGAAATATAAAAATACTGGCGGATAATAAGGTTAAACAAATCCCCGGCTGGAATAGTATACAATGGTATGGATCGGGAAGGCCATTCTTTAGTTGCCAATTGCTTGAGCCAATCAGGGTTTAAAGGATATAACTGAAAATGACCTGGTTTAAAAGAAGAACCACTTGTTGGCCGATTGTAAAAAAGGTGAATATGGGATACATGTTTCTGGAAACGCCATTTTTCTACTATTAAGAGTACGTCTTGAATAGTACTATCCAGATTATAGCGGAAATTAGGAAAATCAAGCTTATAATCTGGCGAAATTCCGATATCCTTCAAAGGCTCTAAAATTCTATCTCCAACCACACAGGCAGTCACTGACGATTGCTGTTTTAATCTCTTTTCTTTCATCCAGGAATCCAGTTTATTAACAACCGGCGTATTAAAATTACCGGCCATTCCTCTTTGTGCACCAAAAACAATGATACCGATTGACTCAATATCATCAGTAGCGGGTGCCTTTAAAATCTCAGGATTTTCTTTTAAAACTATCTGCAAACCAGCTTCAATATTCTGATGGTAAAAATTTATTGCACTAACTGCCTTCTCATAGGCATGAATATTTACCGCAGCCAGGGCTTTCATTGTCTTTACCACTGAGTGCATATCTTTTGCACTCTCAATTTTCCTGCGAATTGTCTCCAACATCTGCATAATCAGTATCCTTCACAATTAAATCAGTTATCTCCTGAATAAAATAAGTCAGTCTCTCTTTATCATCAGAAGATAAGGTTTTATTATTGTTAATCTTCTCGGTAATCCCGGAAAATTTATCTTGAATCCCCTCTTTAACGCTCTTTTTAAATGCACTAATTTTACTAATGGGAACTTCATCCAGCAAACCACGGGAAACAGCTAAAAGAAGGATAATCTGCTCTAAAACTGAATAGGGTTCATATTGATTCTGTTTTAATATTTCCCTTATCCTTCTACCTCGGGTTAAAGTTTTTTTGGTATTTTCATCCAGCTGGGTTCCAAAACGGGAAAAAATCTCCAGTTCCTGGAACTGAGAATAACTTAACCGTAAATCTCCCACCACCTGGCGGTACGCTGCCAGTTGGGTTTTCCCTCCAACGCGGGAAACCGATTTACCCACATCCACTGCCGGCAAAATGCCTCCCTGGAATAATTGGGGTGAAAGGTATATTTGTCCATCGGTAATTGATATTATATTAGTTGGAATATATGCTGATAAATTCTGAGCCTCTGTTTCAATAATTGGCAAGGCTGTCAATGAGCCTCCTCCATATTCTTTTTTTAAATGAGTAGCTCTTTCTAAAAGCCTTGAATGAATATAAAATATATCACCCGGGAATGCCTCTCTTGCCGGTGGCCTTCTCATTAATAAGGATAATTCACGATAAGAACGGGCATGCTGGGTTAAATCATCATAAATAACCAGGACATCTTTACCCTTTCTCATAAAATATTCTCCAATACTTGTGGCAGCATATGGGGCGATATAATTTAGCCCGGGGGCTTCATCACCGGAAGCCACTAAAACAATGCTATAATCCATTGCTTGAGATGATTTTAACCTGGAGATAACCCTGGCAACAGAAGATATTTGCTGGCCAATTGCACAATAGATGCAGACAACATCTCCTTTTTTCTGATTTAAAATAGTGTCTATCGCAATGGCTGTTTTACCGGTCTGACGGTCGCCTAAAATTAATTCCCGTTGACCTCTCCCAACCGGAACCAAAGAATCGACAACCAATAATCCTGTTTGCAAAGGAATATTTACAGGGTCCCTATCCATAATAGCGGCTGCATCCTGCTCAATTGGGGCATATTCTAAGGACCTGATAGTCCCTTTGCCATCAAGAGGCCTGCCAACAGAATCAATAATACGACCAAGGAGCATTTCACCGACTGGTACACTCATAACTCTATCGGTTCGTACTACCTCATCACTCGAGCCAATCGATGTTGCTTCATCTAACAGTATAATATCTACACTATCAGTATTGAGATTAAAGACCATACCCAATTGCCCTTTTTTAAATCGGACAATTTCTCCTGATTTCACATTGGGAAGGCCATTTACCTTTACAATATTTTTGCCAACCGAAGTAATGACTCCAATTTCCTGAAAATCAAAGGATGCTTCCTGTTTTTGTACAACCTTTTCCATTCGGGAAAAAGTCTCTTTTATATGTTCCTGTAGAGGCATATTTTGAATTAATTCTTCCATCTTATCTCTCTCCAGGAGAAGTTATTCTCCCTCTTTTTCGTTTGTGCTGTCTCCTTCTTTGTTGTCAATGTCTTGTTGGTTCTCAACTTCTTCGAATAATTTTTGTAAGTTCTTTTCCAGGGAATTGAGATAACTTTCTACATTCCAGGAAATTTTTTTCCCTTCTGCTCTTAACTCAATTCCACAGATAAGGTCTTTAGATTCTTTGAAATTTACTTGTGTTTCATTCCGAAGAAGATTTTTTAATTTCTCGATAATCATTTCTTTTTCTTTTTTCTGCAATTGAAAGGCGGTATTTATTTCTATTACTTGTTTTTTGTCTAAATCAGATAACTGAAAATTCTTACCATTATTGTCTTTTGCATCTTCTAATTGCTGTAAAAAACTTTCTATCAGCTGGCTTTCTAATCTTTCATTTGCCAGGTCTGACAGGACTTTTTTGGAAATCTGGCATACCTGATGACAGGAAAGCTCCCTTAATTCCTTTAAAAAGGCATCACGCTGTTTAAGAATAGAGTTTTTCCAATCTTTTTCTTCTTCATTTATCGCTTGCCTGGCCTCTTCCATCATTTTTTCCCGTTTATCCTGGAGCTCTTTTTTCATTTGAGCAAGGTCATTATCCCAGTTCTCTTCCATTTTTTGCCTGATTTTTTTCTGTTTTTTAATTTCCTCTTCAGCCTCTTTTTGCTGTTGTTCGGCACTTTCTATCTGCTCTTTAATCTGCTCTTCTCTTTCATCAATAATGCCAACAATTTTATTGAAAAGAAATTTTTTCAGTAATAAGACCAGTATCAAAAAATTGATAATCTGTGCTATTACTGTAAACATATCAATTATCATATAGTTCCCCTTATTGACCTAAAATATAATTCCAGAAAGGATTGGCAAAAATAAGAATAACGGAAATAACCAGGCAATAGATAGCAGTGGACTCAACCATAGCCAGACCAACAAAAAGTGTTCGGGTTATAGTGTTCGCTTCATCAGGCTGTTGGGCAATGGCTCCCAAAGCTCGTGCCACCGCCATTCCCTGACCGATAGCCGGACCAATGGAACCAATAGCAATGGTAATGCCAGCTGTAAAAATAGAAACTGCACTCACAATATCAATACTACTCATTTTTCTCACTTCCTTCATTATTGTTTTTTTTGGTATACCTCGCTCTCTGCCTGTGTGGCAGAAGCAATATAAACCGTAGCCAAAACAGTAAAGATATAAGCCTGTATCTGGCCAATTAATAATCCTAATATCTGCATAATAATCGGTAAAAATAAGGGGGCAATAATCAGTAAAATCCCGGCAATTAAGGTGCCACTCATAATATTTCCAAACAAACGTACCGCCAATGCCAGGGTTCGTGATAACTCTCCGATAATATTAAAAGGCAGCATTAGAACAGATGGTTTCAGATATTGCTTTAGATAGTTTTTGACACCAACTTTGCTAATTCCGAAGATGGGAATAGCAAAGAATACACAGATCGCCAGGGCAGATGTTGTGGATAGTGAACTGGTAGGCGGATGATATCCGGGTACAATAGCCAGCAGGTTAGAAATGGAAATAAATAAGAAGAGACTCCCCAAAAAAGGAATAAATTGATCCGGATTTTGTTGGGCAATTTCTTTAATCTGTTGACGGATATAGGTAATTATTACTTCCAGGGCAATCTGCCAGCGACTGATATCATGACCTACCTTTAAATCTTTTGTAGCCAACCAGCTAATTAATGCTAATATAAACATTACCAACCAGGTAAATAATATGGTGGCATTTAGATGAATGCCATTCCATTGAAAATAGATAATGGCATCAGGTGTTATTTCCATAACTATTGCTCCTTCTTATCTTTCTTTGGATAATTATCACCCAGCATGCGTGATAAAATAATCCGGGCTATAATAAAACCTGCTAACCAGTATAAAATATAACTCCACTCTCCAAAGCGGGCAATGTAAAGCAAAATAAAAAAAGAAACTACAACCCGCAAGATATAGCTAAGTAAAGTAATCACAGCCGGATAACGCGAGTGTACCATATATTGCAGAGTAAACCATAACCCGCCAAAATAAAATAAGCCTGATAGAAAACCTAAAATAATAAATTTAAATACTTGAATTTTAGATTACTCCCCTTCATCTCTTTCATTTTCAATCACTTTACGTTCCTTCTGCACCCAATACCAGGCATTCCAGCAGCCCAGTGCAATGCCAATAACAAGAAAGGTCAAGGTCCATGATATCTGCCCAGGCCATTTTCTGTCGGCCCATAAACCAATGCCAATTCCAATTATTGTCGGAATCATTACTGACCAGCCAATAACGCCAAATAAACCAAATCCCATCCAGATACTGCGATTTTTCCTGGCTTGAGCCTTGATTCTTCTCTTTTCCTTCTTTTCGATCTCGCGTAGAAATTCTTTTTCTCTTTTTTCCTCAGAAGAGTTATTTTTTTTATCCATGTGCCTCTAAATCCAAAAACCTCCTGACAAAATCGGCTTCCAACTTTTGCAGGGCACTGCGGGCACCCTCTTCCTGTTCATTAATCTTAATAAAATTTTCTTCAACCTCTTTTTTTAAATCCCCCAGGTTGTCTCCCTTAACGGCACCTCTGGTAGAAAGGGTTACCTGGTTATTGGCTTTAATTAATATACCCTCATTGATAGCCAGGTAAATATCCTCTTCTTTTTCTGTTAAGGCGAAAAAAATCCCTGGAGTCATAATTGTTACAAAATCGACATGACGGGGAAGCAAACAGAAAAATCCATTAATAGCCTCTCCTACTATCTTTTTTACCTTACCCTGCCAATAAGTTTTTTCCGGTAATAATACCCATAAATCCATCATTTCTTTGCCTCATCAATAGCACCAAGCATATAGAGAGAATTTTCCGAATAATCACTAAATTCATCATTCAAAATTCTTTCACATCCATCCAATGCTTCCTGCAAAGATACCCGACGCCCTTCGTTCCCAGTAAACTGTTCGGTAACAGCAAAGGGCTGTGTCAAAAATCTTTCCAATCTCCTTGCTCTATTCACAGTATTCTGGTCTTCCTTGGATAGCTCTTCCAGGCCAAGCATGGCAATTATATCCTTTAACTCTTCGTACTCTGAGAGTGTCTGCTTTATTCTGCGGGCAATATCATAGTGTCTTTGACCGATAACTGTCGGAGTTAATATGCTGGAATTGGAATTTAAAGGGTCAACTGCAGGATATAATCCCTGACTTGCTCTTTGCCTGGAAAGAACAATAGAAGCAGAAAGATGACTGAAAGTATGAACAGCAGCCGGGTCAGTAAAATCATCAGCCGGGACATATACCGCTTGAATAGAGGTAATATCTCCTGTTAAGGAACTGCTGATTCTTTCTTCCAGATCTGCAATTTCGCTGGCCAGGGTTGGCTGATATCCTACCCGGGAAGGAAGCTCTCCTAACAACCCTGATACTTCCGCTCCAGCCTGCACAAATCGAAATATATTATCAATCAGCAAAAGAACATTTTGCTTACCTTCATCACGAAAATATTCAGCCATAGTAAGGGCAGCATGCCCAACTCGAAATCGAGCACCTGGCTGTTCATTCATCTGGGCAAAAATCATTACTGCCTTTTCCAACACTCCCGACTCCTGCATTTCCCGGTAAAGCTCTTCACCTTCCCGGGAACGTTCTCCTATGCCACAAAACAGGCTGACTCCCTGATAACCAATAGCCATATTATGGATCATTTCCATAATAAGAACCGTTTTGCCTACACCTGCTCCACCAAATAAGCCGGCTTTACCACCTTTTTCCAGGGGAGATAACACATCTATAACCTTGATGCCCGTTTCAAATAATCCAATATCAGTTGAACGTTCCAATAGGCTCAGGGGTGGATTATAAATAGACCTGCGTTTTTCAGAATCAATTTTTTCTCCACTATCTATTGTTTCTCCGAATACATTGAACATCCTCCCCAGTAATTGATTCCCAACAGGCACACTTAAAGGATGACCATAATCTGTGACTTCGTCCCCTCTCTTCAATCCCTGGGTGGGTGTTAAGGCGATTCCTCTGGCAGTATGGTAATCAAGATGAAGAACAACTTCAAAAAAAACATTTCCCGCTTTGAGAAGGTTTGGGATATCAGGTATTTTTTCAGTAAAATAGGCATCAATAACACTGCCCCGGATAGCAGTTACTTTGCCCTTATTAATATTCTCAGACGAACCTTTACTAGCTTTCATTTATGCCCCTAACATAAAATAAGTTAAATATTAATTAACATTATAACACTATTACATCAATCATAAAAAATTTAATGCTTAAAAGTGAGCAACTGACTCTTTTAATCCACAGATATTATCCGCATTGAATCAGTGCCACCTGTCTTCTTTTTAATGGTTCCTTCAGTTAAAATAAGATAATCGTCTTTTTTTACTAGATTTTTCTCTTTCAATAAATCCATAATCTTTTTAAACCAATCGGTTTTATTCCTATCTATCATAAAGGAGACAACTCCATATGAAAATGCCAGGAAACTGGCAACTTCCTGATTTGGAGTAAATGCGAGAATCCAGCAATATGGTTTAAACCGGGAAATTCTTCTGGCGGTATTACCGCTTTCGGTTGGTGCCAATATATATTTAGCATGAATAATCTGACTGCTTTCCATAGTATGCATGGAAATAATATCCTCTACTAACGGTTTTTCTCGTTGAAAAGAAAGGCGCAAGTCTTCACACAAAGAAGATTGATGGTGAAAATTGCGATACTCCCGTTCAGTGGAAATGGCAATATCAGTCATCATCTTGACTGCCTCTACCGGGAAATGTCCTACTGCAGTCTCTTCTGAGAGCATAGTGGCATCTGTCCCATCCAGAATAGCATTGGCTACATCAGTCACTTCAGAACGCGTTGGCCTGATATGGTCGGTCATAGATACCAGCATTTGAGTAGCAGTAATCACCGGACGATTCACCCGATTTGCCTTGGCAATTAATTTTTTTTGAATAACAGGAATTTCTTCAATATCTACCTGTACTCCCAAATCACCCCTTGCGACCATAATAGCATCGGTAACTTCCAGTATTTCATCGATATTATTTACGGCTTCTTCTCGCTCAATTTTTGCTACTGTAAAAAGATTTTTACCCTTTTTACGGGCAAATTCCTTTACTTTTAGAATGTCTTCTGCTTTTTCAACAAAGGATATGCCAAAAATCATGACCCCTTCTTCCAATCCAAAGGAAATAAGTTTCAGGTCCTGTTCTCTAATCGGATCAATCATTATTTTGGCTTTGGGCAGATTGAGACCTTTGTGTGAATCCAGCTTCCCACCGGTCATTACCTGACATAGTGCCTCATCTCCCTTAATTTCTTTAACTCTCAACTGAATAAACCCATCATATAAATACACAAGGCTTCCTTTTTTAATGCTTTTAAAAAAGGACTCATATTCCACTGATATGATGGATTCATCTCCTATGATATTTTTAGTTGTCAGGCGAATCGTCTGTCCTTTTTTTAAAAGTATAGGCCCATCTTTTATTTTCCCAATCCTGATTTTCGGACCGGGAATATCCATCATTACCGGAAGAAAAATTCCCAGCTCTTTTTCAACTTCTCGAATATTTTTCAATGTTTTCCGATGATAATCTAGCTCATCATGGGCAAGATTCAAGCGCGCTACATTCATACCCGCTAACACCAATTCTTTAATTATTTTTTTGTTATTTGAAACTGGACCTAATGTACACACAATTTTAGTCTTGGAGTCTGGAAATTTCATCTATATCTCCTTAATATCATAACTATTTTTTTACAACAGTTTAAATGGAATTATTTCCTTGAGAGAGTGTTATCAATCTAAAATCAAAAAAATAAAGTTTTTCACCAGGTGAACATTGGTTAATTCTTTTTCCCGGTAAAAGACTGTACTATAAGAACAATACCTATTAGCACAAGAATAATCGGCCAGAAGCTCACCAAGAAAAAGCGAGGGAAAAAACTTCGTAACAAGAAGAATAATCCTAAGAAAATGAGGATTAAGCCGCCCCATATATGTCTACTATTATCTTGTTTTTCTTCCGGGGTTATGTCTTCTTCTTCATCATGACCATATTCCTTATCATCAGCTTTCTGGTGTGGGTTTTCAGGTATGATAATCCAGGCTATAATATAGGCAAGTATGCCTACACCACCTAAAAAGACAATCAGAATTGCCAGAAGCCGTACCAAAGTGGGGTCTATATCAAAATATTCTGCAATTCCACCACAAACTCCGGCAATCATAGAATTCTTTCGAGAACGATATAATTTTTTAACCATAAATCCCCCTGCTTTTTAATAAATATGCTAAAATATTTAGCCACTTTGTATATATTTATTCCTTCAAATTTAACACATAATATACCTCAGTCAACTCTTGACCCCAAAGATAATGCTTCTTTTTTTCTTCTGGCTGAAAACCCTTTGCTTCATAGATAGCCTTTGCAGCAAACAGATTTTCCAAAGTCCATAAAACTATTCTTTCATACTCCGCATTTCTGCAAAAATCAATTGCTCTCTGGAACAAATATTTACCTAATTTCAATCCCTGAAAATCTGGATGAACAAGAAACCATCGTAATTGAGCCTGCTTGTTTTCTCTTTCTAAAATCGCAATAGAGCCGATGACCTGCTCTTTTGTCTCTGCTAACCAGATACAACTTCTGCCAGGCTTATATTTTCTGGCGAATTCTGCCAGACCTTCAGCTACATATACTTCGAATTCATGATTAAAGTTATATTCCTGATGATAAATTTGTCCATGCAAGTACAATACTTTTCCAAGATCGCCATACTGAAAATCATGGTGTATATTAATATCAGGTATCACAGGTAAATGGTTTTGGTTCGATCCGGAAGTCATTGTAACCCCCTTACCCCCTTAAGAGAATTTAAAATGAGGTTAAAATAAAAAAAATGGCGGAGAGAGAGGGATTCGAACCCTCGGAGCAGACTTAAAATCCGCTCAATTGCTTAGCAGGCAACCACCTTCGGCCACTCGGTCATCTCTCCGATTAAAGTATAACATAACTTTTTTCCCCAGGCAAGAATTAAAAGTATTATAATGTAATTCTTGACAAAAAGATGAAAAATATTTTAGAATGTGCTATCTTTTTTAATTGGAATACATTAAAGACAAACCGGAAGGATTAAGATGAATAATTTTCAATATGATGTAATAGTGGTGGGAGCTGGCCATGCAGGATGTGAGGCAGCATTAGCTGCTGCCCGAAGAGGTGCCAAAACACTATTAATAACCTCTAATGTAGATAATATTGCCCTGTTACCCTGCAATCCCTCTATTGGCGGTCCTGGTAAAGGTCATGTTGCAAGAGAAATAGACGCCCTGGGAGGAGAATTAGCCAGAATAGCCGATAAATCCACCTTGCACATTCGGATGCTTAATACCAGCAAAGGTCCGGCAATGTGGGCTTTGCGTGCCCAGGTTGATAAAAATAAATATAAGGAAGAAATGATTAAATCAATTCAGAATCAAGCTAATTTATATCTAATTCAGGAAATGGTTACAGGTCTATTGATAAAGAACAACAAGATTGAAGGAGTAATAGTGCAAAGTGGAATTCAATTTCTTTCTCCTACTGTAATTATCACAGCCGGGACCTTTTTAAATGGAAAGATATATATCGGCAAAATCAACTATAGTGCTGGCAGGGCTGGAGAAATTGCCTCTACCGATCTTGCCAGGCAGCTGCGATCGCTGGGCTTTCAAACTACACGCCTGAATACCTGCACACCTCCCCGAATAGATAAGAGAAGTATTAATTTTTCAGATTTGACTGAACAAAAAAGTTCCGAAGAACCTCTGGCCTTTTCTTATGAATCAGAAAAGAAGAGCTATAATAAGCATACTGTCTATATCATCCGTACCAATGCCAGGACAAAAGAAATAATTCAATCCAGTATTAACCAGGTACCTCTGGTAAATGGAACTATTAAAAGCACGGCAACCCGTTACTGTCCTTCTATTGAAGATAAAATTGTTCGTTTCCCTCATCATGAGTCTCATCAATTATTCCTCGAGCCGGAAAGTGAATCAACTGAGGAAATCTATCTTCAGGGATTTTTTACCAGTCTTCCTCCATTAGCACAGTATCAAGCCCTACATACTATCAAAGGGCTTGAAAATTGCCATATAATCAGATATGGTTATGCCATTGAATATGATGTTATCTTCCCCCATCAATTGAAATATTCGCTAGAAACAAAAATGATAAGTGGCCTATTTCTGGCAGGTCAAATAAATGGAACATCCGGCTATGAAGAGGCTGCAGAACAGGGACTTATTGCCGGAATAAATGCAGTCCAATTACTGGATAATAAGGAACCTTTTATCTTAGATCGCTCTCAGGCTTATATTGCTGTAGAAATAGATGATCTGGTAACTAAAAGTATCACCGAACCATATCGGCTGAGAACTGGTTTGGCTGAGTATCGCCTTTTGCTTCGCCAGGACAATGCTGATTTACGATTAACTCCTTATGGATACCAATACGGATTAATTTCCAAAAAAAGATATCAAAAATTTCTACAAAAGAAAGAGGCTATTGTCAAAGAGATTAAACGTCTTCAGCAATTAAAGATATATCCTGATGAAAAAACAAATAAAAAACTTACTCTGCTTAATACTTCTCCTCTGCAAAAACCAATAACAATGGCTACTTTACTTACTCGACCCCAATTAAGTTATACTGCTACTGCTGTTTTGGACGAAGATAGACCAATTTTAGATGAAGAAGTTATTAACCAGGTAGAGATTCAAATTAAGTATTCTGGATATATCAAGCGCCAGGAAGAGGAAGTAAGAAGGTTTAAGAAAAACGAAAAATATAAAATACCGGCTGATATTAATTATTCTCAACTATATGGCATCTCACATGAAGGGAAGCAGAGATTTAGTGAAATCAGGCCTATCTCTCTCGGTCAGGCAAAAAGAATACCAGGGGTTACCCCTTCTGATGTTACGGCTCTGCTTATTCATCTGGAAAAAATTAAAAGAAGCAAAAAATAAATAATAACTAAACAGTGTTGTTTATATTCTTAGCTGCCTGGAGAGTATTCTTCATTAACATCATATTTGTCACAGGACCTACTCCTCCGGGCACCGGAGTAATCCTGGAAGCGATTTTGGATACTTCTTCAAAGTTGACATCTCCAACCAATTTCCCCTCTACCTCATTGGTTCCTACGTCTATTACTACCGTATTATCTGTGACCATGCTACCAGTAATTAACCTGGCTTTCCCCGCGGCAGCTACAATTACATCCGCCTTTCGGGTATATTCAGCTAGATTACCTGTTCTGGAATGACAAACAGTAACTGTGGCATTGGCATTAGGTTGTTTTAATAATAATATTAGACTCAGTGGCTTGCCAACAATACTGCTTCTACCGACAATAACGACATGCTTCCCCTCAACTTCAATTTTTTCTCTTTTCAATATTTCAAAAACCGCATTGGGTGTGCAGGGTAAAAATAGCGGGGTGCCCATTGCAAGATTACCCATATTAACCGGGTTAAAACAATCAACATCTTTCCCAGGATGCACAGCCTTCTGAATGTTTTGCTGATTTATAGGTGAAGGAAGGGGTGTCTGAACTATAATGCCATACACCTTATCATCCCTATTAAGTTGTTCAATTAGGGCTAACAATTCATCCTCATTAGTATCTGAGGTGAGGGCATGTTTTTCAAATTGGAAATTAACTTTTTTACAATTTCTTTCAATCATTCGTACATAAAAAAGAGAGGCAGGATCTTCTCCTATAATTATCACTGAAAGTTTGGGCATAATATTCTTCTCTTGAAAGAATTTTTCTGTCTCAGAAATCAATTCATTTTTAATTGTTTCTGCAATTGCCTTACCGTCTATTAGATTATTTTCATTTCCCATTATATTATCTCCTATAATCCTTCTATATATTAAGCAGGATTCCTGTTATCTTTACTGTCAGGTTATTGCTATCTTCCCAGTCCGATTAATTAGATATTTTAGATAAATATAATATAACCTGCGGATGAATAATCATCGCAGGTTATATTTGGAAATGCTGTTTATATCTAAAATTTGAGAATACAAAGTTAAAAACAGTTAAACTGACAGTAATATTTAATTCAGAATTTTATCTCTTTTAAGGTTTTCCTTAATCATTACCCTGGCTGAATTTTCATCAATATTATATACAGCCTTAATTTCACTGGTTAGTATCTTATTGGCCCTTTCCAGCAGGCTTTTCTCGGTAGCAGATAAAGGATCTGTCTTTTTGCGTCGATAATAATTCCTAACTACTTGCGCAACTTTCAGTAAATTTCCACTATCAACCATTTCCATCTGAGTCTTAATTCTGGATTTATAATCCTGTTCCATATCATCCATATTATCGCTTAATACTTCTAAAACCTTAGGAATCTTATCTTTGCCTACAATTTTTCTTAAACCAATATCCTCTGCTTTTCTTATAGGAATCATAAGGGTCATTTGATTTATAAATAGGTCAAGAATATAATACTTTTCACTTTTTTCCAAAACTCGTTTTTCTTCTATATTTGCAATATTGCCTACCCCGAAAATAGGGTGAGCTACTTTTTCTCCTTTTTTAAACCTAGGCAATGCCTGATAATCTGTTTTAAGTTCCACTTTCAATCCCCCCCCAGTTGATATAATATTTAGTAATCTAAGTACCTAAATAAGTATTTTAGCATATTATATACTTCAAGTCAAATTAAACTAACTATAATTAATATATCTAAAATATTATAAAAGGGTAAATAATATAAAAAACATAAAGTAAATATCGCACCCGCATAGCGGGTGGCTTTAAGAACCTCTTAAAGAGGTTTAGCTTTTTATCACTTTTTAGCTCTTTTTCTTTCGATTTTTTAT
>LDZT01011110.1_pt1 | contig 23905 bp, 23 predicted proteins | sample 615521 | NCBI WGS metagenome assembly LDZT01 (sample SAMN03408292, study PRJNA278302) | terrestrial metagenome | isolation source: oil reservoir sample SB1 | place: USA: Alaska, North Slope, Schrader Bluff formation | collected 2011-09
CTGGACGAAGGGGCGCCGCTCCCATCCCCCCGCTTGCGCAGGGGGTCTTCCCGCTCTGCCCCGCGAGCCCGGCAGAGATAAAATTTGCCCATATGGATAAAACACGAATAATAGAAGCCGCTGGGGGGACTTGAACCCCCGACCTGCTGATTACGAATCAGCCGCTATACCGCTAAGCCACAGCGGCAACTGCCTTACAATGTTGCACCTTCGAAATTAAAAAGGTATCACCTGCCGGGAACCCGCGGGTTCCGTCCCGTTCAGGAGTAACCCCGGATGGTGACGTTGCTCTCCTGGTGCGGGGCGGCCTCCGGGGTGGTGATCTTGCCGAACTTCTGCTCGTAGTCGGCGACGCTCTTCGCCAGCACCTCGACCAGGTTCTTCGCGTGCCGGGGGCTGATCGAGACGATCGCCTTCCCTCGCGCCTGGTTCATGCCGGGGATCTCGTGCAGGAAGAGGAACGTGAACTCGTCCTCCTTGTAGGCGATCTGGATCCGGTTCGAGTAGACCGGGTCGAGGTCGCCGGGGATGTTGACCGATATCTCGCGGTTAGCCATACCCATCTTCTACGATCCACTCCGGCATAAGGGTTGGTCTTCCAGCCGCATCTCCCCTCCGGGCCGCCCGGGACCCCGCACCGGTGCAGAGCGTACGGCGCTAAATAGCGGGAGGGCATACATCCTGTCAAACGGGATCGGTTGCGCATGAATGAGTACATCCCGGTATCCGGCGTCGTCGCCTGCCACATCTGCCCCCGGCGCTACTACTTCGAGCGGTCGGAGGAGCACCCGGAGTCGCCCCGCTACACCGTCTGCAAGCAGGTCTCCACGCACCTCGGAGAACTCCTTGAGGCGGAGCAGATCTGGCAAGAGGTCCTCTGCGTCCTCCCCGACGCACCGGCGGAGTCCCGGGAACTCCTCGACGAGTGCGTCGCCGCCTGCCGGGAGACCACCTGGAAGACGCCGGTTCAGACCGACCTCGCCGTCGAGTCCGACACCCTCGGCATCCGGGGAAGGGTGGACAAGGTCTTCGAGGACGGCACGTTCGCCATCGCCCGGTCGAGCACCGCCCCGAAGGCCGGGGTCTACGGCACCGACCGCCTTCGGGTCGCCTGCTACGTCGCCTGCCTCAAAGAGACCCTCGGGCGCGCCGTTGCCGGCGGTTACGTCGAGTACGTCGCAAGCGGCACCTGCCGGTTCGTCGAGCCCCAGCCCAGAGACCGGCGGGAGATGATCAAGGCGATCCGGGCGGCAAAACGCGTCGTCGCGGGCGAGATCCCGCTGCGGCCTCTCCGGGCTCCCTGCGAGGGCTGCCCCCACCTCGAGCGGTGCACCGCCGGGCCGCGGCGGCTCTCGGACCTCTTCTAAACGTTCTCGAGCAGCGTCTTCGAGACGATGTATTCGCCCTTCGCCTCGCGGGTCGTGCCGACGATCAGCCACCGCTCGTCGCCGTGCTCCTCCACGACGCCACGGGCCTCGATGACCTCCCCTGCGAGCGCCTGCCCCGAGTAGGTGTGGGTGAAGGAGAGGACCCGGGATATCTCGTCGTGGTCCACGGCGTAGACCGCCGGACTGTCGAAAGACAAAGAAGCGTCCGTGACCGTGGCCTCGATCGTTGCCCGGCAAAGCACCGTCCCCATGCCGGCGGGGACCGCGTCCAGGTTCCCATAGGCCCGGGTGTAGAGGAGATCGAAGTAGGTCCCCTCGAACTCCCCCCGGTTCCACCCCGGGATCATCCCGGCCTCCACCAGGTGCCGGAGCTGGCGCTGGGCGACAAACCAGGCGTCGCCGTAGACGACGAGGTCGATATCGGAGGCGGCGTTCTCCAGGCCGCAGAGGAGCGAGCCCGTGCACCCGAACGAGCCCGCCGGGAGATCCAGGTGGGAGAGGAGCCTCCGCACACGGGCGCTCCGCGCCGCCACCTTCCCGATCTCCTCCTCGGGTTTGTATACCCTGACCACATCGCAGTGAGGCACCCGGTGGACCGCATCCAGGTATTCTGGCTCATGCTCCCGGATCCAGTCAAAGGACTCGGCAAAATCGTACTTCCGGTACCGCCGGCCCAAGAGGTTTGTCCGTTCCCCGTTTGGATCGGGGACGTAGCGGAGGATGCACCCTATCCGGTCGGTGTTATCGTAGTTCGAGACCGCATAGAGACAGCCATGAGGGTCCTCGATGAAATCACGGAGTCGTACCGATGGCATAGATCACCGTAGAGTTTCCAGGAACGCTTCCACTGCTTCCCATTCCGCACCCTTCCGGAGGATACGCCGGGCGGTCAGGTCCACCACCGTGCTCGGCGTCCCGGAAAGTTCCCCGCCGTCGACCAGGTGGTCGTGGGGGACAGAGACCTCATCGGGCCGCGTCGGCGGGATGTCATCCGACATATTCGCGCTGGTGGCCGTGATGGGAGAGTCGAGCCGGGCGATGATCTCGAGCGCGAGCTCGTTGTCGGGCCACCGGACCCCGATGAGACCGGTGCCGCCCGTGAGGACTGCCGGCAGGCAGGACTTCGCCGGGAGGATCACCGTCACCGGGCCGGGCAGAAACCGCTCGATGAAGGCCCGCGCCACATCGTCCACCACCGCGACGGCGGCGAGCATCTCCATATCCGAGACCGCGACCGATATCGGCTTCCCGACCGGCCGGTTCTTGGCCTCGTAGACCCGCATCACCGCATCCTCGGAGAGAGCGTCCGCCCCGAGACCGTAGACCGTCTCGGTGGGATAGACGACGAGCCCATCCCTCTGCAGCACCAGAATCGCCATATCGATAGAATCCATATCAGAACTCACGCCCACGCACGCGGTTGATATCGAAGACTGCCTTGCCGCTGACGTGCATCACGGCAAAGACGCCTGCCTGAATAGGGTCGGTCACGACCAGGTCCGCATGTTGCGGGACGCTCCCGGCCATCTTGAGGGCAATCACCGGGATGCCCGCTCCACGGACCCGGTCCACGGCCCGCGAGACCTCGCCGCCCATCAGCGATCCGGCGAGCACCAGGATCGATGCCCGGGGAAGCCGGGCCACCGCGTCCACGGCGAGCGCCAGGTTCTGCTCCCCGACGAGGGGGATCGTATCCACCGATATCCGCTCGCCGCGGATGTTGTGGCGATCCGCCTCGTTCACGGCGCCGAGCGCCACCTGCGCCACCTGCGCACCCCCACCGATGATGATCACCCTGCATCCGAATATCCGGGAGAACGGCGGGTAGATGGTGACGTCGACGACGGACGGCACCCTTGATAAGTCGGCAATGAGCTCCGGGTGGTTCCCGCACTCCTCGAACTCGAAGTAGAGGTAGGCCTTCCCGGTGTTCGGGCCGGAGGTGAGGATCGACTGCTGGATCATCTGGATGTTGGCCTGGTAATCTGCCATCACCGTGGCTACATCGCGCAGCACGCCTGCCCTGTTCTCGGTGATGATGCTCAGGGCATACATATCGATATCGGTGGTCACGATCTTCCCCCGCCGGAGATCCCAATGCTCTCCGATCGTTTCACGAACAGGGCATTTTTGGTCATATCCGCGTTAATTGATAGATTTTGGTCTCATAAGGGTTATAGGTTTTCGGTGGGATCCCCACCGCCAGCGGGATCCCTACCAGCCTTCTCCCTCGCGGCAAGAGTGGCCGCGAGGAGGCCGAGGGGGATGTTGAGGTAGTAGAGGATCAGCCGCCAGAGGACGACAAAGAGGCCGAGGAGGTAGGTAGGCACGATCCGGCTGTAGAGCGTGGCGGCGCCGATCTCCGATATCCCGGCCGCGCCCGGGATGAGCGGGATGGTTGCGATCATCTGGAGGATTCCCTGGAAGAGGAACGACTCCGGGAGGGACGGCGGCAGCCGCAGAGCGACGAGCAACGCCGATGCCGTCGAGAAGAGGAAGACCCATTCGATTACGGTGAGCGCGAGTGCGCCGACGACGGCCCGGCGGCCGGCCCTCACAAAGCGGGAGGAACCCGCAGCAAAGGTCTCGACCTCGTGGTCGATCCTCGTTCCCAGGAATCCTGCATGCTCCGCACCCGGGCAGAACCGGAGCCAGCGCCGGCTCCGGCCGCACCGGTTCAGCACCCGGACGGCAACACCGCCTATCACCTGCTTCATAAAGGCCGGGTGGCGGACCAGGACGACGAGCGCGAGGAGGAGGACGAGGACGAGGAGGAGGAAGGCCGCCACCGGGTAGAGAACGGTTGCGGCAAGGTAGCCCCAGAGGTGCCGGAGAGCAAGAAGCGCTGCGAGGGTGAGGGAGACGAAGACCGCGAGGTCGAGCACCCGCTCCACGACGACGACGACGACGGCGTCCCCGACGGCGAGCCCGGATCGCGAGAGCCGGTGGACCCGAACCGGCTCGCCGCCTACCTGCCCGGGGGTGATCGACCCGGCAAAGAGCGAGAGGAACTGGGTGGTTGTGAGGCTCCGGAACGGCACGGTGTAGCCAAGGCCGCGGCAGAGGACCCCGATCCGCGCTACCCGGCAGAGGATCGATGCGGCCCGGAACCCGAGAGCGAGGAGGAGGGCGGCGATGCTGACCTCCCCGAGGTAAGCCCGTGTCTCGGGGGTGAAGGTCACCGCGAGAAGCCCCACGAGAGCCGCGCCGCTGATGAAGAGCGAGAGCGCGATCCAGCTCCGGCTCCTCACGGCCGTCTCTCTCCCCACGGAATGCTCGTTTTGTGCCGCACCACGGGGGTAGATACCGCTCATCACGATTACATCTTCCCCCGGGCGCGGGGTTCGAACGCCTTCCCGTTCCATCAGGCCGGCGGGGATCGGGGCACGGCCCGATCGAGACTCTTATGGATGATGATCGACAGACCGTCCTTCCATGGACGGCAAACACCGGGCGGCCTACACCGTGATCGTCCTCTTCGGCATCGTCAGCCTTTTCGGCGACATCATCTACGAAGGGGCGCGGAGCGTCTCCGGACCGTACCTCTACCTCCTCGGCGCCGGCGCCCTCGCCGTCGGCGTGGTCGCTGGCCTCGGCGAGTTCCTCGGCTACGCCCTCCGCCTGGTCTCCGGGTACCTGGCCGACACCACGCGGCACTACTGGGCAATCACGTTCATCGGCTACGGGATGCTCGCCGCGGTCCCGCTCCTCGCGCTCGCCGGGTCCTGGGAGGCTGCCGCGGCCCTCCTCGTCCTCGAACGGGTGGGAAAGGGCATCAGGGTGCCGGCACGGGACGCCATCCTCGCGGACGCCACGACGACGGTCGGGCGGGGCTGGGGGTTTGCCGTGCACGAGGCCCTCGACCAGATCGGGGCGATCATCGGCCCACTGATCTTTTCCGTCATCTTTCTTGCGCAGGGGGACTACCGGAACGGGTTTGCCCTCCTCGCCATCCCGTTCGCGCTGATGATCCTCGCCCTCTTCTTCGCCCGGCACCGGATGCCCGAACCGGCGTCGCCTGAGGGCGATGGCCCCGCCTCCCGGGCAACCACCCTCCCGGGCTCCCTGCTCCCCTACGGCGTCTTCACCGCGCTCACCATGGCCGGGTTCGCGGCGTTCCCGGTCATCGCCTACCACTTCGCCATCACCGGCACGGTCTCCGAAGCAGAAATCCCGCTCTTCTACGCCGTCGCCATGGGCGTCGACGCCGTCGCGGCCCTCGTGATCGGCCGGGCATATGACAGGTTCGGGCTCGTCACCCTCGTCTCGGTGCCGCTGCTTGCCATCGGCATCCCCTTTCTCGCCTTCGGGACCAACTACGCCTTCGCTTTCGTCGCCGTGGTGCTCTGGGGCGCGGCGATGGGTGCGCAGGAGACGATCCTCCGCGCCGCCATCGCGGACTACACCCATATCAGCAAGCGCGGGACGGCATACGGTATATTCAATACGGTTTACGGGGCGGCCTGGTTCGCCGGAAGCGCCTTCATCGGCTGGGCCTACACCGTCGCCGTCCCGCTCGTCGTCGGGTTCCTGGTGACGATGCAGGTCGGGGCGCTCGTGGCGTTCGCCCGGGTGAGGCACGGGTTTGCCGCACCGGCGTGACCCGGCTAAAAAGAGGCAGTAATTGTCATCCCGGGTCCCGGACGTGCAGTCCGGTTTCCGGGGAGGTGTCACCGGGCGCGGATCTCCTGTGCCACCTTCCGCCCGAGCTCGTAAGCCCGCGCGAGCTCGTCGTCATCCGGGCGGTAGTTCACCTGGAAACCGCCGTCGATCACCTCGATCCCGGCAGCCTTCAGCGCCTCCTCGGCCCGGGCGAACGCCCCGCCCAGACCACCATGCGACCCGAATGCGCACCCGATCTTCTTCGCCTCTAACCGGCCGGGCGCAAGCCCACGGAGGTAGCTGAGGAACCCGGCAACCGTGGGAAGAACCTCGTCCTGAAGCGTCGGCGACCCGACGAGGACCGCCTTTGAGTCGAGCACCTCCGTGACGACGTCGCTACGGTGCGTCCCCTCGTACCGCCCGTCCCGGAGGAGGCAGACCCGGACATCGGCGCCTCCGGCCATGACGCCTTCGGCGATCGCCTTCGCCATCATCGCGGTCGAGCCGTGCATGGTGTCGTAGACGATCGTGACCTTGTCTTTTGCGACGCCCCGGCTCCAGTCAGCGTAGGCCCCGAGGATATCGCCGGCATGCGAGCGCCAGATGACGCCGTGGCTCGGCGCAATCATCTTAATGTCGATCCCGAGGCTCCCGACCTCGTCGAGCTTCTTTAAGACCTTCGGCGCGAGCGGTACGATCAGGTTCGCAAAGAACTTCTTCGCGTGGGCCATCGCCGCATCCCTGCCGAGCTGATCGTCGAACCGTGCGGCGCTTGCGACGTGCTGCCCGAAGGCGTCGTTCGGGAAGAGGATGGCGTCTTCGGCGAGATAGGTGAACATCGAGTCGGGCCAGTGGAGCATCGGCGCCTCGAGGAAAGTAAGGGTCTTTCCCCCCAGGTCAAGGGTATCGCCGGTCTTAACGACCCGGATGTTCCAGCCAGCAGTGTCGTAGTGGCGGGCAAGCCCGGCGCGGGCCCGCTCCGTGCAGTAGATCGGGATATCGGGCATCCGCCGCACGAACGCGGGCAGGGTGCCGGAGTGGTCCATCTCAATGTGGTTCACGACGAGGAAGTCGATCTCTCCGGGGTCGCAGACGGACCCGACACGGCCGAGGACTTCGCCCTCGAACCCGGCGTAAGCGCCGTCGATGAGCGCGGTCTTCTCGCCCCGGACGAGGTAGGCGTTGTAGGTCGTTCCCGGGAGGGTGTAGCCGTGGTACTCCCTCAGGTTCCAGTCGATCGCCCCGACCCAGTGGACGCCGGGGGCAAGTTCTGTAGCCATCATTTCTATCACCATGGTTGTTCGGAACAATACGAACGTTCCAGTATATCCGAACAATTGATATATCATCCTTTCGATTTTACTCTATGGAATACGAGGTGAGCAGGGGGGGGAGACCCGGGCGGCCGAAAGCAAACCTGGAGATAGACCTGTACTCGACCCCCACGGGGGCGCGTGCGGTCGAGAACCCGGTGCGGCGTGCTATCCTCGCGGCCCTCCGGGAGCGCGAACGTACGTTCGACGAGATCGTCGCCCTTGCGGGCCGGGCGAAGTCGACGGTCTCGGTGCACCTCCAGGAGATGGCGGCGGCGGGCGTGATCGGGTCACGGGCCGACCCGGAGGACTCCCGCAAAAAGATATTCTTCGTCAGCGGCGACCTCGTCGCGAGCATCTCACCGGAGGACCGGGTGGCCGATGCGCTCGCCGCCTATGCAGGGGCGTACCAGGCGGGGTCGGGCGACCAGAACGCGTTCTACCGGCTCGCGTTCCGGACGATCCGGGTCTCGCTCATGCAGGAGGGGATCCTCCTCGACCCGCTCCTTTCCCGGGCCGGTGAGCGGATCGGCCAAGAACTCTACCCGGCGGTGGCCGACCCGGATACCGGAGCCTTCTGCGCGAATATCGCCCGATTCTGGGAGGAGCACCGCCTGGGAAGGCTTGAGATCGCGGAGGCGCAACCGCTCGTGCTCCTCGTCTACGACTGCTTCGAGTGCGCCGACCTGCCCGTGACCGGGAAACCCGCATGTGCGTTCGACTCCGGCATCCTCCGGGCGCTCTTCTCCCGCCACTACGGCCGGCCGGCGGCGGCGGTCGAGACCCGATGCTACTCGATGGGGTTCGACCACTGCCGGTTCGAGATTGTTGCAGAAGACGGCCGTAACGGCGCCTGATTTGGTCAACCAGGGCACCGTACCGGTCGACGCCCCTTGATCCTCCCCATCTACGCTCGCCGGCCGGACGACGAGCCGTCGACTGCTTGAAATATTTTGTTGACATATCAACTAAGGTGTCTTCCGAATCGGTTGTTGTCCGGATGGGATGGATTCACTGGTTCGTCCACCGGTATCTTGCACGGCGCCTCGAAGTAGACGGTCTAACGTCACGCCAGTTCCGGTTTCTGAGTTATCTTCTCCGGCACAACAGGGTCCACCAGGAGCAGATCGCAAAGGACCTGATGGTCGACCGGGCGGTCGCTACCCGGACGATCCGCGACCTGATCGAGGCGGGATACGCGGTCCGTGAACGCGACCCCGCCGACCGTCGTGCCTACCTGGTCACCCTGACGGAACGCGGCCGGGCGACGGCCCCCCTCATCGACGAGGTGGTCCGCAACCTCAACGACGCGCTCCTCGCCGGGCTCTCGAACGAAGAGCAGGCAACGCTCATATCGATTCTCGACCGCATGGTGGAGAACATCCAGCGCTCCGAACTGCCGGCTTCGTGCAGGTGCGGGAGGGACGCATGACCCTCACCTACAAGTGGCTCGCCCTCCTGATCGCCTCGCTCGGCACTCTCGGCGGCGTGCTGAATGGGACCACGCTGCTCATCGCCCTGCCGACGATCATGATCGCCCTGAACACGACCCTGATCGGCGTGATGGCCCCGATCATCGTATACATGCTGGTCACCACGATCACGGCCCCGCTGTGGGGACGGGCCGCCGACCTCTACGGGCGCAAGCGCCTCTACCTCGCCGGCCTCGTCCTCTTCACTCTCGGCTCGCTCCTCTGCGGCATCTCGACCGACATCGTCCAGTTGACCGGGTTCCGTGTATTCCAGGCCGTGGGGGGTTCGATCCTGATCGCGAACTCGACGATCATCGTCACCGACGCCTTCCCCCGGGGAGAACTCGGACGGGCAAACGGGATCCTCTCGATGATCCTGGCCGCGGCCTCCGTGGTCGGGCCGGTCCTCGGCGGCGTCCTGACCCTGATCGACTGGCGGCTGAACTTCTACTTCAACATCCCGATCGGGCTCGCGGCCCTCTACCTCGGCGTCCGGTACCTCCGGGAGCCGACCCTCCCCCGCCTCGGCGCCGAGAGGTTCGACTATGCAGGCCTGGCCCTCTTCACGATCGCCGTGATGACGCTCCTCGTCTACGTCGGCGTCGGGGTCGTGCCGGGCTTCCTCTCACCGGTGATGCTCGCCACCCTCGGCATCTTCCTGGTCAGTCTCGTCCTCTTCGTCCGGCGGGAGAACAGCATTCCGAACCCTCTGATCGACCTCTCCCTCTTCCGCATCCAGATCGTCGCATTCGGACAACTCTCGGTCTTTCTGAACGCGATCGCCCGGGGCGCCGTGATGATCCTGCTGATCCTCTACTTCCAGGGGGTCCGGGGTCTCGACCCCCTGACGGCCAGCATCCTGATCGCCCCGCTCGCCGTCGGGCTCGTGATCATGGGCCCGGTAGGAGGCATCCTCTCGGACCGGTACGGTTCGCGGTCGATCAGCACGATCGGGCTTGTCATCTCGCTCGTCGGCCTCGCCGGGCTCGCCGTGATCCGGTACGACACGCCGTATACGTGGATCGCGCTCTCGATGTTCGTCAACGGCATGGGATCGGGCCTCTTCGCGTCGCCGAACACGAGCGCGGTCATGGCCGCCGTCCCGCCCGAACGCCGGGGCATCACCTCCTCGGTCCGGGCCCTGCTCAACAACCTCGGCATGGTGATCTCGATGGCGATCGCGATGCCCGTGCTGATCGGTTCGGTCTCGATGGACCAGATCATGGAGATGTTCGTGATCGGTGGTATGAATATGCCGATCCCCGTTCAGGAGGCCGTGACCGCCGGCATCACCTTCGCCTTCGCCGTCTCCACGCTCCTGACCGTGCCGGCGGTGATCGCCTCCGCACTCCGCGGCGCGGAGCAGCGGGCGGATCTCCATCACGAGGCTGAAGGGCCGCAGCGGGCGTGAGGGGGCGCCCCATTGCAGGGCCGGGACTGCACCGCGGACCGGCCCGAACGTCCCCTGCGTGCAAAACCGGATCCTGCCGTACGGACCGGAGACTTCAGAACGGCAAAACGTGCTAACACGTTCGGGAGCCGGAAAATCGGGATGCGATAGCCGGGGATCGAACCCGGTGCCGGAAGGCAACGCGGCAGGGTGAACGTGATCGCGGCCCCCTCCCCGGGGTGGCCGGGGATCCGATCGCCCGCCCGGACACTCCCCGTGTAGCGCTCCACAAGCATCCGGACGATGTAAAGACCAAGGCCCTTCCCGCTCTTCTTCGTTGTCCCACGCTGGTTGCGTTCGAACACGCGCGGCTTGAGGTCGTCGGGGATCCCGGGGCCGTTGTCGGCAACCGTCACCGAGACCGTATCCTCCTCCTCACGGACGCTGATGGAGACCTCGACCCCCGGCCCGCCGAACTTGATGGCATTGCCGATCAGGTTCGCAAAGACCTCGCTGACGAGGTCGTCGGCGAGAACCGTCGTATCCGCTCCGTTGCAGGCGATGCGGGCATCCGCGTGGTAACTGCAGATCCCCCGGATCACCGGCTCAAGCCGCACCGGCCGAAGCTCGGCAGGCCCGGTCTTGAGCCTGCGAAGCGTCAGGACGTTCCGTATGATCTCGCTGCTCTGGTAGACGGCCGTAAGCGACTTCCCGACGAGTACCCCGTCCGAACCGGTCGGGGACTCGAGGTACATCTGCAGGTAGCCCATTGCTACGGTGTTTGCATTGTTGATGTCATGGGTGAGGATATCCACGTAGAGGTTGACCTCAGCGGCCGCCGCAGTCGCCTCCTCGAGGTAGCGGTTGGCGGATGCGAGCGCCGCCTCCAGATCCTCCTGGAGCATCCCCTTCACTACCGCGTTGCGGAGCTCTTCGGCGATGCCGAGAAGGATCCCCCGCTCGGACTCCGGGATCGTCTTCCGGACCCTGCTCCCGACCGCGATCCATCCCACCGGCCCGTCATCGCCGGGGATGGGCACCATGGCAAGAACCCGGATCCCGGAGCCGGGATACCTCATTGAGAAGTCCTCGATGCACTGCATCGCGCCGGCCTGGAGAATGTCCTGGTAGAGGGGGTCCTCCCGGCGCACCACCGGCGGCAGGGCCTCGCCCACCCCTTCCCGGGCACGGAGGACCGCCGTGTCGCTCCCGGAACGCATCAGGTAGACCGCCCCGAGGTCAAACTCAAGCAGGGCGACGGTCTTTGCGAGCGAGACCTGGAGAAGGTCGTCCAGCCCCCGGGACGCGGTTGCAGCGGCGATGATCTCGTTGACGACCATGAGATAGCGGTACTCCTCACGCATCGCCTCTTCCGCTTGCCGCCGTTCAGTGATATCCCGGAGGGAGACGACCAGCCGTTCCGGGGCATCACCGTTCCGCTTCAGGCGGGTAAGCGATACCTCCGCAGGCCATTCGACACCGTCGAGTCTGCGGAACATGCACTCTCGCGGGGCAGGACTCTCCCCGTGCAGGACCCGTTCCCGGTAATCCCGGATGACCTTCCGATCACTCTCTGCGATCAGGTCACCCGGATTCTGCCCGATCAGGTCCTCCGGCCCGGCCCCGCCGAAGAGCCGGATCGCGGCCGTATTCGCCTCCACGACCTGCAGGCCCGGAGCGGTGAGGAGGATCCCGACATCAGTGGTGTTGAGGATGACCCGGAACGTCTCCTCCAACCGGCGGAGATCCATCTCCATCTGTTTCTGTTCTGCCGTCCCGGTGACCACCACGCAGCCCTCCTGCCGACCGGGAAGAAGGTTCGCCGAGAGGAGGACCGGACAGGGCTTCCCTTCCCGGCCGACGAGGTTGCAGTCCAGGCTCTGGATCCCCCTCTCCCCGAGGGTTCCGGCGAGCCCGGAATACCCGGGCCAGATCGCGGATACATCCAGGGACGGGACCTCACCGTCGGGATACCCGAGTATCGCAGAGCACCTCTGGTTCATCTCCTCGATCTTCCCGGTCTCAGGCGAGAAGAGACAGATCCCCGCCCCCGAGGTCTCGAAGACTCCCCGGTAGCGGCTCTCCCGCACCTGCAGTCTGCCGGATAGGTGAGATACGACGGCGGCGACGACGACGAAAACCCCGGCGCGGAGCAGGGCGTTTACGACCTCAAGCCCGCCCCCCGGTGCGAGGAGGAGCACCTCCGCGAGGTAGCCGGCGGCAAGCGCACCGGCAAAGGCAACGCCCCGGTCAGGGTAGCGGTAGGCTGCAAGAACAATCGGGACGTAGAAAAGGTGGGAGGTGACGACGGATACCCCTACGGAGAGGGAGTACCCCATGGCACCAAGCGCGAGGAGGGCCGAGACAACGATGCCCCAGGAGAGAAGGCGCTTCCTGGTGAATGCATCGTGGGGCTGGCTGTCCGAATGCCCTTCCTTCATGCAATAGGATTCGTTCTAAACCACAATAAACTCCACGGATCAATCCTGCCACAGGTGCCGCAGCACACCCGCCCGATACCCTTAAGACGCCTCCCGGTGAATATGATGCAGCACCATATGTGCTGGCTATGGTAAGTCCGACGTGCTCCCGGAGCACGGCCCGCAAGGGCTCGGGATTACAGAGATTAGTCAGATAACGGACTCTTTTCTGGACTTAACATAGTATATCTAACGGAGGTGTATGCAATGGCAAGAATGTACGCTCGGCGCCGTGGAACCAGCGGTTCTGTCCGACCTTACCGGAAGGAAGCACCCGGGTGGTCCAACACGGACGCACCGGAGATCGAGAAGATTATCGTTGATCTCCGCAAAGACGGCATGTCGACCAGTCAGATTGGCCTTGCGTTGCGGGACAGTTACGCTGTCCCTGACGTCAAGCTCGCCACTGGCAAGCGCGTAAACGAGATCCTCCGCGAGAAGGGCCTTGAATCCGAGATCCCCGAAGATCTCCGGAACCTGATGCAGAAGGCGCTCGGGATAAGGAAACACCTTGCGGAGAACAAGAAGGATGTGCACAACACCCGGCAGCTTCAGATAGCCGAGTCCAAGGTGCGCAGACTGGTCAAGTACTACGTCAGGTCCGGACGGATGCCGAAAGGCTGGACTTACAAGCCGGAGACTGCGGAGATCCTGCTCACCCGCTGATGATCCATGTCGCTTGACGCCGCTGCTGCTCGCCTGGCCGGTCGCCTGCTCGAGCAGGAGTTTGTGGAGGTGCTGGCGCACCACGATGCGGACGGTATAGCCGCCGCATCCATCCTCTGCCACGCCATGTTCCGCAAGGGCGGACGGTTCCGGCTGAGGATCCGCTCAGGCATCTCCACGGCCGACCTGCCTCGCGAAGGCAGCGTGCTTCTCTGCGACTTCGGATCAGCACTCTCGGACCTCCCCGACGACGTAATGGTGGTGGATCACCACCTGCCCCACTTCGAGGGCGACTACCACGTCAACCCACACCTCGCCGGGATTGACGGCGAACGGAACCTCTCGGCTGCCGGCGCGGCCTACATCGTCGCCCAGCGCATGGGGGACAACCGCGACCTCGCGGGGCTCGCGCTCCTCGGGATCATCGGCGACGGCCAGGATATCGAGGGGCCGAACCGGGACATATCCAGCGAAGGCATCGCCAACGGGTTCATCACACCCCGCCGCGGCCTCCGCCTCCCGGGGAGGGGCCTCGTCGAGCAGCTCGCGCTCGCCGTCAATCCCTACCTCACCGGGTTCTCGGGCGATCCCGACGCAGCCCGGGCACTGGTTGCGCAGGTCACCGACGAGGACGATCTGGATATCGAGTCCCTCCTCTCCCGGGTCGTCCTTGCGGCCGCCCCGAAAGCGTCCCTCCCCGCACTCTGCGGGATCTGGGGGACCACCTACAGCCTCGGGCGGGAAGCGATCGACGAGGCCTTGAGTCTCGCCGCCGTCGTCGACGCCTGCGGCAAGGCCGGGAGCGGAGATATCGGCGCATCGCTCTGCCTCCGCTCGACCAGCGCTCTCCCGGAAGCCTGGGAGATCACCGCCCGCTACCGGCAGGCGGTCATCGCCGGCATCCGCGGGGCACGCCGCCTCGACGAGCGCGTCGCCCTCTTTGCGGTGGACGACGGAGGGGTAGCAAGCGATGTCGCGGATGCGCTCGCAAACGACCTGGTCCAGAGCGGCCCTGTCTTCGTCATCGGAGAGCATGGGGGCCGTTACTCCGTATCGGCACGCTGCCCGCCGGGCATCGACCTCGACCTCGAGGCACTGATGCGGAGACTCGCAGAGACGTGCGGGGGCCAGGGCGGCGGACATCGCCGGAGGGCCGGCGCCCGGATCGACGCCGACCAGGTGGACCGGTTCAGGCAGGAACTCCTGGAGGCGGTGCCCGCATGATCCGGATCGAGGGCACCATCGAGACGCCGCACAGCCATCCGGAATGCGTGGCGGCGGCACTTGAGCCCGATAACCTCACCCTGATCAGGACCTACCCGGTAGAGGGAGGGGTGCGGGCCGAGATCGACGGGACCAGACTCCGGTCAATCATCGCTTCGGTGGACGATTACCTCATGAACCTGACGATAGCAGAGGACGTATGTACCTCCGCCTCACGGTGACGGCAGAGCGGAGAGTTCCAGAGTGTGTTCAGGCTCCTTTGGGCTGAAAAATTGATATAACAGAGAGAAGTGATACCATGGCAAGGAAGAAACAGGTTGGAAGAAGGCTGGAAGGCTGGAAGGCCAAGAAGTGGTACCGTGTCTACGTACCCGATGCCTTCGGCAAAGCTGAGATCGGCGACGCCATCTCGGCCGACCCCGCGAACATGGTCGGCCGCATCATGACCGCGACGCTCGGTGAAGTTGTGCAGGACTACTCAAAGTCCCACATCAAGATGAGGTTTAAGATCAACAACGTGGCCGGCGACGCTGCGTACACGGAGTTCGTCGGTCACGAAGTGACCCGGGACTACCTCCGGTCGATGGTCAAGCGGCGGGCATCCCGCATCGACACCATCCACCCGATCACCAGCAAGGACAAGAAACTCCTGCGGGTGACGGTCGTCTGTCTCACCTTATCAAGGGCCGATCAGAGCCAGGTCCACGCCGTACGGCAGGCGATCTCGCAGGCTCTCTCCGCCCGCGCGGCGGAGAGCGACTTCGAGACCCTGGTCAAAGAGATCGTCTCCGGCGACATGGCCCGGGACGTCTTCAAGGCCGTAAAGACGATCTACCCGATCCGCCGGGTCGAGATCACCAAGTCCAAACTGGAGCAGGTCGCGGCCGTATAAGGCCGGCTGCTCACCCCAATTTTATTACCATTTGTACCTTCACCGTTCTCTCGTCCCGGTGACGGAGATAGCAAGGGTATATGCCCTATGACCTGATACACCTCCGCCGGAGCGTGGCAAAGAGGTGAAGATGGTGACGGCAGAGGAGCAGCATGCAGGTACGCGGCGGCCAGGCCGGGTTCTGCTCAACGAGCAGGCTTTCGACGAACAGCAGACGATAGCCCGGGGGATCATCAGGAGGATGCTCGTTCAGTTCCACCGGGAGTGGACCGACCTTGCACAGAGAGAGAGCGGCGCCGCACGGGTTCTCGCCACAAATGCGCTGCTCGACCGGTATTCGCACCAGCTCTACGACTGCATATGCGATGTGGAGGCGATCCTCGGCGAAGACATCGCCGTGGAGATCCGGTGCCTCTCAGCCGATATGATCAAGACGGCCAACGTCCTCGTCATGATCGGCTGCGGAGAGGAATGCCGCGAGCACAGCGAAGCCCTCGCGAAGGAGGCGCTCCACCATGCGGAGCGGTGCCTGGCACTCGTGGAGAAGGGAGGGAGCGGCCTGACAACCCGGGTCATCACCATCCACCGGGAAGAGTAATCAGGTCCAAAATCTCATCTGTTCTCGATGATCGCTCACAAGGTGTTATTCCTGGTACTGGATGGGATCTCCGACCGTCCCTGTGAAGCGCTGGATGGACTGACCCCCCTTGCGGCCGCACGGACCCCGGTTCTCGACCGGATCGCGGGCGAGGGCGTATGCGGGATCATGGATACCATCGCGCCCGGCATACGCCCCGGGTCCGACACCTCCCACCTTGCCCTGCTCGGCTACCCGCCGCAGGAGTACTACACCGGCCGGGGCCCGCTGGAGGCCGAGGGGACCGGCATCAGCATGACCGCCGGGATGATCGGGTTTCGGTGCAACTTTGCCACCGTGGACGCGGACGGCCTCGTCACCGACCGCCGGGCCGGGCGGATCTCCCGGACCCAACCGCTCTCGGAGGCTATCCGGGACGGTGTGGACCTCTCGCCGCTCGGTCTCGGATTCAGGCTCGAGTCGGGCGCCGGCCACCGGGCGGCCCTCGCCCTCACCGGGGAGGGGCTCGGGGATAAGGTCTCCTCGAACGACCCGAAGAAGGAAGGGGTAAGACCGCTCACCATCCGGTCCTGCACCGATGACGCAGCGGATGTAAAGACGGCCGTTGCCTGCAACGAGTTCATCCGTCAGTCCTCGAAGATTCTCTTCGATCACCCGCTAAATCTCCGGCGGATGGAAGAGGGGGTCCCACCCGCAAACTTCCTCCTGATCCGGGGTGCCGGGAAGATGGGCGCGTTCCCGCAGTTCTCCGAGCGTTATGAACTCTCCGGGAGTGTCATCTCCGCCGCCACTCTCATCTCCGGGATCGGAAAGGTTGTAGGGCTCGAGCACATCCCGGTGCCGGGGACGACCGGGTCGGTCGACTCCGATCTGAACGCCAAGGTGAAGGCGGCGATAGGGGAACTCGGCCGGAAAGACTTCGTGCTGATGAACATCAAGGGCGCGGACGAGGCCGGCCATGATGGGAAAGGCATCCAGAAACGGGACTTCATCGAGGTGATCGACGCGGCGCTCGAGCCGCTGCTCACGCTCTCCGATACCCTGCTCGTCGTCTGCGCCGACCACAGCACGCCCTGTTCGATCAAAGATCACAGCGCCGACCCGGTCCCGGTCGTCATCAGGGGCCCGGGTGTCCGGACCGACCGGACGACCCGGTTCGACGAGGTCTCGTGTGCGGAGGGCGGGCTCCACCGTATCCGCGGCTGCGATCTCATGCCGATTGCCCTGGATCTAATTAATAAGAGTCATAAGTATGGCGCATGAAGACTATATCAGGTAAATGGAACCGACAGGAGACCACGACTGGATCAGGGCCTGCACCCTCCCCGACAATACCGAGCTCCAGGAGAGGACACTCAAGACCGAGCAGGACATCGTCATCGGTGAGAGGTGTCGGATCGATTACGGTCTTTCGGGCAACGACGTCGTGGTCTGTGAATTCAGCAAGATCAACGGTAACATCGTTGCGGGCGGCGACGCCAGAATAGATAACTGGTGCGAGATCAACGGCGATGTTCTCGTGGAAGAGGACGCCTACCTCGGCGAGGGGGTGAAGATCCAGGGGAAGCTGATCGTCAGAGGCGATCTCGATATCGGGGACAACGTCCAGATCGAGCGCGGGTTCGAGGCGAAAGGCTGGATCTCCATAAGGAATCCGATGCCGGTCATCATTTACATTATGATGTACCTGGTGGCCATCCTCGGGATCGAGAAGGAGGAGGAACTGACCTCTGTCCTCCAGAAACTCTTCGGCGATGAAGAGGCCAGTGCTGCCACGCCGCTGATGATCCCGACCGGCGCCATCCTCAATATGCAGACCTTCTCGGTCCCGGAGAGAATGGTCGTCGGGGCAGGGTGTCGGCTGCACGGGAACATCCGTGCGAGCTCAATTGCGGTCCGGGAGGAGACGACGATCTTCGGGAGCCTCCACCTGCGCCAGGGTGCGAGCATCGCCAGGGGATCGGTCATCCACGGCGACGTCCAGAGCGACGGCGACGTGGTGGTCGAGCAGGAGGTGCATATCCTCGGGAACGTCTCCTGCCAGTGTCTCACCCTGCACGAGGACGCCCGCGTGGACGGGGTCATCCGGGCACCGGGGGGCTTAAAGATCGAGAGGCGAGCGACATGAAGGTTACAGATATCCTTGAGGTCGACGGGTGCCAGCTGGTTGAACCGTCGTTTGCGGAACTGACGATAGACGCCTGTACGGCCCTGCTGTTCCAGGCCGTGCCGGACGAAGGCCGTCTCCTGGTCGACGAGGAGGAGGAGCCGCTCGCGCTCGCGCTCCACGACGACGAGGGCTGGCACGTCGCCTCGTTCCTCTTTCGGGATCCGACGCTCGCCGCCATCGAATGCTTCGAGACCGTCGGCGGGGAGATCTACCAGGAGAGCAGAGATGCGTGGCTCTCGGCGGTCCGTGAATACTATAGCCTCGATATCTGCAGAAATGTCCACCCTGCCCTCGAAGACCTGCGTCCCGACCGGACGGAGATGATCCGCGACCTCCTCGACGAAGTCTGGGGCGACCGCGCGGGAACCCCCTGCCTCGACTGCTGCTGCGGGTCGGGTGTCGGCACCGCGGCCCTCCGGGCGGGCGGGGTGCGGGCGCTCGCCTACGACAACGATCCGGCCCTCCTCGCACTCGGGCTCATCCGGGGCCGCCTCGCGCCTTCCGATACCATGTGCATCGACGCGCAGGAGGCTTCCTGTTACGTTACTCCGGTGCCCCTCGGCGCCGCGTTCATGGCCGGGGAGATCTACTCCTACAATACCGGCCTCTGGGAGCCGATCATCACCGGGCTCCTCGCCCTCACCGATGAGACGCTGATCACCGTCGGCACGGAGGCCGAGGCGGCCCGGGTGGAGGGGTGGTGCAAGGAAGAGGGGCGGAGCGCCGAGGTCTTCGAGAACCAGCGCGACCCCATCTACGACCGGTGGTGCTGCGTCGCGCGGCGGATGTGATCCCGGCCGGCGAGCCAATATATAAGGCAGAGCATCGCCAACTTTTTTTCTCGCAATTGTGAACGTGCTCGCCGCAAGTCTGTCTGCGGCGGTGGTCCTCAAACCCGGTGTAACCAGTATGAATACTGCCAAACGAATCTATAACGTCTTATTCATCTCCGTCTTTGCTACCATGCTCGGGCTCGGTATCGTCAGCCCGCTCCTCCCCATCTACGCGGAGAATCTCGGAGCGACCGGCATCTGGCTCGGCATCATCTTCTCGGCCTTCGCGCTCTCCCGGTCGGTCTTCATGCCCGTCATCGGGCGGATATCGGACCGGCAGGGGAGGAAATGGATCATCCTTATAGGCATGTTCGCCTACGCGGTCACGTCGCTCACCTACCTCATCGCCGACAGCGTCTACTCCCTCACGGTCGTCCGCCTCATCCACGGGATCGCGTCAGCCATGGTCGTCCCGATAGCCATGGCCTACATCGCGGACCTCTCGGAGAAGGGAAAGGAAGGGAGCCGGATGGGAAATTTCTCCATCTCGATGTTCCTCGGCATGGGGGTGGGGCCGCTGCTTGGAGGGTTCCTGAACGACACGTTCGGGATGGACTCGGTCTTTTATGTCATGGCCGGCCTCTCGGCGTTCGCCACGCTCCTCGTCGCCATCTCCCTCCCCGAGGCGAAGCCGGGTTCATTCACGGTCCCGGATGCAAAACCCATCCCGATGCGGGCGATCTTCACGCTGCCGGTCATGCGAGGGGTCATGATCTTCACCCTCATCAGTGCTCTCGGCCGCGGAGGTATGATGGTCTTCATCCCGGTCTTCGGCCCGCTGATAGCAATCAGTCCATTCGAAGTGGGCATCATCCTCTCCGCGAACACCTTCCTGATGGCGCTCCTCCAGGTGCCGATCGGGAGGCTCACCGACACCGGGAACAAGGTCGCCCTGATCGTCATCGGCTCGACGATAGCAGCGGTAGCACTCGCCGCAATCCCCTTCTCGGGATCGTTCTGGCCCCTGCTCGCGATCACCTCCATCATCGGCGTCGGAGGTGCCATCCAGCAGCCGGCCATCATGGCCCTGACAGTCGATGCAGGCCGGACCATCGGGATGGGAACCTCGATGGGCGCTTACAATACGATATTCGGAATCGGCATGATCATCGCACCGCTGATGGGTGGGGTCTTCATGGATTCTATCGGCGTCAACGCCGTCTTCTACGTGGGCGGGGCGATAAGCCTCATCGGGACCGGGATCTTCGCCGTGCTAATGCGCAGGAACACCCGGCAAAGTGCCGGCGGAGATCTTCCGGAGTCCGGGTAGGCCACCTGCCCCTCACACCCCCCGGTGCCGCCGCGGGAAAGACCGATATTCCCCTTCTGATACCCCCAAACGTGCGCACTTCGGATTGAAAAGAGTTATTCAGACCGTAAACTCTACTCCAATATAAGAAAATATTAAATACTCAATTTACTATCTTGGGTTACAGTGGTGCGCTTTCCATCAGCGCGCCGGAATAGCCATGATAACCACCTGCAGGGCAACCGGAAGACCTCCCGGGTACACATCCCGCAGGCCACGGCCGGGTAGCCACCCGGCACAAGTGACATAATACAGCAGCATGGACCTCTGCAAGAATGCACCCCGGTTCCCGGCTGCCCCACCTGCGGGCTCCTGCACGCCTGATGCCCGCGGTCCCGCCCTCCTCCTCGCACTCGCCCTCCCGTCCGATCTCCCGGGGGGAATCTGGACCTCCCCGGTGGTCCTGCTCTTCGAACTCCTCTTCATCGGCATCGCCTTCGGGCTGCTCGGCATCTGGCTCAAGGAGCGGGAAGTGGCCGCCCGCATCGCCGGCATGGATGCGAGCATCGAGACCATCAAGACGGGGAGCAGTGTCCCGCCGCATCTCCCGGCAATCGGGGGCGATCCGGTCTCACGGTTTGTCGACGAGGTCAACCTGATGCTCGACGAGGTGGAACGCTCCCGACAGGAACTCCGGGAGAGCAGGGACCGCTACCACCTCCTCTTTGACAGCGGAAACGACTTCCTGCTCGTATGCGCAGTCGGGAGGGAAGGGACGCCCTACCGGATACTGGACGCAAACGCGCTCGCCTGCCGGTGCCTCGGGTATGCCTGGGAGGAACTCTTCGCCGTCGCTCCCCGGTCGATCATCCTCATCAGGAGCGACTTCGCGAGAGGCGACCACCAGTTCTACAGCGCCGACCTGATTCCCCGGGAGGGCGAGCGGATCCCCGTCGAGGCGAGCATCCACCGCATCAGCCTCGGGGGCACGCCGGCGATCCTCATCATTGCCCGGGATGTGACGGAGAGGCGGCGGGCCGAGAAGGAGCTGATGGACTACCGTTACCGCCTGGAGGAACTGGTGACGCAACGGACCAACGAACTCCAGATGGCAAACGAGAGTCTCAGGCGCGAGATGAAAGAGCGGGAGAGGATTGAAGGGGAGAGGAGGGAAGCATACCGGCAGATCGAGAGAAATATCGAGCAGTTCGCGGTCCTGACCGACCACATCCGAAACCCCCTTCAGGTCGTCCAGGGGATGGCCGACCTCATCGACGACGAGCGCGCCGAGAAGATCCGCGAGCAGGTCCGGCAGATCAAGTACGCCCCGCCCGCCGGCGGACCAGCCCGTAGTCAAGGAGCGTCGGGAGGGCCGGCTCCAGCGCCCCGACCATCGTGTGGGTCATCTTGATGACCTGCTGCTCGTCGCCGCCACAGACCACGGCGTTCGCGACGAACTCCTCCGTGCTCTGCTCCATGTCGTACTCGGGAGCGACCTCCTCCATCTCGCCCCGCAGGAGACCGACAGCGACCTCCTCCTCGGTCTTCCCGGACGCCCGGGAGTACGATCCGCCGGGCTCCGCCATGATGACCACCCGGCCGAGGTCGTGGAAGTCCGGCCGGCCCGCCCGGCCCATCATCTGGTAGAATTCCTGGACGGAAAGCCACTTGATGCCCATGGCAAGCGCGTCGAAGATCACCTGAGATGCCGGGAAGTCGACGCCGGCGGCAAGCGCCGCCGTGGTCACGACGGCGGCGATCTCCCCGTTCGCGAACCGCCGCTCCACGTCCCGGCGTTCCTGGGCGGTCAGTCCCGCATGGTAGGGAGCTGCATTCTTGCCGAGGGCATCGGCGATGACGTGGCAGCGGGCCCGGGAATTGGTGAAGACGATCGTCTGGCCCCGGTAGCCCTTCGAGGACCGCACTTTGTACTCCTCGATGACCATCTGCTTGATGAACCCGATCTTCTTGGACCGCTCGGTGAAGATAAGGTGCCGCTCGAGCGGTACCGGGCGATCCGCGTAGCGGACCAGGTTCGTCCGGAGTTTCTCCGCAAGCAGCCCGGGACCCCCGATCGTGGCCGAGAGATAGAGGAACTGGGCATCGGGGGCGATGTGCTTGAGCCGGGCGATCAGCCCGTCGAGGCGGTGGCCCCGCTCGGGATCCTCGAGCATCTGGACCTCGTCGATGACGACGGTCCCGATGTCCTTCAACGACCTCCCGGTCCGGAGAGCGTGGTCGATCCCCTCGTAGGTCCCCACCACGACGGAAGCGTTGACGTCCCGGTCCCCCGCCGGGCGGGTCTCAGGGAGGTTGAGGCGGCTCACCCCGACCTGCAGGGTGACCCGGACAAGGTGGCCGTAGCGGTCACGGAACCGCTGGTACTTCTGGTTCGCGAGCGCGACCAGCGGGACCAGGAAGAGCATTCTTCCCCGCCCTTCAAGGAAGTTCTTCATCCCGGCCATCTCCCCGATGAAGGTCTTGCCGCTCGCGGTGGCCGAGACGACGAGGAGGTGCCGTCCCTCAAGAAGCCCTTCCTGGACGGCAAGCTGCTGGACGGGCATCAGGTAATCGACCCCGGCAGCCTGCGCAAACGCGGGGGGCAGCGGGAGGTCGGTGATGTGGGCCGTATCCTGGACCTCGTGCGCCTCAAGCCGGTCAAAGAGGGTTCGCTTCCGGTCGGGATGTTCGGGCCCCACCGACGCCAGCACCCGGTCGAGGTCCCGGACCTGGACGAGGAGTTTCTCGAGGTGGACGAGCACGGAGCCCCCGAACCTCCCCAGGTAGCCGAGTTCCCGGCGCATCTCGCGCTTAGCGCAGTCCATGCAGATCCATTCGCCGCCGTACCGCACACCGGTCGTCTTATCAACGGGCACAAACCGGTCCTCGAGCTGGCAGAACCGGCAGATGTTGATCCGTGTCGACGGGATCTGGAGGTCGGCAAGGAACGACTCAAACTCCGGGCTCGTCGCTGCAAGATGCACCGATGACCGGCGGAGCAGTGTGATCAGGTCACGGGTCGGGGTGGGCTTGAGTTGTTTGCCCCGCCGGCGCATCTTGAAGTTCTTGGGCCGCTGGCCCTTCGGAGTCGCGGTCAGGTCGACGAACCCGGAGCCTTCGACGTGGCCGCCTTCGACAAACAGTAACTTATATGTGCCTTTCTGGGGCTGGACGATAACCTTCATGGTGCGATCAGGTCGTGGATCGTGTAGGTGAGCCCCACCGTCTCCAGTCGCTTGAGGAAGTCGGTGAACTCCTCATCAACGATAAGTATTGCGCACTCCCGGCCGTGGAACGCCGCCTCGATGACCCCCTCCCGGGAGCCGAAGAACATGTCCGGCTTGATATCCGCCTTCCGGAGAGCCACATAGGACTCGAGGCCGACGGCGGCCACCATCTCGGTGTCCCGGACAGCATCCCGGAGGAGGTCTGTCGAGACCTGTCGGGACCCGCCCCGCTCCACCCGCGGCACCTTGCAGACGTGGATGAGCCCCTCCTCATGCTTGATGATGCCGTTTAACCGGGCGACACCGAGATCTTCCCCGGGCTGGGCATCCATGGTCGCGAGACCTGTAGCGCTCTGCTCTTCTTTCGTCGCATAGAGCCAGCCGTCCTGCATGAGAACGCC
>LDZT01012609.1_pt1 | contig 23890 bp, 12 predicted proteins | sample 615521 | NCBI WGS metagenome assembly LDZT01 (sample SAMN03408292, study PRJNA278302) | terrestrial metagenome | isolation source: oil reservoir sample SB1 | place: USA: Alaska, North Slope, Schrader Bluff formation | collected 2011-09
TATTAAAGAGGAGAGTAAAGACTTTAAAGAGAAATGGAGCAAATGGATCTGGTGGTTAGAACGACCAATTTATTTAGATGAAGAAATAATATTAAAAAACAAGATAAGCGAAATAAAAGAAGACTGAATAAAGAAGGAAAAAGTTATAATATGATTGAAACCTAAAAATCAGATAAAACGGTAAGGTAGGGGCAGGAATGCACCGTGCCCACAGGATAAATTAACCACTAATATGACAAGGGCACAATTTGGCTGCAATTTACTTACTCGGTAAGATTTTTAACTAACTAAACTTAATTAAAGGAGAATATGATGATGAGAGAGATTTTTGAAAAAGTTATAAAAAATAAAAAGGACAAAGCAGATTATATTGAGATAAGGACGGAAAAGAAAGAGGTTACTACCATTCATTTTCAAGGGAAAAAGTTAGAGAAGATTAATTGTTCTCAACAGATAGGAGGAAATGTTCGTGCTCTGGTGAAAGGCGGATGGGGATTTATTTCCTTTAATCAGTTTGATAATTTAGAAGAAAAAGTTAATGAGGCAATAGAAGTAGCGAGATTGATTGGAAAAGAAGAAACTAGATTAGCTGTTAATTCGCCAGTTGTGGAAATAATTAAACAGGAGTTAGACAAGGATTTCCGTCAGATAAGTTTAAGAGAAAAGAAGGAATTGGTGGGAAATTATAATAATATAATTATGAATTTTAATCCTCAGATTCAATCTTCTAAGGTAGTTTATACTGACAAATTTTCTACTATTTATTTTGCTAATTCTGAAGGTAGTTATATCGAACAGGAAAAACCACTCTTAAGTGTGAGTTTTACTGCTATAGCTCGAAAGGGAGATAATGTTCAGATAGCCAATGAAAGCATTGGGACTACTAAAGGTTTTGAGATAATAGAAAGAATTTCTCCCCAGGCACAAAGAGCGGCTTCTCGGGCAGTCAATCTTCTTAAGGCAGAATCTGTAGAAGGCGGAGAATATACAGTTATTTTAGATCAAAAATTGGGTGGTGTTTTTATCCATGAGGCTTTTGGGCATCTTAGTGAAGCTGATTTTTTATATGAAGATGATAGAATGAGGAAGCTAATGAAATTAGGGAAAAAATTTGGCTCTCCCAAACTTAATGTAGTTGATGATGGTTCTATCCCCAACTTATTGGGCTCGGCGAAATATGATGACGAAGGGGTTAGAACCAGAAAAAATTATCTGATAAAAGATGGTATCCTGGTAGGCAGACTTCATTCTCGGGAGACTGCGGCTAAAATGGGAGAGGAGCCAACCGGAAATGCCCGTGCCCTTAATTATCGCTTTAAACCAATTGTTCGAATGACTAATACCTATATCGAAAATGGGGATACTTCTTTCAATGATCTATTGTCGGGAATAAAGAAAGGAATTTACGCCAAGGATTTTTATGGGGGGATGACTACCCTTGAGATGTTTACCTTTAGTGCCGGGGAAGCTTATATGATAAGAGATGGAAAAATTGCCGAACCAGTAAAAGATGTAGTTTTAAGCGGGAATTTATTTACCACCCTTCTTGATATTGAAGGAATAGGAAATGATTTAAAAATGATTGAATCCAGTGGAGGTTGTGGAAAGTCAGGACAAGGTCCCTTACCCGTATCTTTTGGTAGCCCCCACCTTAGAATAAAAAAGATAGTTGTAGGAGGAAAGTAAAATGGAAAGATTATTGCAGCAGGTCAGTAAGAAAGTGGATTCAGCTGAACTTTTTAGAGTAAAGAATAAGACCATCCCGGTAAATTTTGAGGTAAATAGATTAAAGTCTATTGATATTTCGGAGAGCGAGGGGAAAGCACTGCGGGTAATAAATAAAGGCAGGATAGGATTTTCTTCATTTACCGGGAGTGAAGATTTTGATTCAATGGTTGAAAAAGCGATAGCTACTTCAGAATTTGGTGTAAAAGCATCTTTTGATTTTCCCGAAAAGACTGAAAGGGGCGGAAAAGAAAAAGTAAATATATATGATAGGAAAGTAGTAAATAAAAGTATCGAAGAGATGGTTGAGGTTGGCGAAGACATTATAAAAAAAGTAAAAGAATTTAATCGAAAATTGCGTTGTGATGTTACTATATTAAAAGATTATAGTGAGGTAGAGTATGTTAATTCCCGGGGAGGGAGTTTTTCTTATGGTAAGACAGCAATTACTTATTCGATGATGGTTCAACAAATTGAAGATCAAGATATATTGATGATTTATTCCTCTATTGAGTCTGGAAAAGATAAACTTAATACTGAGGAATTAGTTTCTGAGATTATGGAAAATTTTAAATGGGCAGAGAAAATTGTCCCTCTAAAGAGTGGGAAGATGCCAGTCATCTTTACCCCCAAGGCAGCTTTAACCTTAATTCTTCCCATAATTAGCGGCTTAAATGGAAAGATGGTTTGGGAAAAAATATCTCCCTTGGCTAATCAGAAAAATAAGAAACTATGGAGCGAATTGTTGACTCTTTACAATGATGGCACAATAGATTTTGCCTTAGGTAGTGCTCCTTTTGATGATGAAGGTGTAAAAATGAAAAGATATCCTTTGGTAGAAAAAGGAGAGATTAAGAATTTTTATTATGATTTACAGACAGCGGGAATGGCTGGGGTAGAGAGTACTGGAAATGGCTTAAGGACTGGAATACAAAGCGAACCTGTTCCTGGTATAAGTAATTTAATAATGGAAGAAGGAACAGTTTCGTTTTCTGAAATGATTGAAGATATTAAAGAAGGGATAATCATTGACCAGGTTCTTGGCTTGGGACAAGGTAATATAATAAGCGGAGCCTTCTCTAATAATGTGCAATTAGGGTTCAAGATAGAAAATGGAAAGATAGTAGGTCGGGTTAAGGATGTGATGATTGCCGGCAATGCCATAGAAGAACTAAAAAATATAGTTGCTCTGGGGGATAAATCCAGATGGATTTCTGGTAAATATAAATTTCCTCATATTTACTTGAAATCTCTTTCGGTATCCACCAAAGGTAATTAAAATTTTTATAAAAGGTCTTCTCCGACCTGCTCTGTCATTGTGAGACCTGGTATACCAAGGCGTGGCGATATCTATTAACAACAACGTAGGATGGGCGGGGCGCCTATCTATTTAAAAAAATAAAAGGGGACAGATTTATTTTGTTTTCCTGCATTTATACTAAGAAAACTTAAAACTGGACCGCTTCTGCTAGCACCAGAAATGATGAAAATTTATCGGTGATAGATGAAGAAGAGAGGTTGTCCTGAGATATAAAAGACAATTTGAAAACTTATTATTTCCTCCAAATCTATTGAACCGACTCCTCCTATTCCCAATAAAATTCTAAATATTAATACTACATCTTTAGAAGACTTCAAAAAACCAGAAAAACTTAAACTAATTGAAGGTATAGATGGTAAGAAATGGAATAGATGGATAGAAGATGATTAGAGGATTACTGTTGAATAGGAGAAAAATTTATGAATCCGAAAAGGGTATAATAATTATTATTCACTAATAACCAAAAATGAGAATAAAAATCTTAAACTTACAACCCAAAGATTTTCATAACTTGCTATTAAAAATTGAAAGTATTAAAATGAAAAAAATACAACAATAATTGCCTATGTGTTTAAACTCAAATATCCTAAAAAATATTAATTAAATTATAAAATTATCAGATGATTTTCTTGACAGATTAAAAATTCCTTTTTCTTAAAAAGAGAGGTTTTGATCTGTATAGTTGCAGTTGCAAAAATTCTACATTGGAGCATGGTGAGGGTGAAGTAAGATAGGTTCCTTGCCTATTTATTTGATTTATCACCCCGGTTCTTATAACTAGATCTTTTCAACTAACAACAGAAATGACGAGAATCTCTTGGTAATAGACGATTCGGAAACAATTGAAGGATATCAGCAGAGATATGAAAATTTATGAATGAATAATACAATTCAAATAAACTCGAGAATTATATATTAATATTGATTATTTTCCTGCATCTTCTGAATTGGAAAACAAAGTTATAAGCATCAATATTACTTCAAATACCAATTAAATTTATTTTCTGGAGGATTAATAGATGCTTAAAGAAGGAATGGTCATAGAAGGGCCTTTCTGGCCAGAACCCGTAGAGGTAAAGAAAGTTAACGAATTTGGAGATCGTGTTCACATAATAGGTGCAACGATTTACTCCAACACACATATCGATCAATTAATACCAAAAGAAGAAATTAAAAAACTAAAAACAAAGGAGTTTGTTTTAGACTTTTCTACTCCCGGGAGTGAGGCATTTTTAGCCATTGAGGCAGAGCGCTATAAGTTTGCATCACTTTTTGATCCTCTTTTAGCAATGAACACTTCCAAGATAGAACCTTTGCCCTTCCAAATAGAAGCGGTCTATGGCTACATTCTAAAACGTCCCCATATAAGATTCCTCATTGCAGATGATCCGGGTGCAGGTAAAACGATTATGGCTGGGCTGATTATCAAGGAATTGAAATTACGGGGTATTGTAAAGCGTATTCTAATAGTTGTCCCAGGCCATCTCAAAGATCAATGGAGGAGGGAATTAAAGGAGAAGTTTCAAGAACCCTTCACAGTAATTGATAGGGGCTTATTGGATGCACACTATGCAGAGAACCCGTGGCGGAGAGAGAGTCAAATTATTACATCCATTGACTTTGCAAAAAGGGAGGATATCATACCATCGCTTAGAAGCGTTGAATGGAATTTGGTCATAGTTGATGAGGCTCACAAGATGGCAGCTTATAGATATGGGGATAAGTTATCAAAGACTGAAAGATACAAATTAGGTGAAGTACTGTCCCAAAATACTGACCATCTACTCTTTCTTACTGCAACACCACATAAAGGGGATCCTGAGAATTATAGATTATTTCTTGACCTTTTAATCCCAGGATTTTTTGCTACACAACAATTGATTGATGAGTCATTGAAGAATAGGGACAATCCTCTTTTTATCAGAAGGATGAAAGAAGATTTAAGAGACTTTGAAGGGAGGCCTATTTTTACTAATCGATATCCGAAAACGATTAAGTTTAGGTTGGGAGAATTAGAAAAGAAATTATACAACGAACTTTCAAGATATGTGATTTCTCAATATAATAAAGCTTTACAGAGTGATAAAAGGAGAAATATTGCATTTGCCTTGCTAATTCTACAAAGAAGGATGGCATCAAGCACTTATGCACTCCTTAGATCGCTTGAAAGAAGAAAAGAGAGGCTTGAGGATTTACTTAAAGAACCAGAGCTCTCAAAAGAGATGCCTTTTATTGATATTGAAGAGGTTGATGATTACGAGGAAGAGAAACGCTGGGAGCAAGAAAAGAAATGGGAGACACTATCTATTGCTGAGAATAGGGAAGAATTAGAGAAAGAGATTAACACGCTAAACAGACTCATAGATATGGCAAAGGAGATACTCAAGGAGGAGGATGAAGTTAAACTTCAGGAGCTAAAAAAAGCAATTGATAAAGGATTTAAAAGAATAAGAGAAATGCACGGAAACGAGAAAATTCTAATTTTCACCGAATCCAGAGATACAATGGAGTATTTAGTGGAAAGGGTTAAGTCATGGGGATATTCTGTAAACTTCATTCATGGAGGTATGAGTTTAGAAAATAGGATAAAGGCTGAGAAGATTTTCCAACACGAAAAGCAGATTATGGTTGCAACCGAAGCCGCAGGCGAGGGTATAAATCTTCAGTTTTGTCATCTCATGATTAACTACGACATACCCTGGAATCCTAACAGGCTGGAACAAAGAATGGGAAGGATTCACAGGTATGGACAACAGAAGGATGTTTATATTTTTAACCTTGTGGCAGAGGATACAAGAGAAGGTCAGGTTCTCGCCAAACTTTTTGGTAAACTCGAGGAAATTAGAAAGGCTATGGGAAGTGATAAAGTGTTTGATGTTATTGGTGATATATTCTACGGGAAAAATCTCTATCAGCTCATCTTAGAAGCGGTAGCTAATGCAAGAAATATGGACGAAATAATAAGAGAACTCGATATTAAAGTGGATGAAGAGTATATTACAAAGGTCAAGGAGGCGTTGGGAGAGAGTCTTGCAACAAGACACATTGATTATACCAGAATAAAAGAAATGGCTGAAAAAGCAAAAGAATATAGACTGATTCCAGAGTACGTAGAGGAGTTTTTTAAAAGGTCATTCAAAAAAACTGGCGGGAAATTTAGAATTAGAAGGGATGGATTTATTACAATAGACTCAATTACTTATAAAATAAGAAAAATAGCAGAGGGAGTTGATTTTAAAAATAGATATGGTTCTATTCCGAAGTCTTATCCCAAAGCAACCTTTGATAAAGATATTGCTTTCAAAAATCCCGATGCAGAGTTTATATCCTTTGGACATCCACTCTTTGAAGCTCTGCTTGAGTGGGTAAGTAAAAATTACTTTACCAAATTGCAGAAAGGGGCAGTATTTGAAGATCCCTTTGGGAGATACGATGGTGTTTTGTGGTTCTTTGAGGGAGAGGTAAAAGACGGAAAAGGACATGTCGCAGGTAAGCGTCTTATAACAATCTATGACAATGGAAAAGAGCTAAATGAAGTTAATCCCGCAATTTTATGGGATTTTATTCCGAAAGATAATAACGAACCAACAACTGCAGATATGACCATGGAAAAAGCCCAAGAATATGCCATAGATGTTGTTGAAAATTACAAGCAAAATATAGTTGATGAAAGAAGGAGACAAGCGAAAATAAAAAGAAAATACGGGATAAAGTCTTTGGATTTTCTAATTGGTGGGTTGGATGCCGATTTGGCAGAACTTTATGAAAGGCAGGTAGAAGGTGAGAAGGTAGATATTGTTATTAGAAACAAAGAAGAGAGAAAAAGACAGTACGAAGAAGCCTTAAAAACATTGCAGAGTGAAATAGAGCAGGAAGTGAGTTTGACAATCTCTATGCCAAAGTTTTTGGGCGCAGTTCTTGTAAAACCCCCGATTTCCAGAGATATGATAAGTGATGAGGAGATAGAAAGAATAGGTATGGAGATTGCGATGGGATACGAAAAAAATCAAGGAAGAGAGCCAAAGGATGTTTCAAAGGAGAATCTTGGATTTGACATAAGATCAAAAGGAGATGGAGAAACAAGATATATAGAGGTCAAAGCGAGAAAAGATGAAGGTCAGGTTGCTTTGACTTGCAATGAATGGTTTAAAGCGAAGAGATTTAGGGAGCAATACTGGCTTTATGTGGTTGCCAATGCACCGACAAATCCAACACTTTACATAATCAACAATCCTGCTGAGAATCTGAATATTCAAGAAAAAGTCGAAATTGTGAGATTTATAGTTCCTGTAAGGGAATGGAAGAATAAAGGGGTGAAAGTATGAAGAGATTCATTGAAGTAAGTTTCCCTGTAAAAGAAATAAGCAAAGAGTCTGTAAGAGAGAAGAACATAAGGCACGGGCATATTTCTACCTTGCATATCTGGTGGGCTCGAAGACCTTTGGCATCTTCAAGGGCAACTGCTTACGCATCTTTGATTCCTGCTCCTGAAAATGATGTAGAGTGGGACAAGAAGAGGCAGTTTATAATAAATCTTTCAAAATGGGAGAATTCGCTAAATCCTATGCTCATTGAAAAGGCAAGTAAAGATATTTTGGAAGCAAATGGTGGAAAATCATTAAAAGTCTTAGACCCATTTGCAGGTGGCGGTGCAATACCATTAGAAGCGTTAAGGCTTGGTTGTGAAACCTATGCTGGCGAATATAATCCTGTAGCGGTTTTGATACTGAAATGCACCCTGGAATATCCCCAAAAATATGGAAAGCTAAAAGAAGTGGAGGAAGATTTGGGGTTATTGAAAGGAAGCAGTTTTAAGAACCCTCTGCTTGAAGATGTCAAGAAATGGGGAAACTGGATTTTGGATGAGGCAAAGAAGGAAATAGGAAGATTTTATCCTAATGAAAAAGACGGCTCTATTCCAGTAGGCTATATCTGGGCAAGAACAATTCCCTGTCAGAATCCATCCTGTAATGCTGAAATTCCTCTGATGCGCCAGTTCTGGCTTGCGAAGAAGGAGAATAAAAAGGTGGCTTTGAAACCTTTTGTTAATAATTGCAAAGTTGAATTCGAGATTGTAGGGCAGAATAATTCATTTCCGAGAGATTTTGATCCTGCAAAAGGAACAGTAAGTAGAGCAATTGCACATTGTTTGGTCTGTGGCTCAACGGTTGATGCAAACACCACGAGAAAGCTATTCCAGAAAGGAAAAGCAGAGCAAAGAATGGTTGCTGTTGTGTTACATAATCCAAAAAAACAGGGAAAAACCTACAGAATTGCAAAAGAGAAAGATTTAGAGGTATTTAGAGAGGCAGAGAAATACCTTGAAGAGAAAAGAGCGAAGTTGATGGAAGAATGGGGAATTGATCCTGTGCCGGATGAACTCATGAACACAAAAGATCCAAATACAGTAGCAGGCAGAGGATATGGATTTACCAAATGGGGCGATCTTTTCAACTCCCGCCAGAAGTTGGCTTTGATTACTTTTGTGGAGAAGGTGAGGCAAGCACATCAGGAGATGTTAGTTGAGGGCTATGATGCGGAGTATGCCAAGGCAGTGGTGAGCTATTTAGGATTGGGGATAGATGAATTAGCACGGTTTACAAGTGTTCTCAATCCATGGAAAGTGGATGCAGAAGCAATAGTTCATATCTTTGGGCGTCAAGCATTACCTATGTTATGGGATTATAATGAGAATAATCCTTTGGGAGACCATGGAGGAACTTGGGAAAACAGGATTAAGGAGATGATGGCAGTCTTTGAAAATCTCTCAAAATCTTCTAATCTCCAATCCGCAGTCTCCCAATCCTCCGCCACTTCTTTACCCTATCCCGACAACTACTTTGATGCAGTATTCACTGACCCGCCTTATTATGACAATATAAATTATGCTGAGCTTTCAGATTTTTTCTATGTTTGGCTTAAACGGACAATTGGCGATATACATCCCGAATTATTTTCAACACCTTTAGTCCCGAAAACGAAAGAGATAGTTGCAAATCCAATAAGACATGGAAATCAGGAAAAGGCAAAGAAATTCTTTGAAGAAAATCTCAAAAAATCATTTCAAGAGATTTATCGTGTTCTTAAACCCGATGGTATTGCCACAATTGTTTATACTCATAAATCAACATCTGGCTGGGAAACAATGATAAACTCGCTATTGGATTCTGGCTTGGTCATTACCTCTTCCTGGCCTATACATACTGAAATGAAATCGAGATTGGAGGCAAGAGAATCCGCAGCTTTAGCATCCTCAATTTACTTTGTTGCACGCAAAATGAAAAGAAAAGAAACAGGCTGGTTAAACGAAGTAAAAGACGAAATAAGAAAATATGTCCACAAAAAACTTGAAAGGCTCTGGCAAGAGGGAATTTCTGGTGCCGATTATTTCATTGCAGCCATAGGCTCAGCAATTGAGATTTTTGGTAAATACAAAAAAGTTATGGATTATGAGGGAAACCTCGTGAGAGCTGACAGACTGCTTGATTTTGTGAGATCAATTGTGAGGGAATATGTAGCAAAACAAAAAGGTATTGCAGAAACTTCTCCACTTACAAACTTTTACTTCCTCTGGAGATGGACCCATAAAGAAAAAAAGGTTCATTTTGACGATGCAAGAAAACTTGCCATAAGTAGTGATATAAACCTGGAAAGTGAATGGAATAAAGGGTTTATCCAGAAGGAGAAGGAGTTTATAAGAGTTTTAGGACCACAGGAGAGGACTCTGGAGGAGGTGGAAGACTCAAACGAACTCATTGATGTTCTCCATCGAGTGCTACTTTTATGGAAAGAAGGAAAAAGAGAAGAAATGGTAGAAGTCCTTGCAGAAACTGGCTGGGGAAATAAAGATTCCTTTTATCAAGTTGCACAAGCAATATTGGAAACATTCCCTAAAGATAGTAAAAGCAAAGATAGTCAAAGCAAAGAGAAGCAATGGCTCGCTGGTTTCCTTTCAGGGAAGGAAAAGATAAAAAGTGAGGTGAGGGATAAAAAAAGTATACAAAGGAGGTTATTTGAATGAAACCATTTTCAACCATAGCCATACCTCATAGGGATATACTTGAGGGCAGACTCACAATGGATGTTTTTGCTGCCGACCTGTGGGAAGTATTTAGGGGAAGAGCACCTGAGGAATATCAGGACCCCAATATATTCTTCAGAAAAACATACATTACAGATGGATTAAAGAATCTCTTAGATATAGCTGAGAAAAGACTCAAGGGCGAAGGTGGAGACCCAATCATCCAACTTCAGACACCGTTTGGTGGCGGAAAGACTCACTCCTTAATTGCCCTTTACCATAAGGCAAAGGAGAGGAAAGCAAACATAATTGTGATTGATGGAACAGCCCTTGATCCCAAAGAAACAACGATCTGGGAAGAAATGGAATCTCAGCTTACGGGAAAAGTGGAAAAATTAAAAGGTAGAACTTCACCTGGTCGTGAAAAGTTAAGAGAACTCTTTGATGCACATCAACCTCTTCTGATTCTAATGGACGAGATATTGGAATACACAACCAAAGCTTCTGGGATAAAAGTAGGAGATTCAAATTTAGCCTCTCAGGTGCTTGCTTTCGTTCAGGAACTCACAGGGACTATAAAAACCCTTGATAAAACTCTTTTAATTCTTACACTCCCTTCAAGTATCTTAGAGCATTATGATGAAAATGCTGAAAGGCTCTTTCAGCAATTACAAAAAATCACAGGAAGAATGGAGAAGGTTTACACACCAGTCCATGATGAAGAGATAGACCGTGTAATTAGAAGAAGGCTTTTCAGCAGTATAGACGAAGAAGAGGCAAGAGAAGTTATAGAAGAATTCTTGGATTATGCTGAAAGAGAAAAGATACTTCCTGAAGGTGTGGAAAAATCAAACTACCGTCAAAGGTTAATAAAGAGTTTCCCCTTCCAACCAGAGGTTGTGGATGTTCTATATAAGCGGTGGGGTAGCTTCCCAACTTTTCAAAGGACAAGAGGAGTGCTGAGGCTGCTTTCCTTAGTTGTGTATTCACTAAAAGATACTCAAAAGCCATTTATTAGATTAAGCGACTTTGATTTAAAAAATGAGGAGATTAAAAGGGAACTGATAAAACACATTGGTCCTGAGTATGATAGCATTATTGCCCAAGATTTAACTTCAAGGGATGCAGGTGCTAAAAAGGTGGACAAAAGTCTTGGAGATGCCTACATACCCTTTTCTTTTGGAACTAGAGCAGCGACTACAATTTTCCTCTATTCATTTTCTGGAGGCCCAGAAAGAGGCGCAACCATCAGCGAAGTTAAACTTGCAAGTAGTGACCTTTCTGCACCAAGCAGTATAGTTGTAGAAGCACTCGACAAATTAAAAGAAAATCTCTTCTATATTTCAGATGAAGGATTATTCTTTACAAACCAGCCAAATCTAAATCGCATACGTTTGACCAAGATGGAGGGGCTTGATGATGAAAAACTTAAAGCAGAAGAAAGAAATCTTTTAGTTAACAACCTGAAAAAGGAACATTTTGAAATATTCCTTTGGCCCAATAATTCGAAGGATATTCCTGATACAAAGGCATTGAAATTAGTAGTGCTACAAGACCAAAATAGAGAAAAATGTAAAGAATTTTTGGAAAATTGTGGAGAACGTCCAAGGGTGTATCGTAATACTCTGATATTCCTTTGCCCCATGGAGTCAGAGAGGATAAACTTTGAAAGTTTCTTGAAGAAAAAACTTGCGTGGCAACTTATAGAAAAAGATAAAACTCTCAGTGTCACAGATGAGCAGAGAAAGGAAATAAAAGATAGAACGAACAAGGCGGAGATGGAAGTCAAAGGGCGTATAAGGGGTCTTTACCGCACTATTTTACTTCCCGCAAAGGATGGTTTTAAAGAAATTGATTTGGGAATTCCAACGTATGGAACAGAAACTACTATAGATAAAGAAATATACGAAAGACTGAGAAGTGAAGGTGAAATTCTTGAAAGACTCGCACCACTATCTCTTAAAGAAAAATATCTCAAAGATAGGGATTATGTTGAAACAAAAAACATTCATGAATCTTTATTTAAAACCGCAGGCGAGATAAGAATTGTTTCAGATGAAGTGCTGAAGGATTGTATAAAAGAAGGTATCAAGCAAGGGTTATTTGGAGTGGGAGATATAGAGAACGAAAAGCCTATATGCCGTCACTTCAAGGATGAATTTTCTCCTGAAATAGTAGATGGAGAGATTTTGATTAAAGCGGAATTGTGCTTGCCTAAAACTGAAGAAGAGATTTCGGATAAGGAAATAATTGAAGGTGAAATAAAGAAAAAAAGTGATGAATTAGCAGGTGTCACTTCACCACCGCATAGAGAAAAATATCAAGAGATTAGCCTCAAATTGAATGTTCCTACAGGCAAATTATCGGATATTGTAAGAATGATAACTTACCTCAAAACTAAATTTAACCAAGTTAAAGCGAAAGTTGAAATATCTGCTCAAGAAGGTGAAATAACGATTTCAGATTATGAGGATAATATTGAAGAAACAATTATTCAATCAAATATAATTGTTGAAGATGAAAATTTTGAATAAATGAAGAGACAATCTTAATTCTGCAATATGAACAACGGTTTTCTATTTCATATATTTTAAGAGAAATTGGGACGGTAGTTTCCGGTTTTATTTATAAGAAATAATATTTAAGGATTTTTAAGTTGAAAAATATGAATCTAATTTGGGAAGAAAGAATAGAAAAAATAAAAGATATTTTTAGTTCTTATAGTATTGAAGATAATTACACTGCTCTTTTATGCTCAGATTTATACATTTATAATATAGCAAGCCCAGCCAAACATATATTTTTGTATAATATATTGACTTCATTAAATCCTCATGAATTTGCAAAAGAAGATAAAATTATTAACTACAATGATTTTAAGAGATATATTTTATTAATATATTCTTTTCTTCCAAAATTTCCTATGTTTGAAAATTACATTGCAGAGGCAGATTGGGGAGAGATAAGGTTTCCACATAGAAATCAACAATTTAAAATATTTTACGGTAATGAACTGGAAAATGTTTATGACCGTCTAGAACAATTTAAAATAATGTTTTTGCCCTGGAGCAAAGAATATTTTGATAAAACAGGAAGAGATCCATCAAATGAGCTCTTATTATGTTTAAAATTACAAGATTATTTTATTTCATCCATTCAACAAAAGGTTGATGAAAAAAAACTAAATCAGTTATCACTTGGGAATATTGAAATTCCCCAAGAATCTTTTTGGAATAGTACAAAATTGTTCATTAATAATTTTAAAATAGAAAGAATAGTAGAAGAAAATGAACTAATTAATATCTACTCGATTGAACAGGGGAAAAGTATAAGTTGTGATATCGATGAACATTCTTTTCAAAAAGAATTAGCAACTGGTTTTTTACTCCCTGTTTATTTTATAAATCACTGCAATAAATATTATCCAATATTACCAAGAAGATATATTGGAGTTCTATTTTATAATTGGGAAAATTTATTTAAGTCCAATAAAAATAAAAGCAATAAAAAATTATCTTATTCTTTACCATGTTCACTAAAATTACATAAATATATAGAGGAAAGATTGAAAATATCTTTAATCAATCCATTAGTAAGTGCAATACATCCAGGAGGAAAACCACATGAACTTATTTTTAGTACATCTTTTGTAATAAAAGATACATTATTTTTAATTCATTTTTTAGAACCATTTTATGATATTAGTAAGACTTCTAAAGAAATAAAAAGATTGACTCCCAAGATAAAAGAAGCAATAAAATTACTAGAGAATATTCCTACTACACTTTTATTGCATCTAAAAAGATTAAAGATGCAAATTAAACCTACGAAGAAAGGTGAAAAATTAAATATATTTCCAATTATAATTTATCCATCAATCTTTATGAGTGTTATAGGTGCTTTGGAAATACCGAAAGATATGCCAGGAGATTTATTTAAACTCGATGAATTTTTAGGCATTATTGATGAGTTAGATAACAGTGAACAGCTATTAGATTTTTTTAATTATTTAGATAAAGAAAAGAATATAGCTCCTTTCTTTAGTTTACTAGATGTTTTTGCGTCTTATAAAGATAGTCATGGAGTATTGGTAGAAGGCGCTTCAGAGTATACTCAAATATTATTAGATCCTCATTGGGGATCAAGTCTTAGATACAGAAATCTTCGAGATTTTTGGGCACTATATCCATCGGTAAATCTTTATGGTTCACCAAGGAGTTGGCAATTATCAAAAGAAACGTCGAGTAGTTTAAGACTAGATGCTAGGAATCAATCTAATTTTGCTATATTTACAAAAATTGGATGTACTAATTTGTTTTTTGTTTCACCACTTTCGATTATGAATTTTGATCAAATAGAATTATCCAATTTTTTATTGGAATGCTTGGTGGATACTATATTTCAGGTGGGGAAATTAATTTGTAGTCTGTCATTTTTTAACCAATATAAAAAATGTCTAATTTTTATTTTGCCAAATTCATTTGTAAAAAACAATGATAAATTTAAACATTTAAACTACTTAGTAAATAGTAGAAAGATATGGTGTAGTGAAATCGCTTCACCGGAAAAAAATACTCCTGGTATAAGAATAGTTTTTAATGATGGTTTATTGCAAAAGAAGTTTGAGAGCAATGATAATTCTGCAGAAATAGATTTATTATTTGAATTTTTATCTAATATTAATCTTATTTGTCCGGATAAAAGTTACAATAGTGTAAAAGAATCTATTATTAAGAAACTTCAAAATCAAAAACCTCGTTTTAAGATGTCATTAATATTGCCTGAAGCAGATTTTCCGAAATATAGTAGAGCAGTGTATCCGGATATCAAAGACTATAAATTGGCTCGCAAATTAGTAGCATTAAATGCAAAAGAAATAAATATAAGACCAGGAAAATATGAAAATAGTGAGGCCAAAAGAATTATCAATAAAATAAGAAAAAAAATGGTTCAAAATATCAACTCAGAAGTAAAAAAATATGATTTTAAATCGTCGGTTCCTTTCTTGATAGAAAAAGCAGAAAGTATAATAAATTTATTTGAGCAAGACAAAAGACAAGTTAAAAAATCATCAGAGCTTAAAATTGATTATGATCCTCGTGAAAAATATATAAAAATTCATGATAAATACATTAATTATCTTAAAAATTATAATTATTTAATTGAAAAATTTATCCAAATAAATTCTCAACAAATAGGAAAAAAAATTTCTATAGAGAATCTAAAATATATATTAGCTTTGGTAAAGGAAATAAGCATATTATATACTGTAAGTGATGCGTTACATTATGATATATTTAATGTTTGCCTTAATGTTTCACATGATTATTTATTTGAAATTGAATATGAACCAGAAATTGATAAAAAATACAAAAATTATGGTGAGAGATTTTATGAACATAAAACGAGTTTATCAGATAAAAATACTGCTGCATTGCTTGATATAAAAGATAAAAATCAATTTTTAGATAAACTTGATTCTGCTTTCTTAAAAGAATTAAGGTTTTCTATAATTAATATGCTAACTATATGTAGAATATTATCAAGATGGGCTAGTTGCACCAAAGCAAAGATGAGTACTTATTATACTAGTAATTTTGATAAGTTATTTAAAGTTTGTAATAAAAATATGAGTACTTTTATTGAAAAAGAAGAATTAAAGCGAATACTTAAATTTTTAACTCTAGAACAGTCCAATATTTTATTGATAGAAGATGATCCGATACCTTGTGATGATTTACCAGTTTGGGAAATAAAAAAAAGACCGAATAGATATAATGTAAAACCAATAATATTTATAGATGGCCAATACTACTGGGGTCCTTGGTCTATATATAGGGCGTTACTTATTTGGGAGGGATCAATTACAGATGGAAGATTACCGTTTTTAATTGATAAAAAAGAAATAAAGAAAGCAATTAATTTCGGAAAAAAAATGATAGAAGATGGTTTGGTCACAAAAGCTTATGAGATTATAAATAGATTTACTCCATTTATTGATAAAGAAGTGGAATTGCATAAACGAGACAAAAAAGGTAACCACCCGGAAGAATTAGGCGATTATGATGTATTAGCATTTTTAAAACAAAAAAACTTAATTTTGAATATTGAATGTAAACATTTAAATCAGGTTTTTTGTTTAAAAGATGCTAAGAGTTTAAGAGAAGATATATTTGGAAAGGGAGAAGACAGGGGTTATATTGAGAAAATTATAAAAAGAGAGAATCACTTAAAAAATGAATCGAAAAAAATTATGAAAATAATGAATTGGCCAATTGATAAAAATTTACCAAAAATTATTTCTCTATTTGTATCAAAAAATTTATATTGGTGGGCAATAAATCCACCTTATACTACCAATATAAAATTTGTTACAATAGATTCTTTAGGAAAATATATTTCTAACTTAAAATAATTTTGATATTCGGAGACAAATGAATATCCATTAAAAAATATAGTTCTAGAGAGATGACTATCAATATTTTTGAGAGACTCTTCCTGAAAATATTGAATAGAAAAAATTGTAATTGGAGCAAATAATACTAATAAAGAATTTAAAAAGATAAAATGTAAAATAATATTTTTTATTAATAAATACCATATGGAAATTGTTATACTATATAAAAATTATAAATATTAATTTTAATGATAGGAGACTCGATTGTATAAAAATAAAATAAATGAACTTCATCAACAAGTCATTAAGAAGATGGATGATGGCGATTTTAAGGATGCATTAAATCTTACTTATAAAATAAAAAATTGTGGTTCTCATTATACTGTTTCTTATACAGTTGGTGGACTTTTGATAGATATAGGGTCTGCATTAGGAGATAAAAAGATAGTCAACGAAGGTGTTGAGTTGCTTAAAAAGGATTTTGAAGCAATAATTCATTGTAAGAGGTATGCATCAACTGCATATTATAACCTTGCCAATGGCTATTTTGCGCTTTTTCGTTTCAAAAGGATGGTAGACCCTTATGTTGCTTGTTTTAAAGAAACAGAGTTAGATAAAGTAAAAATTAATTATAGAAAGGCACTTGAATATGATCTACGAGATAAAATGTTAACTTCCCAAATTTGGGTAAATCTGGGAAATTGTTTTGATAATCTTGGTAGAGTAATTGATGCTTTGGAATGCTACGAAGAAGCCCTAAAATGGAAACCAGACCATGGAATGGCTTTAGGTAATAAAGCATTTGCTTTATGTTACCATGCTCGATTAATAGATGAACATCAGGGGACTTTTTTATTAGAAGCCCATTCTCTTTTATCTCAAGCATTAAGGTTAGGCGTACCAATCGAGGCAGTGAGTATTTTTTCAAAATATTTAAAAGAAATTAAAAAAAAGTTTCCAGATAAAAAAGTTTTAGATAATCCAATAAAATATCCAGGATGTATAATCAGGACAAAATCTAAATTTGAAAATTTTTTAATCAGCTATTGTTTGAAAAATAAATTATATTTGAATATTTGTAATTTTTGCCAAAGATGTGATGCAGCTATTGGTGACCCGGTAGTAATTAAAAAAATGATTATACCAATACGTAAAGGGAAAGATATTTTAGAAAATAATCCTTATCTTCGTTTATCGGCATATTTAAACCAAATTAAGCAAGATTACATTACCGCAAGGTTTTTACTTATTCTCTCAAGATATAAAGAATTGAATTTAAATTTTGTAGATAAGCGAGTCAAAATTATAGATACACTTGACTATAACATCCATAATATCTATATTCAATTAGTCAAAGTATCATTTAAAAGTTTTTATGATATTCTGGATAAAATTGCTTTTTTCATAAATGACTACTTAGAACTCGGATTCTCTCAGAGAGAGATAGATTTTAAAAAAGTATGGTACTATAAGTCGAAAAGTAGAATGAAAAATAAGAAGATTCATAGAAAAATTGAAAAGACAAAAAATTTCAGCCTTAATGCACTATTTGATATACATAGAGATTTTGAGAATGGACCATATAGAAAACTAAAAAAGACTCGAGATGCACTAACACATAGATTTATTAACATTAAGATGTTTCAAGAAATAGAAGACGAGGAGAATATGAAAGAAGATACACTCGTTATGCAAACATTAGAACTTGCAAGAATAGTAAGAAATGCCCTAATCTATTTGACATATTTCGTTTTTGTTGAAGAAAGCGAAAAAGAAGGTAAATTAAAAGAGATTCTACCACCTATGATTATACGAGAACTTCCTGATAATTTAAAAAGTTATAGATGAAGTTTATTAAAGAGGAAGAATATGAGAGCGTATTTAGAATAACCGAAAAGAGGAAAAAGAAAAGAGAGCACAAGGTGACTAATAGAATATATCTAATAATGGGTTTTTGGTATTTTATTTAAGCCTAAATTTGTAGGACTGAAAGTGCTCTAAATCTTTTAAATACATAAGTTATTTTGAGGAGGAAATAAACATGAAGGTAAAACCAGTCGTGATTAAATTTTTCGCCCCAGTTAATGATGTTACAATTAACGCTTTAATGGGTACAATAGATAGGAAAATGAAAGAAGGTATCTCAAATTTTATTATTCTTATTTCTTCACCGGGTGGAACAGTTTTCCATGGTTTGAGTGCTTACAATTATCTGAAAGGATTACCAGTTACTATAACTACTCATAATTTTGGTAGTTTAGACTCAATAAGCGTTATCTTATTTTGTGGTGGTTCAAAAAGACTTTCTGTTCCTCAAGCAAGGTTTTTACTTCATGGTGTTAGTTTTAGCTTTAGGCAGAATGAGAATTTAGAAGAAAAACAATTGGAAGAAAGGTTGAAAGGATTAAAGATTGATACTGAGAACATTGCTAAAGTGATTTCAGCAAATACAAATAAAAGTGTTGAAGAAATTACAGCTGCGATGTTAGAAAGAGCTACATTAAATCCCGATGAAGCAAAATCTTGGGGTCTTGTTCATGAGATAAAATCAGATCTATTTGAATCAGAAAGTGAAGTAATTTCTATCCATTTTCAGCAAGCGAAAAATCCATAAAATAGTCAATTTTTATAATTATAACTATTTTAGATGGTTGTTATAAATAGGGACACATCATAATTTGATTATGAGGAGTAAAAAGTTATGAGTAAAAATATTAAAATACAAGAAAGAAGATTTCATTATTGCTTACCAATGGAAGAAATAGAATAGGAATATTATGGAATACAGAATCGACCTTCTGGCATGGCATCAGCTTTTTGTAATTATATATATTTTAAAAAAAGATGTCGTGCATTAATTAAGAAAATAAAAAAACGAATTAATGAAATAATTACGAATGATGAACCTCTCAGGGAACATCTTTTAAATGATTTAGCTTTTTTGGATAATGAGGTAAAAAACATTTCTTTAAAAAATCATACAGAAATTGAAATTATTGCTTATATGTTTAGGATAATTGCCAACTTATTAGGTTGGGATAATCTTGAGGGTAAATTTTATAGAACTCCAATTTATTATCAGACAAAAGACCAGCAAATTGAAACTTATAGAAAGGAAATAGCAAGTAAATTACCCGATGGATTATTAGAGGGATATTATTAGCATAAAATTATAAAACAATTACTTTCAGAAGGGATATCATATCAAGAAATTGCTTTAATTTTAAACCTATCTATTACAAATGTTAAATTCCTGGAAAAGGCTAATCATTTTGAAAAAATTTATGGTGATTTAGTTACTAAAAAATCTGAAATCTAATTTGGTGTTTGAACTGATCACAATAAGTGGCTCTTTTTAAATTATAGAATTCACTTTATTCTATAATTTAATTAGTATGTACATATCTATATAATTTAATTTAGTTAGTATATTAAATTAACAGGAGACAATAGGAAATGAAAATATTTAGGGAAATTGAATTACAAAATTTTCTTAAAACGTGTTTAAATAATTTAAATCAGGAAGTTCAATCAGAAGACAAAAATAAACTACTGAACATGAACGAGACTAAATATATAGATTATCTTGTCGATAAACACCAAATTGAACCATTAGAGTTTTTTTGGGACAAAAAATATGTGACAGAATGCGAAAAAATGATTCCTGTTGCATGGTTCCCTGCTGAATTTTTTTTTGAAGATAATGGAGAATATCCAAAGCAAATTATTACCTATCACATTCCATATTCAGGTAACAGAGATTTACTAAGTTGCTCCCCAACTACGCACCTAATGTGGAGCCAAGATATTAAAATAGAAGGAAATGAAATTTCTTTTGATATCATTAATTGGCGTGATGATGCAGAAGAAATAAAGCGGAATGCTGGTGATATTATTTCGAACATTCAGGAACAGACAAACCATGTTAACGATGAGGTACGGCAGTATAATTCTGATTTAGAAAATAAAGCCCGTCAAATTTTCCAAGCTCGTAAGGCATTGATCCTTAAACAATACAACTTAATTGAATCTTTAGGTGTTCCGTTTAGAAAAGCTGAAAAAGTCCCCTCAACCTTTTCAATACCGTTAATAAAAAAGAAAGCATTGATTAAACCTTCTGCTTCAAGTGGAAAGTTTACTCCAGAGCCTACTTTGGACGAATCGATATATGCTGATATTTTAAAAATATGCCATGAAACAGGTGTTGAAATGGAACGACATCCAAGCATTTATATTGAAAAGGATGAAGAAACCTTACGAGATCATTTTATTATGGTGTTATCTCCTCACTTTCAAAGTGTAACAGGTGAAACTTTTAATAAAATCGGAAAAACAGACATATTAATTAGACATGAAAAGTCAAATGTATTTATTGCAGAATGTAAATTTTGGAAAGGCATAGGAACTTTTCATGAGACTATTGATCAAATATTATCCTATCTTACTTGGCGTGATTCAAAAGCTGCGATTTTATGTTTCGTAAAAAACAAAGAATTAAATCCTGTTCTAGAAAAAATAGAATCCGAAACCTCAAACCATAATTGTTTTGTAAAATATAATGGAAAACAGACTGATAGTTGGTTTAATTTTGAATTTCATTTAAAAGATGATTCTTCGCGGGGAATAAAACTTGCTATCTTGTGTTTTCATTTTCCATCATAAAAAATTGAACCATAGAATATTTATTTATCCGAAGTGTAAATGATGAAAATAATAAAATGGTGGTGATAAAAATGGCTAAATGCAATCTTTGTGGTAGATGGTTACTTTTTCCCTCTAAATTTGGCCTTTGTGATGATTGTGAAAATTCTGTTATATTGGATTTAAAAAATAGAATAAGAATAATTAATGATTCAGAACATATAATAAAAACTTCCAGTAACCCAAAAACAAGATTAAGCCGCTGTAAATTACTTAAAGAGCAGATCGAACATTTACTTGAATATCAAAGAAAAGGAGTTGATATTAATAAGATAATAAAATTTGCATCAGGCAGATCTCAAAGCATGAATGAATATTATAATTTTGCTGATGGTCAATATAAAGAAATTTTAAAGGAAAAAGAAGAAATAGATGTTTTAGAAAAAACAAAAAGAAAAGAAATTATCAATGGAAATTATCCACAAATAGTGAGACATATTCCTGAAAGAACCAAAAGATTAATTTGGATAACTGATAAAAATCCAGAAGAATTTGAAGTATGGCCCAATATGCCGTTTTATAAGAGTGGTGAATATATTGAATATGGAGGTATAAAGATTTCTATTACTATAGATCAAACTAATGAGCCAAGTTTAATTTTTACAGGATGGCCAATTTCTAGACCAGAAAATCCAGAAAATGTTGAACCATTAAGTTATTACCCTTCCTATAGCAATTTAAATCCACAGCAAAGATGGATTTATCTTGATTGGCTTTGTGATATATCTAAACCAATTGATATTGGCTATGTTTTTTTATATTATTATGGGCTTGAACGGCACCTAGTAATGGGAAATTTTGAAGAAGCCTTTGAAGAGATTTATATTTGTTAAAATATCACAGTCATCCATCTTTTAAAAATTATTCTACCACAGCATTGATTATTTCTTGTTATAACAAAGGAAAATATGATTTGATTCCGCGAATTGCCTATGATTATAAAAATATTAATTCTGCTATTTTATTATTTAAAGCGGTAAAAGATATTAGACTTACTCCGGAAGAAGTGATTGCTTTAAGTAATGCAGTAGGATTTAAAAATAAAAGGTATATTAAAAAATATCCGGATAGATTTAAGAAAATATTATCCGAAAAAATGTTGGAAGATGAAAATATGTACGGAGAACATTTATTAAAAAGAATAGATTGGACGAATTCCCCCAAAAAAACAGTAATAACTTATGCAAATATTTCATTCCCTTCTGAAGCTAGAATGCCAGAGATTAACGATATAATTTCTAATTTAGATTTTCGTATTGCAATCGTTGATTTTCTTACTGAAACTCATGAAAAAATTAAAAATGATTTGGCTCAAGAAAAGAAAAATAAGAAGAAACAGGTATAACAGGAAGAATTGTTATCTACTTCACAATAATTAATTAAAGAATAATAAAGAAAGTGGTTATTCATGTCACAAATAGAAAAAAGTAAAGGAACAGGAGATGGCAGACCGTGTGAAAATTAATAATAATATTTTTCATAAAAGCGTAAACCATCTACCCTTTATTAGAATGAATAAAATTATTACCAGGCCGGAAGAAATAGTAAAAAATGAGCGGGTTTTGTATGCTGGGAATCATTACCTCAGTATACCCATCATTGATTGCAAGAATGGCGCTATTAAAAATATAAATGTGGTATCTCTTTCTAATAAAGCTTTGGTAGAATTAAAAGGAAAACCAAATTTATTTATCCCACATTTTTACCAAGAAGGAAAAGAAATTGAAATAGAAAAGATAGATACCTCTAAAGAACAGTATTATCTACCCCGTTTAGACTTCTTTTTAAAAGGCGGGATAAGGGTAACTGGAAGAATATTTACCGACCTTAAAGAAAAGGGCTTAATTTATAGCTTTGAAAGTTCAGAAAAAATTGAGATTTCTTTATTTTTTGATTTAAAAGATGTAAGTTTATTACGATTTAATTCTCACAAGGTAGATGCTAAAAAGATAATCAAGAGAGATAAATGGCTGGGCAATCTGGTAGTTAGTATTTTTTCTTCAAAAGTTTCCCTGGCCTTAGCCTTTGGCGGAGATAAAGATTTCGAAGTCGATGATTTTAAAGAAAAACAAAACTTAAATTTAAAGATATCCTGCCAAAATAAAAATTGTTTTTATATAGCTGTAAATTATGACCCCGATGGTGCTTCTGCTACTCTTATCCACTTGAGAAGAAAAGGGCAAAGCAGAATCTACAATGAATTTCTGGATTGGTTGAAGAAAAAAACCATTCCCTATCCTAAAGACCCTCTATTAGAAACTAGGTTAAATGAAAATCTATTTTTTAATTATTTTTACTCTATAGCCAAAGACATAGAGAGTGATAAATATCTGGCATTAACTTCAAGAAGTCCCCGCTATTATGTTTCCGGAGCATTTTGGGAGAGAGATTGTTTTTTATGGTCTACTGACGGGAAGGGAAATTTCAGATTATATAATGACCCTCCCGGGAGTTTGGGGGCTCTCTGTTTTTATAGATTTGTAGATAAAGATGACCCGATATTTAAAAATACTATAGATTATTATTATTCTTCTTGCAATCCTTATTACTTTAAAGATGCCAGGATAAATGAACTGGCCTGTGATCATCATCCTCATACCCCTTCAGGGCTGGGGTTATGCGGGAGTATTTTAAATCCGTTGTTATCAAATACGGCATTGAAATGGTTAAAAAGGGCGAATATGGATTATGGTCTTCTGGCGGAAAGCTTCGATAAAGATTCAGG